>Ga0206948_1200_pt1 | contig 13172 bp, 8 predicted proteins | sample Alteio_BWOrgHeat_FD_153236 | JGI IMG/M metagenome (GOLD analysis project Ga0206948, IMG submission 153236) | Enriched cells from forest soil in Barre Woods Harvard Forest LTER site, Petersham, Massachusetts, United States -... | ecosystem: Environmental > Terrestrial > Soil > Temperate forest > O... | reverse complement strand
TGGCGTTGACGTAGGGGTCGAGGACGGCCTGCATCAGGCCGTAATCGGCGCGCAGGGGCTCGAAGGGCGGAAAGTGCCGATAGCAGGCGAGCACGTGCTCGCGCAGCTCCCGCAGCTCGACCGGCGGATCCGTCTCTTCCGGCGTGAGAAAAAGCCCGAGCTGCCGCGCCAGCAGGCCGAGGGAGGCCTTGCTGAAAAGGATGGAAAGGGGGATGGAAAGGATCAGCCCGGCCAGAACGGGCGACAGCCACCAGAAATAGGTCGGCACCAGCACCCAGGAGGAGACGGCCCAAACCACGGCAAAGGCGGTCTGGCCGCCGTGGGTGAGGATGGCCTGCCGCCAATCCGTCCCGTCCGCGTCCGCCCGGCGGTTCTGCGCGATCCAGGAAACCCCCTGGCCAAGGACGGTGAAGATCACGAACTTGGTGCTGAAGAGCATGTTGATCGGCGCGAGCAGGGCCGAGGCCAGCATCTCGCCCAGGGCGCTGAGGAACAACCGGGCGCGGCCTCCAAACCGCTCCAGCAATTCCGGCTGCTCCACCGTGACGGCCAGGCTCATCAGCCGGGGGAGGAAAATGAGCAGCATGGTGAGGGAGAAAAGCGTGAGGGACTCGGGGATCTTGACGTGGAGCCCGAAGATCGAGGTCGTATCGGGCGAGCGAAACATGCCCAGGCGGTCCTGGGCCGCCTCGTCCACCGCTTCGACAAACCCGAGGATGAGAAAGAGCAGCCAAAGCGGCGAGGAGACGTAGCCCATCACGCCCATGAACAGATGGAAGCGGTTGGCCGGGCGGAAGCCCCGCGCGGTCAAAAGCCAGGTATGCTGCATGTTCCCCTGGCACCAGCGGCGGTCGCGCTTGGCGTTGTCGATCAGGGTCGGCGGAGTTTCCTCGTACGTGCCGCCCAGCTCGTAGGCCAGCCACACCGCCCAGCCCGCCTTGCGCATGAGGGCGGCCTCGACGAAGTCATGGGAAAGGATGTTGCCCCCGATCGGCTCGCTGCCCGGCAGGGCGGGAAGGGCGCAGTGCGCCATGAAGGGCTGGACGCGGATGATGGCGTTGTGGCCCCAATAGTTGCCCTCGTGCTGCTGCCAGTAATTGAGGCCGGCCAGAAAGAGCGGACTGTAGAGCCGGTTGGCGAAGGCCTGCATTCGCGCGTAAAGGGTTTCGCCGTAGACCAGGCGGGGGGCGGTCTGGATCAGCCCGGTCTGGGGATTTTTCTCCATCAGCGCGAGCAGGCGCACCAGAGCCGGGCCGGTCAGGATGGAGTCGGCATCGAGCACCACCATGTAGCGGTAGTTCTTGCCCCAGCGCCGCAGAAAGTCCGCCACGTTGCCCGCCTTCTTGTTGATGGCCTGGCGGCGCTTGCGATAAAAGATCTTGCCCAGTCCTCCCACCTGTTTGCACAGCTCGGTCCAGGCCACTTCCTCCTCGATCCACTGATTGGGCTGGTTCGAATCGCTCAGGATGAAAAAGTCGAAGTGCTCGAGGCGGCCGGTGGCCTTGAGCGATCGGTAGATGACGCGCAGCCCCTCGAAGACCCGGCTGACATCCTCGTTGAAGATGGGCAGGACGACGGCGGTCGAGGCCAGCCGCGGGGCCTCGTCCGGCGGCAGGGTGGCCTCGATGCGGCAGCTGTCGCCTCCGCGGTTGACGACGTAGAAGCCGACCAGGGCGCAGCAGAAGCCGGCCGCGACGTGGCCGAAGAGGACGACGAAGAGCAGGAGCAGGACCCCCTCGAGCACGGTGAAGCCGTTGCGCCAGAAGAGGTCGGCCATGAACCAGGTCGCGAGGCAGGTCAGGACGAAGATGGCGGTGAAAAAAAGAAAGCGCCGGCGGTTCAGCCGCGACGGCGTCATCTCCCATGGGACAAAGAGCTGCATGGCTTCAGCGCGTCAGACGGAAAATCGCGGCGAGGATCCCGGCGAAAAGCACCCAGAGCAGCAGGCCGCGCAGGAGCGGCCAGCGCTCGACCCGCTCGAGCGTTTCGCCCGCCGCGGCGGTGATCGGCCCGAGATCGATCGGCCGCGGCACCATGCTGGAAACCGCCAAGTCGGGGCCGGCGCGGATCGAGGTGGCGCGCATGGCCCGGACGAATTCCGGCGGCAGATGGCCGGCATCCTGGAGAAAGGCATAAGGCCAGCGCTCGATGCCGTCGCAGAGGAGCAGCGCCAGGCGGCCATCGACCGCGATCCGCTCATGGGGCAGGCCCTTTTCCTCCAGCACCTCGCCAAACCAATCGTCCATCAGGGCTTCGGTCTCCTCCGCCGCCAGCACGGTCGGATCCTGCGCCGGATCGGCGGCGTGGCGGTCCGCGGCCCGCTCCAGGATTTTCTCGATCAGCCGAATCTGGTGCAGCCGGCTCTCCACCCGATGGGCGCGCAGATAATCCTCCACCCGCACGAAGGCGAGGTTCCAATCCTCCGGCGATCCCGAGCGGGGCTGAAACGGCGCGGGCAGCGCCACCTCCTCGTTGGGGGTCAGGGCGTCCACAGGTAACCCCAGGTCTCGGTCAGGATGGCGCCATCCTTGCGCAGAAAACAGCGCAATTCGACCGGCTGGCCGCTGCCGTCCGGCTTGACGGCGAAGGCCGCCCGCCAGGTATGGTTGAAGGGATTCTTCAGCAAGCTGACGTGGGCCAGCGTTGCCCCGGCCCCCACCGACACGACCGGATCGATCTTGCTCTCGGGCTTCTCCTTTTCCAATCCGCCGCCGGTGAAGTCGATGACAAAGAGGCGCAATTCCGGCTCGAAGGTGCGCGAGCGCCCCTGGCGGGTCGAGGCGACGAATCCGCCCGGCGGGTGAATCTGATCCACGAACCAGTGCAGCTTGTACTGCAGGGCGATGGGCGCGCCCGGCAGCGGCAGGGCGGCCGGCACCCAGAAAGCCACGATGTTGTCGTTGGTCTCATCCGGGGTATGCAATTCCACCAGGCGGACACTGCCCCGTCCCCACGAGCCCACCGGCTCCACCCAGGTGCTGGGTCGGCGATGATAGAGGGCCTCCAGATCCTGGTAATCCTCGAAGTTCCGCTCGCGCTGGATCAGTCCGAATCCGCGCGGATTTTCGTCGAGGAAGGACATGACCCGCATGGCCGCCGGATTGTTCAGGGGGTGCCAGATCCACTCGCCCCGTCCGGTATGCAGCATCAGCCCGTCCGAATCATGCACCTCCGGCCGGACGTCCTCGGTTTCGAAATCGGTATTCTTGCCGTGCCAGAACATGGTCGTGAGGGGAGCCAGGCCGAGAACCGCGGGATTTTTCCGGCAGTAAATTTCCGCCTGCACGGTCATGACCGTGTCCTCGCCCGGAACAATTTCGAAACGGTAGGCCCCCGCCGCGCTCGGTCCGTCGAGCAGGGCATAAACGACAATGGAGCCGGCGTTGGGCGCCGGCCGCTCGACCCAGAAGTCCTCGAAGGCGGGAAACTCCTCGCCGCCGGCCTGGCCGGTGTTGACCGCGAGGCCGCGGGCGGACATCCCGTAAACCGCGTTGCGGCAGAGGAAGCGGAAATAACTGGCGCCCAGGAACACGCCCAGTTCGTCCCCGGGCAGGTTGAGGTAATGATGGATGCGAAAGCCGGCGTAGCCCATCGTGGGCGGCAGGGGTTGGATTCGGTTGTGGCCGTAATCGAAATACTTGGCCGAAAACGGGATCAACTTCGGATCGCCATTGGCCACCTCGTAGATCTGGACCGTGCGGTCGAAGTAGAAGCCGGGGTGAAAGAACTGCAGCTTGAAGGGCAGGTTGTCGCGATTCCACCACGACTTCACCGGGGCAAAGCGGATATTGCGGTACTGATCGTAGGTCAGGTGGCGCAGCCAGTCGGGCACGGTGACCGGACGGGCGTGGTAGGGCTCGACGGCCAGTCGCTGGGCGCGGTCGCGCAGCCAGTTGAAATCAAACTTGAGGCCGGGAACCGGAGCCAGGGGCAGGCCGGCCAGGGACGACAGGGCCAGGGAAGCCAGAAAGCGGCGAGGCTTGGTTCCGCCGAGCGGTCTCATTTGTCCAGAAAGAAGCCCCGCTGTTTCTCGGAGACGGGCAGGCCGGCCCGGTCCATCACGCGAAGAAAATCCTCCCAGATCATCCGCTTGGACCGATTGGTGGGATTGCGCAGAATGTAGCTCGGATGGTAGGTGATGAGGAGCGGACGGCCCTCGAAATCGCGCCACTGGCCGCGGACTTCGCCGAGCGTGCGAAAGGTCCCCGCGCCGAGCAGCCCCTGCGCCGCGGTCGATCCGAGGGCCACCAGAAATTCCGGCCGGACGATGTCGATCTGGGCCCGCAGATAGGGCAGGCAATAGGCCATCTCCTCCGCGGTGGGCGGACGGTTGCCGTATTGGACCCCGCCGGGGGTGGTGGGAATTTCCGGCCGCCAATTCATGATGTTGCCGATATAGACGTCCGCGCGCCGCAGCCCCATGGCGATGATCATCTTGTTGAGCAGCTGGCCGGCCGGGCCCACGAAGGGCTCGCCCTGGACCTCCTCGTCGGCGCCGGGCGCTTCGCCGACAAACATGATGCGGGCATCGAGGTTGCCCACGCCGAGCACCACCTGTTTGCCCGGGCGCACGCGGGCGCGGCAGGTGGGATCGGCCCGGACATGGGCCAGGAGCGCGGCCCAGCGGTCGGCTTTGGGGCCGTCGGGGAGGTGGAGCGTGGGAGGGGGGTAGGGACGGCTCACCGAGCCGTCCGTTGCCTCCGCGGGCTGGCGAGTTGGCAACGGTTCCGGACGCCTCGGTGAGGCGTCCCTACCCTCCGTCGCCCCAGTCGACCGTTCGATCGCGGGCGCCCTGGGCGTGAGCCTTATCGCCCGCCGCAGGCCCGCCAGGCTCTCATCGGAGACGGCCAGCGACTCGACGCCCGACGCTTTGAGCCGGCGCAGTTCTTCGCTTAGGACGGCGAGGACGGTTTGCATGATCGGCAGCTCGGTTAGTCAAATTTTCCACATACTTGGCCAGAAGGTCGAATTCCAAATTGACCGCATCCCCCGCCCGGCGTTCGCGCAAACATGTGACGGCAAAGGTGTGAGGAATGATCCAAACGGCAAATCGATCCGCCTCGGCCTCGGCCACGGTGAGGGAGATGCCGTCCAGGGCGATGCTTCCCCGGGGCACCAGATAACGGGCGCCGCCCGCGGGCGCGCGGATGGTCAGATGGTAATCGCGGCCGCGCCGCGCCAAGGCCTCGATCCGGCCGGTGCCGTCGATATGTCCGCTGACGAAATGCCCGCCCATCCGGCCGTCCGGGCGCAGGCTGCGCTCCAGGTTGACCGCCGCCCCGCGCCGCAGCGCCGCGAAATTGGTCAGCCGCCGCGTCTGGGCGAGGACATCGAAGGAGAGTTCGCCCTCCTGCGCCGCCGCCACGGTCAGGCAGCAGCCGTTCACGGCGATGCTGTCCCCCACCCGCGTCCCCTCGGCGGCGAGGGCGGCGGAAAGCCGCAGGCGCCAGGCTCGCGCCCCTCGCCGAAAGGCCAGGACCGTGCCGGTCTCCTCCACAATGCCGGTGAACATGCGGCCTACCTCAGTTTGACCCGAAGGATCGAGGTGTCCGAGCCGTGGCTCACCAGCAGAACGAATTCGCCGCGGCCGGAGTCGGCCTCGATGGCGGCGAGCCGGGCGGCGGCCTCGGAGAAGGATTTTACCGCCACCCCGTCGATTTCCTTGACCCAGTCCTCCACCCCGGCGCCGGCGATGGCGGCCGGGCCGTTCGGCTTGACATAGCTGATCACGACGCCGGAGGCCTCGCCCGTCTTGATCCGGCGGGCCACGGCGTCCCCGTAGACAAATTCCCGCACGGTGAAGCCGAGCCGTTCGAAATACTTCCGCTCCGCCTCGCGAATGAGCTTGGGCTCCTCGCCCAAGGGGGCCTTCAGTTCCACCCGGTCCGATCCCCGCAACACGGTCAGGGTCATGACATCCCCCGGCTTGCGCCGCTCGATTTCCCGCTCGACGTAATCGGTCACGATCCGGTAGGGGCGAAACCGCGGCAGGGGCTGGCCATCGATGGCGAGAATGATGTCGTGGTCCTTCATGCCCGCCTTTTCCGCCGGACTGTCCTCCAGCACCTCGCTCACCACCGCCCCGGACTGGGCGGAGAGGCGCAGAAAGCTCGCCACTTCCCGGTCCATCGGCTCCAGGCCATAGGCGCCCAGCCAGGCCAGCGGCCGGCCGTAGATGTTCTGCGGCACGCGTCCGAAATAGGGCACGATCTCGTCCGCCAGAACGAAGGCGCTGCTTTCCTCCAGATCGACCAGCATGACGGGCGTGCCCGCGCGCTCCAGCCGTGAAAATTCCAGGTAGGTTTGACCGAAGGAGCTGGCCGCGATCCCGATGAGGAAGCCGGCGCGGTTGAAGACCGGCAGGCCCGGGCCCGCCACTTCCTGCTGGGCGATGGCCGTGCGCTGCGGCAGCGACTGGACGATGGCGATATGGCTGACGAGGATGTAGGGGGCGAAGTCCTCATCCTTGTTGCGCAGACCGATGCCCCACACCTCGTCGGCCATGGCCGGCGCGGGGGTCCCGGCCGGCGCCGCCCACGCCGTCACCGGGGTGAGCTGGGCCGCCAGCTTCGGATCGGCGCGGACATAGTGGCAGCCGGTGAACACATCCTGCCCAAGATAGGTGCCGTCGTAACCGGTCGGATCTCCCGGCAGGTAGACTTTGAACTGTTGCAGCTGCTTCGGCGGCACCCGCGCGTCCACCGCCGAGGAGGGCAGGATGATGGTGCCGCGGTTGTCGACCGCCGTCCCGTACGCGATCGTCGGGCGACGATCGCTCTCGGTCTCGGTGTAGTACTCGACGGCGACGACGCTCTTCACCCGCGGCGCCCACAGGGCGGGCAAGGCGGGGGCGCCGCGCAGCGGGGCGAGCCAGAGGGCGGCGGCGCCGAAGAGGAAGCAAAGGGGAGAAATCCGGACGGAGCGGATCATGTCTCAGGGCTTGAGGATGTAGAGGGAAACCCGCCGGTCGCGCTCCGCCTCGAACAGCGTCGGCTGCGGCTTGACGCCGTAGGCGGCATAGGCCGACTTGATCACCTCCAGCGAGCCGACCGGCCGCTGATTGATGCGGGTGACGACATCGCCGGGAAGCAGGCCCGCGACCTCGGCCGGAAACCCCGGGCGCACGCCGATCACGAGCACGCCGCTGGCGTCGGGCAACTGGTGCTCCCGGGCGTAGGCCCGCGAAACCTTGCGCACACTCAGACCCCAATGCTCCAGCGCCCATTCCTCGCCCATGGTGCTCTCCAGCCGCTCCGTCGTGACGATGGTCTCGAAGCTCGTTCCGCCCCGCTTGATCGTGAGCCGCAGCGCCGAGCCGACGGGATGGCTGGCGATCAGATTCTGGATGGGGGGAAGCTGCTCGGGAAAACGTCCGTCCACCGCGCGCCCGTCCACCGCCAGCAGCACGTCGCCGCCGCGCAGGCCGCCCCGGGCCGCGGGGGAGCCCGGATCGACGCTGTCGATCAGCATGCCGGTGTTCAGCGCGAGCGAATAAAAGCTTTCCAGGTCCTGCAGGTCCCGCGGCACGATCCCGATGTAGCTGCGCGTGATGGCGCCGTCGCGCACCAGTCCGGCCACGATGCGCTTGGCCGTGTTGGCGGGTATGGCAAATCCGAGATTGTTCGCGCCGAGATACCCGCGCGAGGTGACGCCCATGACCTTGCCGTCCTCGATCACGAGCGGCCCGCCGGAATTGCCCGGATTGATGGCGGCATCGGTCTGGAGCCAGGTATTGAAGGAGCCGGTTTCGTACCCATCCACGCCCCGGTCATCCTCGAAATAGCGGCTCGTATTGGAGATGATGCCCCGGGTGACCGTGCGGGTCAGCCCATAGGGCGTGCCGACGGCGTAGACGGTCTCGCCCGGGTAGAGCTTGTCGCTGTCGCCAAATTCGGCATGGGCGAATTTCAGCCCGCGTCGCCGGACGGATTCATGATCCAGGCGGACCAGGGCGAGATCGGTCCAATGATCCCAGCCCACCAGCTTCGCCTCGACCCGCTCCAAATTGGGCAGGGTGATGTTGATGTCGATGGCGCGCGGGCCGACCACGTGGGCGTTGGTCAGGACCAGGCCGTCGGCGGAAAGGAGCACCCCGGAGCCGATGCTGGCCTCGAAGCGGCGGGTGCCCTGGTCGAAAGCGACCTCCCGCACATCGATCCGGACGACCGAATCGAGCAGCTGATTGAATCCGTGGCTCACCCCCGCCGCCCGCATGGGGGACAGCAGAAGGAACGCCAGGATAAGGGGTAGCGGCACGCGCCAGCGTTTCGCCGCCGCGAGCGCGGTTGACCCGGAAGATGAAAGCTTCACGATGGCCGGTTTCACGCGATGGCTACGAAGTGCAAAGATTACGACTTTCGTGAGATTGAGCCCCACTGGCAATCTTTCTGGGAGGAAAATTGCTCCTTTCGGGCGGACGATGCCTCGCCGCAGCCGAAATACTACGTTCTGGACATGTTTCCCTATCCGTCCGGCGCCGGCCTGCATATCGGACATCCGGAAGGCTACACCGCGAGCGACATCATCGCCCGCCATCGCCGGGCGCGCGGCTTCAAGGTGCTGCATCCGATGGGCTGGGACGCCTTCGGCCTGCCGGCCGAGCAGCACGCCATCAAGACCGGAACGGCCCCCGCCCTCAATACCCGCAACAACATCGCCAACTTTCGCCGGCAGATCAAGGCGCTGGGATTCTCCTACGACTGGGCGCGGGAAATCGACACGACCGATCCGGCCTATTTTCGCTGGACGCAGTGGATCTTCCTCCAGCTGTTCCGGCGCGGCCTCGCCTACGTGGACGAGCGGCCGGTCTGGTGGTGCCCGGAGCTGCGCGCCGTGCTGGCCAACGAGGAGGTGAGCGACGGCAAAAGCGAAATCGGCGGCCACCCGGTGGAGCGCCGCAATCTCCGGCAATGGGTCCTGCGGATCACCGCCTACGCGGAGCGCCTGCTGGCGGATCTGCCGGAGGTGGACTGGCCCGATTCGACAAAGCGGATGCAAGAGGCTTGGATAGGACGCAGCGAGGGAGCGGAAGTTTCGTTTGCCCTGGCGGATTCCGACCGGGGGCCCCTCAAGGTTTTCACCACCCGGCCCGACACCCTCTTCGGCTGCACCTACATGGTGCTCGCCCCGGAGCATCCCCTGGTCGAGCCGCTGACCACGCCGGCCCAGAGGCCCCTCGTCGACGGCTATCGGAGGCAGGCGGCCGCCAAAAGCGATCTCGAGCGCACGGATCTGGCCAAGGAAAAGTCCGGCGTTTTCAGCGGGGCCTTCGCGGTCAATCCCGTCAATGGCGAGCGCGTGCCGATCTGGATCGCGGACTATGTGCTGATGGGTTACGGCACCGGCGCCATCATGGCCGTGCCGGCTCACGACGAGCGCGATTTCGAATTCGCCCGGGCCAACGGCCTGGAGATCCGGCCGGTCGTGCGGCCCTCCGGGGGAGAGGCGCGGCCGCTTCCCTTCGTCGGCGAGGGCGTCGCGGTCAATTCCGCCGGACCGGCCCTGAGCCTGGACGGATTGCCGACCGCCGAGGCCAAGCCGGCCACGATCGCCTGGCTGGAGCAGCGCGGGACCGGCCGCAGGACCGTGAATTTCAAGCTGCGGGACTGGCTCTTTTCCCGGCAGCGGTACTGGGGCGAGCCTATCCCCATCGTATGGGTCGACGAGGCGGATTACCGCCGCTTCGCCGCCAGCCGGCGGGAGGAGTTGCCGCCGCAGCCCGTGACCTATGCGGAGGGCGGCCAGGTGCGCTTTGCCCTGCCGCTGCCCGCCCCGGCCCTGCCGCTCCAGCTCCCGGAAATCGAATCCTATCTGCCGGCGGGCAGCGGCGAGAGTCCGCTCGCCAACGCCACCTCCTGGCTGGAAATCTGGTGCAACGGCGCCACCGGCGAATCCGTGCCCGCCAGCCAGCCCCGGCCCCAGGGGGAAAATTGGGTGCGGGCCCGCCGCGAGACCAATACGATGCCGCAGTGGGCCGGCTCCTGCTGGTACTACCTGCGCTTCACCGATCCGCGCAACGATCGGGCCTTCGCCTCGCCGGAAGCGCTCCGCACCTGGGGCATGCCCGATATCTATATCGGCGGCGCGGAGCACGCGGTCCTGCACCTGCTCTACGCCCGATTCTGGCACAAGGTCCTCTTCGATCTGGGCCAGGTGCCCCAGCGCGAACCCTTCCCCAAGCTCTTTCACCAAGGGATCATCCTGGGCGAGGACGGCGCCAAGATGTCCAAGACCCGCGGCAACGTCGTCAACCCCGACACCATCATCGCCAGCCACGGCACCGACACGCTCCGCCTCTACCTCATGTTCCTCGGACCCCTCGAGGACATGAAGCCGTGGAACCCGCGCGGCATCGAGGGCACGCACCGGTTTCTGCAAAAGATCTGGCGCGAATGCATCGGTCCCGAAGGTGAAATCAATGCCAAGGTCTCGGGCGAAGCCGAGGAGTCCCCGGAGTTCAGCCGGCTCTGGCACGAGACCCTGCGCAAGGTCGGATCCGACATCGAGGCTCTCCGGTTCAATACGGCGATCTCCCAGATGATGATCTTCGCGAATGCCGTGCAGAAGGAGCCCCGGGTTCGCCGGAGCACGCTGATGGGATTTCTCCAGATCCTCGCGCCCTTTGCCCCGCATCTGGCCGAGGAACTCTGGCAAAGGCTGGGAGGACCCTCGCCCATTCATCGGGCGCCGTGGCCGGCCTTCGATCCCGCCAAGCTTACGACCGCCGAGCAAAAGCTCGTCATCCAGGTCAAAGGTCGGCACCGCGGGGAATTGATGGTGCCCGCCGGACTGGCGGAGGCGGAGGCGCTCGCCCTCGCTCGGGACCATCCCAGGGTCCGTCCCCATTTGGAGGGAAAGACCATCCAGCGCATAATCTATATCCCCGGCAAAATCATCAACTTAGTCACCGACTGAGGCGGCTTGGCCGGCCCGGAGGGCGCTCCGGATTAAGTAATTCTACCCTTCTTGCCATTTGGTCCTCTGTCGGGCTAAAATACCCAACATGAACTCCACGAAAAAGTTCGGTGGTTGGGCGGGCACCCCCCGTGTCCTTGGGGCGGTCCTGGCCGGCCTCCTGCTGCCCACGCTTTTGCCGGCGGCCCAGGGCAAGAAAAACCCCACGAGCAAGTTCTACGTCGCCGATGTGGACGGCGACGCCCAGATCGACACCGGCGACCGGGTGGACGACCTGAACAAGAAATCCGTTTACAATGCCGAGGGCACGGTGGTTGAAACCAAGACCAATGCGGCCAATGCCATGGTCTTTTCGAACGGCACCGGAATCTTTTTTGACGAGGACACCCGGGTCGAAGTCCGCCGCTTCGAGCAGGAGCCCTTTGTTCCCGCCCGGACCGATATGGATACCGAGCCGTCCATTTCCCAAACCCAGGCCTATCTGCCGCGGGGAACCGTCGGACTTTGCACGAGCAAGCTCGTGGCCGGAAGCAAGATGACCTATCGCACGCCGTTGGGCTCGGTCAACGTCCGCAGCGGCAAGATCGTGATCCAGTCCGGCAACGGCGAGACCAAGATTTCCCTGCTCGAGGGCGAGAGCACGGTCACAGCCGGCGGCATCGACATGGGCGGCCATCCCCTGCAGGACGGCCAGCAGGCCATCATCCGGCCGAGTCCCGGCGGCGGGCCGCCCCATATCACCATTCAGCCGATACCGCCCAGGGAACTCAGCAGCCTGGAAGGGAAAGTCACCATGGCTTGCACGGCCAAGAAGACGGTCTATTTTCAGACGGTCAACGGCCGCGCCAATTCCACTTCCTCAAACTCCGAGGTGGCGATGGATTTTTCCGCCTCCACCGAGTCGTCCAGTACCTCATCCAGCTCCTCCACTTCCTCCAGCTCCAGCTCCGGCTCCGGCTCCAGCTCGTCGGGAGGCTCCCCCATCACCGCATTTGACGGCGACAGCGCCAATGCCCCGGTCTCCAGCTCGACGCCCACGCCGACGTCCGGAACGACGCAGACGATTGTGGCCGTGCCGGTCGTGCCCACGAATCTGCCGGTCCAATACACCGTCAGCAATTCCAACCTTACCGGCAGCGGCACGACGACGACGCATTAGCGCATCTCCGCGCGGACGCCCTGCTCCCCCGCCCCGCCCGCGCCCATGAGACGGCTGTCTTCAATCCGCGGTTTCGTCCTGTTCTCGCTCCTCGGCATGACCCTCCGCACCGCGCGCGCCCTCGTGACGCTCAACGACGGCACGGACAAATTTTTCGTCAGCGGCTCCTTTACCATGGGCTATGACTCGAACATCAGCGCCAGCGCGACCAACACCTCCGACTTTGCCTATTCGACCAACATGGCCATCGAGTATCAGCGGCGCGCCGGCCTGATCGGGGTCAACGCCAACATGGCCTTCGCCCTGAACAATTTCGTGAAGAATCCCTCCTACGACACGCTCAATCCCTCCTACTCGGTCGAGTTTGACAAGGGCACGGGCCGGCTCACGGGCGCCCTGACGCTGGGGGCCCAGCGCTCCAGCCAGGCCGACGCCGCCGTAAATCTCTACACCACCGCCTGGAATTACAGCGCCGGGCTGAATCTGCACTACCCCGTGATCGAGCGGTATTCCTTCAGCCTTTCCCTCGACTACGGACTGCTCGACTACACCGAGACGAGCGGCCAGCCGCTGGTCAACCTCTCGACCTATTCCGCCGCCCTCAGCTTCTTTTACATTCTCACTGAGCAAAGGGATCTCTTCCTCACCTATCGCTATCGCTTCCAGCAAAGTTCGGCCAGCACCTCCACCGCTGACGACGGCCTCGGCCTGGGCGTCAACGGCCGGATCATCTGGCAGATCAACGGCTCGCTCAGCTTCGGCTACGATCTGCGCACGCCGCAGGGCATCGACTCGGAAACGGGCCTCGCCGATCACGGCCGCTACAACGATTTTTGGGTGATCGGCCAAGCCAACTGGGCCGCCAACCGCAAGCTGTCGTTTGCGGGCTCGGTGTCGCGCGACTTCTCCACCACCGCGACCAACGCCACCACCGACACGACCTCCGGCACGCTCGACGCCACTTATGCCTTCACCGCCCGCAAATCGCTGAACGCCGGAATCGCCGGCGGCATGAATCAATTTCTCGGCGTTTTCGGCTACATTCCCGGCACGACCAATGACCGCACGGACTATTACTTTACTTGGCATGTCACCGCCA
>Ga0206948_1199_pt1 | contig 13195 bp, 4 predicted proteins | sample Alteio_BWOrgHeat_FD_153236 | JGI IMG/M metagenome (GOLD analysis project Ga0206948, IMG submission 153236) | Enriched cells from forest soil in Barre Woods Harvard Forest LTER site, Petersham, Massachusetts, United States -... | ecosystem: Environmental > Terrestrial > Soil > Temperate forest > O... | reverse complement strand
TGACACGCTCAACTCCACCTTGTACAAGATGTCGCTCGATTACGGCATGCACATGGGCGTGGACGGCATCGTCACGAAGAACACCGCCAATGGCGACGGCTTCGACATGGTCCTCAGCGGTCTCTCCGCCGGCGAGCACACCATCGTCACCTATCACAACGAAGTGCGCGGATTTTCCCCCGCCAAATTCGATGTGCAAACCGGCGGTCAAACCGTGGTGAAAGATTTTTTACCGTCCTATCGCGCCACCAATGATGCCGATGTGGCCAGCACTTATTTTTCCGTTCAAGCCGTGGCCGGGCAGGATGTCGTCATCCATTTCGCGCCGGATACAGCCGCGGCCAATCGCAGTCTCATCCTGAACGGTTTTGAGATCGACACCGCCGACCCGCACAAGCGCGCCATCAAAGCGATCCCCGCGAACGACGAGGAACATTGGCCGAATGAAAACGCCCTGACCTGGACCCCCGGCGGCGGAGCCGTCTCGCACGATTTTTATTTCGGCACGGATTCAAATGCCGTCGCCGCCGCGACTACTGAATCGCCGGAGTACAAAGGCAGTCTGACCAATGCCACCTTCGCGTTGTCCAAGCTCGATCCCGCGCAAAATTATTTTTGGCGCGTGGATGAGATCGGTGCCGACCAGCGCACCACGCACGGCGATGTCTGGCGTTTCCGCGTGCGTACGCTCGCCTTTCCCACGGCGGAAGGTTACGGACGTTTCGCCATCGGCGGCCGCGGCGGTCGTGTGCTTGAAGTGACCAACCTCGAAGATTATGAACCCGGCCGCGAAGCCGTCATTCCCGGCAGCTTCCGCGCCGCGGTCGAGGCCGAAGGCCCGCGCACGATCGTCTTCCGCGTGTCTGGCCTCATCAAGTTGAAAGCCCCGTGCGCCGTGCATAATCCTTATTGCACCATCGCCGGCCAGACCGCGCCCGGCGATGGCATCTGCTTCGCCAATTATTCCGGCGGCGCCTATGGCACGCACGATGTCATCATCCGTTACCTGCGTTTTCGCGTGGGCGATACCGAGCACAAGGCCATGGACGGTTGCGGCCTCGGCAGTTGTGATAATTGCATCATCGACCATTGCAGCATCAAAAAAAACCGGGGCCAAGTTTTAACTTAACCCCGGCTTGAAATGACAGCCGTGAATCAGATCACGGATAGGTCAACTTGTAGAACACCGTCGGGTTCGTGCTGTTGATCTGGATGTTGACGCTGTTCACGTTGGTCGAACCGTCGACGGTGGACCAGTTGTTGTTCAAGCCAACGTTCAGGGAGTTGGTCTGCACCAACAGGCGCCAACCGGTATGATCGGCCGGCCAGCTCAGCGTCAGGGTGCTGCCGCTGACCGTGCTGACGATCGGAACCGGCGTGGTGTTCACACCAGGCGAGCCGCCGCTGACCAGCTTGATGCTGCCATCCACGGTGAGGTTGGTGGTCCAGACGTAAGGCACGCTGGTGGGGCTTAGGTTCGGCAGGCTGATCTGGCTGAAGCCGCTGACCGCCTTGTTGAACAATTTGAACGTGGTACCGTTGACGATGTCAGGACCGACGTTGTTCACGGTCAAGGTGCTGCCACTGACATTCAGCGTGCCGGTGACGGCGAGCTGGCTGTTCAGCAGCGGCGAGGAGCTGTTGAGCGACATCACGATGCTGCCGCCGATGGTGGCGTTATTGCTGACCGTGAAGGTTCCGACCGGTGCGCCGGGAGTCAAACTGCCGCCAGCCACGACCGTCAGCGGGCTGGCGATGCTGCCCGTGCCGCCCACGGCGCCGTTGCTCACCGTCGTGCTGCCGGTGTAGGTGCTGGTACCGTTGAGTGACAGGGTGCCCGCGCCAACTTTGACGACGCTTACCGTATCCAAGCCGTTGGTGATGATACCGGCGAAGGTGGTGCTGAGGCCATTGGCACCGATGCTATACGTGGTTCCGGAGACGACCGCCACGTTGTTGCTGGTACGACCGCTGACCACGGTGTTCGATCCGCCGATGAGCGCGCCGAGATTATAAGTCAGGCCGCCGCCGTTGAAGTTATCCAATTGTTCGCTGCCGGTGCCAAGATTGAACGTGGCCGCTGCGCTGCCGGTACACGGGCTCTTATTGGTGGCATTGTTGAATTGCAGGAAACCCGAGCTGGTGCCGAAGGCCAGCGTGCCGCTGAAGCCGGACAAGTCGCTCACGAACGTCATGATGTTGGTCATGGTGAAGGTGGCGGTGCCCGAGCCGGTCCAGAGACCGTTGAACACGTTTGTGCCAGGGGTAGTGCCGATCAAGGTGAAGGTCGTGGCCGGACCAGCGACCACAACCGGATTGGTGATAGTGATATTATTGGTGATCAACATGCCCGCCGTGTTGTTGACGGTGAGCGGACCGGTGCCCAATCCGGCCACAGGCAGGATGACGGTACCGGCATTGACCACGGTACCTCCGGAATAGACGTCACCAGTCACAGCCAACTGCAAGGCGCCCGGACCGGTCTTGGTCAAAGCACCGGGGCCGGTGATGATCTTGGAATTGACCGCCAGGAGGTTTGTGGGCGAGGCGATGTTAACCGTGCCGCCGGCCGGTTCCAGAACCACATAAGTGTTGAAGGTCGCATTGGTCTGACCGACGTAGCTGAGCGTGGAGTTATTATCCAGGATCAATTCGTTTTCCAACTGGCCGGACCCGGTGATACCGAGGGAGACGATGCTGGTCAGCGGAGGATAATTGGAGATCACCAAGGTGCCATTGTCGACGATGGCGTTGCCGACAAAGTCGTTGGAGGTCAACAGTGTCAGGCTGCCGGGGCCGGTCTTGTAGAAGCCGGTGACGCCGGTGATCTTGCCGGGGCCGGTGAAGACATAGTTCTTGTTCGTGTTGTTCACCACGATGCCAGGATAGAAGTTGGCTTCGTTCGTGGTGGTCACGATGTTGGTAGACACGCCGGGGACAATATTCGTGACGATGGTGAGCGCATAGCCTTCCGGGGCGACATACGTGGTCAGATTGACCACGCCATTGCCGGTGGCAGTATCGTTGAACACCGCGCCCTGGTTATCCGTATAAAACAGACCGGATTTCCAATTCGCATCCGTGGTGTTGGTGCTCCAGTTATTGGCTGAAGCGCCATCCCATACCAGCGGACTGCTGGTCACGCTGATCGAGCCAAACAAACTGAAGTTGGCCAATCCCCATTGCAGTCCCGGTCCGGGCACATAAGGCATGATGTTGGGATTATAGCCGGGCGTATCGATGAAGTTATAGGACTGGCCGCTGCTGTTGATGAAGACCTGATAGGTGTCACCGAGGGTGAACGTACCGTGCGCAGAATTAAGGTTCGTCAACAGCAACCAACCCGTGTCGTTATTCCAACGGTCGACATTGAGCGTGTCGTATTTCTGGCCGCTCTTGGCGAAATCAAATTCGATCCGCACCGTGCTGATGCCGGCGGGTCCCTGACCGGCCTTCGGATCGTTGTTGAAGTCCAGGCGGGCGAAGATGTTCATGTTGTCAATCGAGTTGGTCGGCGAAGATCCCGGAGAAAGAACGCCAAATCCGTTGATCGCCACGCGTGATTCATTGGCATTCGCAATGGAAGCGAAGCCGCCACCGTTCTGGTCTGTCAGCGTACCATTGCCGAAGAACGTGCCTTCAACAGCGAGCTTGGGCACATACAGATTGATATTGCCCAAATTAGCCAGCACGCAACCCACCGGCACATCCCAGGAGAAGCTGTTTTGATTTGCCGCGCCGCTGCCGAGGTTGATGGTTCCCGACGAGGTATTGGTGATCATCACTCCACTGGTCGTCAGGATGAATGAAGATCCATTGTTGGGCAGAACGTTCATCGTGCCGCTATTGACAAGATATCCGTTCGGCAAGGTCACCGGACCGTTCAATGTACCGGACAAAAAGGACGGGCCGGAAGAGTTCAAGCCGCCGTTGATCGTACCGGCAAAGTTGAGCACCACGTTCGTGCTGGTCGTCACCGCTCCCAACTGGCTGCTGCTGTTGGCGCTGATGATCGAACCGGCAGTGATGTTGATCGGACCCTGTTCAGTCGCATCAAATTGCAGCACATTGGCACCCGATTTGGCGATCAGCGCCGTACCGGCGATGGTGCCGCCGCTAAATGTGTACTTGTTCACGTTGTTCGTGATAGTGACACCAACGCCCGTTTGGCCGGGAACGACCACGCCGGAGATGTTGACATTCGTCACCGTACTGCTGTCGTTAAAGGTCACCAGATCGCCCAGGTTGAAGTTCGTCGAAAGTCCGCCGGGCGAAGTCACCCAGTTGGCCGTCGCCGTATCCCAGTTGTTGTTGAGGTTACCGGTCCAGACCAGCGTGTTCGGGGCATTCGTGGTGATATAGACATCCACGGTATGGTTGCCGGCATTGTTCAAAACGTAGCCATGATAGATGGCGCCCAGCGCCGAAACATCCGCATTCAAAAAGGGCGAGGCTGAACCTTCATAGGAAATGGCCGGGATTTGCACCGGGAAGGAAGTCACACCATTCAGTGCCAGCACCTTGATGATGCCGGGAACGATTCCCGGCGTGGTGAGCGTGCGGGTAAAGACACTGACCTGCGAAGGATTCAAAGTCAGCGAGATCGTGCCGCCGGACATGCTCAGCACATCCAGTTTCATGCCGCGGGGATCGGCAGCGGAGAAATTATTGGCACCTTCATTGTTGAAGCCGATCGCGTTGGTCACCACCACGTTGCCGCCCTGGGCGATGGTGATGGTGTTCTGACGACCGTTGTTATCAAAATAATTCAAACCACCGTCCACCACGATGCTGTTGGCAGACAACGTGACGTTGCTGAAGACCTGGATCTGACCGTAAGTATTGAACTGCTGCGCGGAAGAGGACGGATTTTGGTCAGCCGTATAGCCCAACTGAATGGTTCCATTCACCTTGAAGATTGAAGGAGAACTTCCGCTGTTGGTCAGGATGAGTTTTCCCTGGCAATAATTCAGATAAGGTTGAGCACCCAGGCTGGACCAATCCACCTTGTTGCTATGCTCCTGATCACCCAATACCACGGTGTTTACATCCACTTTGCAGTTACCAATCGTCAAAGTCCCCTGCACGTTCGGTGTTTGGTTGGAAGCGATCAACGTACGGTCACGGGCGACAATCAAACGATCCGCCAAAATATCCACAAAATTGTTCCCGCCGGTGAAGTCAACAATAGATTTGACGTTGCTGCTCGCCTGATTAGGGCCGCCGTCATCCGCCAAGGCGAACATGGACATACGGCTGACACCGTCAGAATTGCGGAACACTGCCGTATTGGTGAAGCCCTTGAACAGGTTGAATTTGGCGCCGCCCGTGTTACCACTCGCAGAACTGGCACCAATGAAACAAATGCTGTCTGCATAAATCTGATTAGTCAGACCAAAGTAGAAAAACGTATTAACGGAACTGCCATTGCAGGACTGTTCGTTGTTCTGGAGAGTGATGGCATAACCGCGCGTGAACTCATTGGTATAATTGTTCGGATCCTTATAGACCGCGGTCATGTAGTTGGTCTTGGCCAGATAGACGTTGGCCACCATGCGGCGCGGGAGCCCCTGGTACGTATTAGTATTGTGACCGCCATTGAAGGCCGTATTCAGATTGATATAGTTCGGATAAGTCTGATAATCGGAAAAACCAGCGCGATTCACATTCAGAACAAAGACGCCCAAGTTGGACACGTCCAACGTAGGCAGCTCCTGATTTCCCATCGCCACGATGAAATTAGCGTTGGTGTTATTGACTGACAGGGTGGCGTTGGTACCCAGGAATGTAATCTGCATGGTGTTGTCCGGAGAAATGGCAAAGCCTTGAGCCGAATCAGCCAAATAGTCACGCAACATGCTAAAACCGTTGGTGCCAGTGATGGCCAAAGTCGCACCATTGGCGATCTTGATGGTGTGGTATTGAGAATTGGTCGATCCGGTGGTGCCGTTGGTATTGATGTAAGAATTTTGCGCAAAGCGCAGGGACGCCACCGTCATACTGGTATCGATACCGATGTTGTTAAAAGGAATGCCGGTGGAAGCCGTGTTGTTGGTCTGGGCGCCGTAATCTCCGAAAACCACATCATCAGTTGCCGTTGGCACACCGCCCTGCCAGCTCGTCGCCGCCGACCAGTTGTTGCTCACACCAAAACTTACCGAACCAAGACCATTGCCGTTCCAGATGTGGGCTACTTGCAGGACAAAAGGCATCACATTTGAAACCGGCAGGCCGTTGGTATCCAAACCGCTGGCATTCAAATTAAAAGCATAAGTGCCTTCCGCCACATTGGTGATGTTGACCACCATCCAAACGGGCGTCGTGGCCGTGATCGCAGTCAGCGGATTTGAATTCGTGTCCGTCAAAAATGCCGTGGCGCCCGTCGGCAGCCCGGTGATGGTCAAGTTGGCGTTGGTCGCTCCGTTGGCCAGCACGATGGTATTATTAGTGGAGGGAAAACCCGTGACCACCGTGGTCAGGTTGGACCCCACTGCCGTAGTGATACGAATCTGCGGGTATTGGAAACGGATGCCTGATTGCGCCGAGGCCGATCCGGCTGCGGCCAAAAACACCAGGGCAGCCATCACCCAAGCCACCATGGCCATGGGCTTTCGAGCCAAAAAAAGGCCGGATCGCTGGGATAAGCCGGCCAGATATTGCATCAATATTACGGATTGGTTTTTCATATCATTCGGTCTGTTGGGAGGTTGGGGATTTGATTCTGCCGGCAAAATGTCGCTATTTAACTTATAATGATGACCGGTTCAGACAGGCAAACTTCTGATGGCCGGGCATCATTCTTAAACTGGATTCTGATCAGGACTGCTGTTTGGTGCGGTTAAGGATTGGGGTTTAGGTTGAAACTCAAAGCATCTCACTGGTAAGGCATCTTGCTTTCCATCCATTCATAGTCGGTGAAAAACTGGTAAGAAGTCGTGGTCCACGGCGCACCCGAAGTATAATTTTTTCTCAAGATGGGGAAAATCGTCTGGCAGGCAGTTCTGCCCTTCTGCAACCATTTATGAATCTCCGAGTGACCATCCGCAAAGGAAAAGCTGCCGGCTCCATTATGATAGCTGGCCGGCAAATCACGCCAATGCTCGCCAGCGGGCTGATAACCCGGATCCAACATGAATTGCGCGTCATTGATGCTGTCCGGATGCTCATCCAACATCACAAAAACATTAGCCGGGCCCGGATGGATCAACTCGCTGCTTTTCTGCGCACCGCGCCCCACACCATAACCGCTGCCCGCTCCATAATAGTTCACCCCACCCGGATAATTACCCTGCACCGTGGGCTTGCCACCCAAAACACCATTCATCGATATGCTGCGCACACGCATACCATTGGGACCATCGATGTTATCGCTCGGGCATTTGTAGACACCTGGATTTTTGATCGTGTCCGCCATCAACGCCTGGGTCGGATCGACCAATGCCTGGGAATTCGTGTCCGCCACCGTACCATTCCAATCCATTGGAGCAGTCACCCACGAGGCCGAAGACATCAAAACATCCGCCGCATCTGTCGAATACATGATCCAGCCCAGCGTGAGCTGTTTCGTATTGTTCATGCATTTGATGCCCCGCGCCTTTTCCTTGGCCTTGCTGAGAGCCGGCAACAGCATCGCCGCCAGAATGGCGATGATGGCGATGACGACCAGAAGTTCGATCAGAGTGAAACCGGCAGTACGGCTGCCAGCAAAGTTTTCGCTTTGCCGGGAGAGACGGCGGGATGATGCGTGAGCAATTAGGCGCATGGATTCTAATTTGGTGTTGCAGACAATCTATCACAGGTCCGCGCAAATAGGTAATACGAAAAGGAGCAATTCATTTGCGAATTATGCCAAAGGCGAAAGCAGTATTTACAAGCCCGCACGTCCCGTCACAATGTCCCCATCCAGTCATATGAAAGCGAATTCGTCCATTAGGCATGGTATTATTACCGTGTTTTCGACCATCTGCCTGCTGGCTCCGTCAGCGGGTGCTTTGGACATTCTCATGGCAGCTCCTGCAACCTGCCCCAACGGGCTGCCTAGGTCGACGGTGGGAGAAATTGCCGCACAACTTTCAAAAATTCCCACCAACGAACCCGTCCATTTCCAACTCGCGGATGGCATTCATGAACTGACCGAGCCGCTGATCCTCTCCAATCTCACCCGTCCGGCTGATTTTCCCGTCATCATTGAAGCCGCGCCCGGAGCCTATCCCATCCTCAGCGGAGGCATCGAAATCACCAATTGGCAACCCGCTGCCAAGCTCCCAATCGGATTCTCAAAGTCCTTATCGAAAGTTATTTATACAGCAAAAATCCCTAAAATCCACGGTCAAACCTGCGAATTCCGCCAACTTTGGGTCAACGATCTCAAAGCCATACGCGCTCAGGAACCCAACGGCGACCACCTGAACCGGCTGGTCGCTTGGAACAAAACCAATCAAGTCGCCACCATCCCCGCCGCCGCGCTTTGTGGAATCCACCAAGCGGACGGTCTGGAGATGGTCATCGACCAAGTTTGGGAGATTGCCGTGCTGCGGGTCCGGTCCATCCGCATCCAAGGCACGAACGCGTTGCTGACCTTCCGCCAGCCGGAGAGCCAGATAGAATTTGAACATCCCTGGCCACCCGTGACCGTGAAGACCAACTATCAGGCGCCGTTCTACCTGGTGAATTCCGCCAAATTCCTCGATACGCCCGGTGAATGGTACGAGGATGTTTCCGCCGGAAAGATTTATTATTACCCGCGCCCCGGCGAAGACATGACCAAGGCAAAAGTTTTCGCGCCCGTCCTGGAAACGTTGGTGAAGATCACCGGCGCCCCCAATCAACCCGCCGCCAATATTGTATTCAAGGGCATCACTTTCTCCTACTCCACCTGGCTGCGCCCCTCACAACAGGGCCATGTTCCCTTGCAGGCGGGCATGTTCATGCTCGCCGCGCATAAACTTTCGCCGCGCGGCACGCCGTATCATCGCGGCTTGGATAATGTAGCCTGGATCGGTCGCCCACCCGCCGCCGTGAGCGTGGAAAATGCCGCGCACATCACCTTTGAAGATTGCACGTTTGAACATCTCGCGTCCGCCGGTCTGGATTTTTCCGCCCGCACCCACGATGACTCCGTGACCGGCTGCACATTTCGTGATATCGGCGGCAACGGGCTCCAATGGGGAAAATTTTCTGATACGAATGTGGAAACTCACGTCCCCTACCTGCCGTCTGATGAGAGCGAAATCTGCACCCGTGAAACCATTGCCAACAACCTCGTCACCGATTGCGGCAATGAAGACTGGGGCTGCGTCGGCATCGCCATGGGTTATGTGCGCGGCGTCAAAATTGAGCATAACGACGTCTGCAACCTGCCCTACACCGGCATCAGTGTGGGCTGGGGCTGGACGAAAGCCACCAACGGCATGAGCGATAATCTCATCCATGCCAACCACGTTCATGATGTCGCCCGCCGCTTGAATGACACCGCTGGCATCTATCTGCTCTCCGCCCAACCCGGCACCGTGGTCAGCGAAAACTACATCCACGATCTGCACATGAGCGAATACGTGCCCGATCCAGAACATTGGTTTTACCTCTACCTGGATGAAGGTTCCTCCTTCATCACCGTGCGGGACAATTGGTGCCCGTCGGAAAAATTCCTAAAAAACGCGAACGGTCCCGGCAACGTCTGGCAAAATAACGGCCCGCAAGTTTCCGACGCCATCAAGAATGCTGCCGGCCTTCAACCCGCCTTTCAACCGCCGTCCCCGAAATAAAATTTCCGAAGCCAAAATTTATGAAGAGAACTTTTTTGCCCGTCCTGGGCCTGCTGCTCGCACTGACCGTCCACGCCGGACTGACTCCTGTCGACTTGCGTTGTGATTACGCGATCAATCCGCTCGGCATCGATTCCGCCGCGCCTCGCCTGTTCTGGAAATTTGCCGTCGACGGCAAAGATCAAAAACAAGCCGCCTACCAGATCGTCATCGCTTCCTCCATGGATTCGCTCAAGCATGACAGCGGCGATGTCTGGGATAGTGGCCGTGTGGATTCCGATCAAAACATCCAGATCCCCTGCCCCGGCGACCGTTTAAAATCCTGGGAACAAGTTTTTTGGAAAGTCCGCGTCTGGGATGCGCACGGCACTGCTTCAAGTTGGAGCCAGCCCGCCACCTGGACTATGGGCGTGCTTCACCCGTCCGATTGGTCGGCCAAATGGATCGGCTCCCCGGATACCAATATCGCATCTTTGCTGTTACGCGCTGAATTCACCGTCAAACCCGGGCTCAAACGCGCGCTTGCCAATGTTTGCGGACTCGGTGAATACGAAATGACTTTGAATGGGCAACCCGTCACCGATGATTTCCTTTCTCCCGGCTGGACGAAATATGACAAGACCGTCCTCTACGACACACGCGATATCACGGCGGCATTGAAGACCGGCAAGAACGCCATCGGCCTCGAACTGGGCAACGGCATGTACAACGTGCTCGGCGGCGGACGATTCACCAAATTCAAAGGCTCGTTCGGTCCCCAGAAAGCCATTGCCCAGATCCGTTTGGAATATGCCGATGGCTCCATGGAAATCGTCGGCACGGATGGAAGCTGGCGCACCGCCGCCGGTCCGATCACGTTCAACATGATCTATGGCGGCGAAGATTTCGATGCGCGCCGCGTGCAGCCAGGGTGGAATAAAACCGGCTTCGCCGATTCCCAATGGTCGCCCGCCGTGGTGACAGACGGACCGGGTGGAGAATTGCGCGGGCTCTCCTGCTCCGCGCCGCCGATCCATAAAATGGAGATCCAAAAAGCCGTGCACAGCCAGACTTTGACGAATGGCGATATCGTGTTCGACCTCGGCCAAAACGCTTCGCATGTGCCGCTCATCCGCGTGAGCGGACCGGCCGGCAGCCGCGTCCGGATTTATCCCTCCGAACTCACCTATGAAGATGGTTCGGCCAATCAAAGCTCCATGGGCGCGGGCCATCGCGGCGCGCTCTGGTGTGAATACACCAAGGGCACGGATGGCGATGAAACTTGGTCGCCCAAATTCTTTTATGTGGGCTGTCGTTATCTGGAAGTGAAGCTCACGCCAGCGGATGGCCAGACCCGGTTGCCCGCCGTGAAATCCATCGCCGGTATCGTCGTCCAATCGTCTTCCCCGCCGGTCGGTGAATTTGAATGTTCGAACACCATGTTCAACCGCATCCGCAACCTTGTCCGCTGGGCACAACGCAGCAACATGGTGAGTCTGATGACGGATTGTCCGCATCGCGAACGACTTGGCTGGCTGGAGGAAGATCACTTGAACGGCCCGTCCTTGCGCTATGAATTCAGCCTCGCGCGACTGTTCACCAAGACGTTGAATGACATCGTCGATTCGCAACTGACCAATGGTCTGGTGCCCACCACCGCGCCGGAGTACACCATCTTTCGCAACAAAAGTGACGTCGACCATCTGCGCAATGATTTTGGTGATTCACCGGAATGGGCCGCGAGTTTCATCCTGGTGCCGTGGCAGCAATATGAATTTGATGGCGATTTAAATCTTTTCCGCCTGCACTACGATGCGATGAAGGCGTACGTGAATTATCTCGGCAGCCGTGCAGACCAAAACATCGTCAACTACGGCCTGGGCGACTGGTACGATCTCGGCCCCAAGAAACCCGGCGTGTCGCAGCTCACCCCCATCGCCCTCACGGCCACCGCGTTTTATTTTCAAGATACAGCGATCATGGCCAAGGTGGCCGCGCTGCTCGGCAAGGATGCCGATGCGCAGCAATTTTCCGCTCAGGCCGATGCCATCCGCACTGCCTTCAACGCCAAATTTTATGACGCGGCAAAAAAGAGTTACGCCACCGGATCCCAATGTGCGAATGCCATTCCGCTGGTCATGGATCTTTGTGATCCTTCCAATCGCGCGGATGTGGTAGATGCCATCGTGCGTGATGTGCAATCCCACGGCAACGGATTGACCGCCGGTGACGTGGGCTATCGCTATCTGCTCCGCGCGCTGGCCGATGGCGGCCGCAGCGATGTGATCTTTGACATCAACAACCAGTCGGACAAACCGGGCTACGGCATGCAATTGAAGAAAGGCAAGACCAGCCTCACGGAAGCGTGGGACGGCGGCTCCTCACAGGATCACTTCATGCTCGGACAGATCGAAGAATGGTTTTATCACGACCTTGCCGGCATCCGTTCTGAGGGCGATGGTTTCAAGGCCATCAGCATCAACCCGCAACCGGTCGGCGATATCACCTGGGCCAAGGCGAGCTATGAATCGATCCGCGGCCGGATTGTCAGCGATTGGAAACGTGCCGACGGAAAATTCACGCTGCACGTGACCATTCCGCCGAATACCACTGCCAACATTTACCTCCCGGCGAATTCCGTGAGCGACGTCACCCCGACGCGCGGCGCGGAATTTTTGCGCGTGGACAATGGCCGCGCCGTGTACGGTGTGGGATCGGGTGACTATACATTCCAATCCCAAACCGACGCCGGAAAATAATTCCCTTGGGAATGTTGCGAAGGAGCGGCTAATTTACGGCGTGGCTGAACCTGTAAAACAATTCAAACTGGCGGCGATCGACCTCGACGGCACCTTGCTGGGACCGGACCACGCCATCAGCGCGGAGAACGCGCGCGCGGTGCAGCGTTTGCAGGCGACCGGTGCGCAGGTGGTGCTGGCCTCAGGGCGGCATTATAATTCCATGCACAAATATGTCGCCGCGCTGCCCGGCGTGCAATGGGTGGTCTCCTGCCAGGGCGGCGAAGTGTCCGACGCCGCACGCACTACCATATTATCCCGCGAATTTCTTCCCTCCGCACAAGTGGCGCAGATCATGGATCTGGGCCGCGCCAAAGGTTTCTCAACGGTGAGTTATGCCGTTGAGGGAGTCTTCACCGATACGACTTCCGATTTTGAGATGGATTTTTATACGGACCTGGCGGGGCATCGGCCCGTCGTACTGAAACGCGAAGAACTGCTGGCGCGGGAGATTTTCAAAGTGATCTGGATGGGTGAACCGGACAGCCTATCAAAGATTGCCCCTGCCAGCCTGACATTGCCCAATGTCCAGGCCGTCCGGACCAATAAGCGCTTTTTGGAATTCATGCCGGCGGATGTATCCAAGGGTTCTGCGTTGACGATCCTCGCTTCGCGCCTCGGGATACCGGCGTCGGCAGCGGTAGTTTTTGGCGA
>Ga0206948_1198_pt1 | contig 13211 bp, 11 predicted proteins | sample Alteio_BWOrgHeat_FD_153236 | JGI IMG/M metagenome (GOLD analysis project Ga0206948, IMG submission 153236) | Enriched cells from forest soil in Barre Woods Harvard Forest LTER site, Petersham, Massachusetts, United States -... | ecosystem: Environmental > Terrestrial > Soil > Temperate forest > O... | reverse complement strand
TGATTTTTCGCGCCCGCCAACATGAGTTTGTGTTCCCACGACCGGCGCTGGTCATGGGGGTGGTGAATGTGACCCCTGATTCTTTTTCCGACGGCGGAAAATTCCTCCCGACTGACGCGGCGGTGGCTCATGGATTGAAATTGGCAGATCAAGGGGCACAAATCCTTGATATCGGAGGCGAATCCACCCGGCCGGGAGCCGAGCCGGTGAGCGAGCCGGAAGAGCTTCGGCGCGTGATGCCCGTCATTGAAAAGCTGGCGGGCAAAACCAAGGCGATACTTTCCATCGATACCATGAAGCCCGGAGTGGCCCGGGCGGCACTGGCAGCGGGCGCCAGCATCATCAATGACGTGGCGGCTGGTCGCGAGAATGCCGCAGGCATGTGGCAGGTGGCAGTGGAATTTCAGGCAGGTTATGTCTGCATGCATGCACAGGGATTACCGCCGACCATGCAAAAAAATCCGATGTACGCAGATGTGGTGCGCGAGGTGGGTGATTTTTTTTCAAGCCAGCTTAAAAAAATGACGGAGGCCGGAGTCGCGATGGAGCAAGTGGTGCTGGATCCGGGCATTGGATTCGGGAAATTGCTGGAACATAACCTGAAGTTACTGGCTGGTCTGGAAAATTTTAAGACGTTGGGCCGGCCATTGCTGCTGGGGGTATCACGGAAATCCTTCCTGCAAAAAATAACCGGGGCGGGCGTGAATGAACGCTTGCCAGCCGCGCTGGCCTGCGCGACTCTGGCAGTGGCCAACGGCGTACAAATCATACGCACCCATGACGTGGCGGAAATAGTCCAAGCCTTGCGCATGACGGAAGCGGTGTTAAACCAGAAAAGAAATGCCTGAATTGACTCACATCCAGAGTTGGTGGCGGCCCGTGCTGGAAATCCTCATCCTCGCGGTTTCCATCTATTTTGTTTTTCGATTCGTGCGTGGTACACGGGGCTGGCCGGTGGTGATCGGATTTGTGGTGGTGCTGCTGGCGCTGGCCCTGGTGACCACGATATTGGATCTGCAAGTGTTGCGCTGGATGCTCGGCAGCGCATCCGTCTTCATCGCTGTGGGAGCACTGGTCATTTTTCAACCGGAACTTCGCCGGATGCTGGCTGAACTGGGTAATCTGCCGTTATTTGCCACGGTCAGCGAACAGCGTGAAGCCATTGAAGTGATCATTCAAACGGCTGAACGCCTGGCGGATGTCCGGATCGGAGCGTTGATCGCGGTAGAACAATCCATCCAATTGCAGGAAGCAGTCGAATCCGGCATCAAGGTTGATTGCGATGCCACGCCGGAGATGCTGGAGACCATTTTTTTCCCGAATAACGCGGTACATGACGGTGGAGTGATCATGAAAGGCGACCGGATCGCTTATGCAGCATGTATTTTCCCGCTGACACAACGTTCGGACCTGAACAAATCGCTGGGGACCCGCCATCGGGCTGCTATTGGGCTGAGCGAGGAGACGGATGCCGCCATTGTCGTGGTCAGCGAAGAGACCGGGATGATCTCTTATGCTTATAAAGGCCAGTTGACGCGGGGGGTTACGCTGGAGGAATTGCGCGCATTTTTGACCTCGGTCATCCTGCCGCCCGCCCGAAGCCACGGCCTGAGCCAGTGGTTGCGCGCACGTTTCCGGGAAAACCACCCTGCGCCCGGACCGGCAGTCATCACCAAGCGCGAACCGCGGCCGCTGCCCAAAGCAAAATAAACTGCTACCATCATGCGTGATTTTTTTACGAAAGACGTAGGTTGGAAATTGTTATCGCTCTTTCTCGCGGTGGGAATCTGGCTGACGGTCCATAAAATCCTGACAGAAACACCCATCCCCGTGACCGGTGACAACACTACCAACAGCGATATTGCCACGCCCATCATCTATAGTAATCGTCCGATCCAGGTGGTTTCTGCGGCGGGTGATGTTCACTTATACCGGGTGGCTCCGGATGAAGTGACGGTTACTTTGACCGGACCGGCGGGTTTGATGGGCAATTTGCAAGCCAGCCAGATCCGAGTGGTGGTGGATCTGACGGAAACCAACACCGTTCCCGATGGATGGCGGCGGGTGGAGATCTCGGCACCCGCAGGAGTCACGTTGATTGGGGTGACCCCCTCACGTGTGCTCGTGATTCCGCCGCCAAAACAGTAAATCTAGTAAATTTTTTCTGCGTGTTCCCTTGCGCAGATTGTGGTTTCATTTCCAACAATGAGTTCTCAGAAAAAAATCTTTGGCACAGACGGCGTCCGCGGGACGGCAAATATTGAGCCCGTGACAGCAGAAACTGCCTTGAAACTGGGGCGGGCGGCGGCGCATGTCTTCAAGAACCTTGAGTCCCAGTCGCGCGGTCGTGGTAAACACAAAATTGTCATCGGCAAGGACACTCGACTCTCCGGTTACATGCTGGAGAACGCCATTTCATCCGGAATTCTTTCGATGGGGGTGGACGTGCTGTTTATCGGACCACTGCCTACACCCGGTGTGGCCTATGTGACGCGCAGCCTGCGCGCGGACGCAGGTATTGTCATTACGGCCTCGCACAACCCGTATGCGGACAACGGCATCAAATTTTTTCGCGCGGACGGTTACAAGCTGGATGACAAGATTGAGGCGCAGATCGAAAGCCTGGTTTTCAGTGGTGACGTGGAAAAAATCCGTCCCAGTTCGGCAGAAATCGGCAAGGCGGTGCGTATCGATGACGCATTAGGCCGGTACATCGAATTTGCGAAGGCGAGCTTTCCGCGCGGCCAAACGCTGGAGGGCATGAAGATCGTGCTGGATTGCGGTCATGGCGCGGCTTACAAGGCTTCGCCGTGCGTGTTGCGCGAACTCGGCGCGGAAGTCATCGTGTATGGCGATCGACCGGACGGCAAAAACATCAACGAAAACTGCGGTTCGATGCATCCAGAAGCCATGTGCCGGAAAGTGGTGGAACATGGTGCGCACATCGGCATCGCTCACGACGGTGATGCCGACCGGGTGTTGCTCTGCGATGAGACCGGGGCATTGATCGATGGTGATGACATCATGGCCATCGCCGCGCTGGAAATGCTGGGGGAAAATTCGCTGGCAGGGAAAACTCTTGTGAGCACCGTGATGAGCAATGCCGGTCTGGAGGCGGCGATCGTGAAAGCCGGTGGCCGGATGATCCGCACCGGAGTAGGCGACAAGAACGTGATCGATGAGATGTTGAAGCACGGTTTTAATTTTGGCGGAGAACAGAGCGGACACCTGATCTTTCGCGATTATGGCACCACGGGCGATGGCCTGGTGGCGGCATTGCAGATTCTGCGGATATTGAAGGCGAAAGGCACGCCCCTTTCCACGCTGGCAAAATGCTGGACGCGGTTCCCGCAACTGGTCACCAATGTGAAAGTGCGCGAGAAAAAACCGCTGGAGCAACTGGACGGTGTGAATGTGCTCGTGGCTTCGGCTGAAAAAGAATTGCAAACGCAGGGCGGACGTTTGCTGCTGCGGTATTCCGGCACCGAGCCCAAGATCCGGCTCCTGGTGGAAGGGCGCGATCAAGCGGTATTGCAAAGCTGGTCCAAGAAAATTTGCGATTCCATCCAGCAGCAGATCGGAGTTTAATTTTTGCAGCAAGCAGTTGGTAAAAGCCATTTGACAAAAGCGGAACCGAGGCGGAGGTTTTGATTGTATGAAGGCTATAATGAACAAAATGGTTTTGTTCGCTGCCGCGGTTGCAGTATCCGGCGGAGTGGCAATGGCGCAGGATGCTTCTGTGTCCTTGAACCACGCGGTGCAGGCGTATGCATTGAATTCAACCAGTCATATCAAATGGGATATGAACATGGAACCTGAATTCCGGTTGGGAAATGATACACGGATCACCGGTCTGCTGGTGGATTGTATCACCCCTCACTATACGTCCATCATGCTGAATCCACCGGTTTCAACGGTCAGAACGGAAGAGATTCCACCGAGCCTGGCGCCGGTGACTATTCCGTCATCCGTGAGTAATCCCGCAGCGCACGAACCCGACTTTGTATTGCTTCGGTTGAGCTTTCCTTGACCGGGCGATGTGTAAGTCAAAATGAAATGAATCGTCGAAGAATGACGGGCAGGTTTTAGTGACCTGCCCTAGTTCTCACGGTGACTAAATTCGCGGATCATCGCCTTCCACCACGGGGCGAGTTTTTCCTCGGGGCGCAACCAAGCCTGCTGGTGCAGCCACACCATGACGCGCTGGTCGGTCATCACGATCATGCGTTCGGACGCCTGTAATTTTTCCGGGCCGCCGGAAAGAAGTTTTTCACCCAGTTCACGCGCGGCATCCGTGCCAGCGCCAATCTTTTTGATGTGCTCCGCGTAGACAGGATTCATTTGTTTTTCGCGAAGCAGCGAAACATGGATGGCATTGACGTAGGGATCAAGCACCGCCTGGGAAAGCCCGACATGGACCTTTTCATCGGAAGATTCATGGGTGGTCAATTCGTGGATTTTCATCCGGGACCGGAGCGAAACAATCTCCATGGGAGGGCTGGTTTCTTCGGGAGTCAAAAACAGGCCCAACGTCTTGGCGTGGCTGCCAAAGGCCCGGCGGCTGGTGAGCACACTCAAGGGGATGGAAAATATCATGCCGGCCAACACCGGAGTGAACCACCAAAACAATTCCGGGTCCAGCCACCAGGTAAACCAGCCCCACAAGACACCGATGAGCGTGTGTCCCCAATGTCGGCACACGGCATAGACCCAATCAGTGCCATCGGCTGTACGGCGCTGGGTGGTCCAGCCGACGCTGATGCCAGCGAGATTGGTGATCACAAACCGGGTGTGCCAGAGCATTAACAGCGGCGCATGCAACGTGGAAAAGACGGTTTCGCAAACAACCCCGGCAGTGGCGTTAAGCAAACCACCAAACTGGGCCCGCCGCGGCCAGTCACGGGCGAGATCAATCAATGACAGTAATTTGGGCAACATGATGACGACCATGCAGATGACGAATATCAGCAGCGCGTGGGCTGTGCCGCTCCAGTCTTTCAGATATGGGTTAAAAGATTCCACCGTGATGGTGGTGAGACGGGTGAACCTCTGGGCGCAATAGATCCAGTAGAAGGTGATCAGAAAAGCGAGCCACAACGGGCTGGCCACATAACCAAAGATGCCGAGGATGAGATGCATCCGGCTCACGCCACGCAAACCTTTGGCAAAAAGCACGAGGCCGTGCTGAAGGTTGCCCTGGCACCAGCGACGTTCTCGCTGGGCATTTTCAATGAGCGCCTGCGGGGCTTCTTCGTAACTGCCTTCGAGATCGTAGGCGAGCCAGACCGCCCAATTTTCCCGGAGCATCAAGGCGGCTTCCACAAAATCATGGCTGAGAATCTGGCCGCCGAAGGGTTTGCGTCCCGGTAGTTGTGGCAGGTCGCAAAATTGCATGAACGGCTCGGTGCGGATGATGGCGTTGTGACCCCAATAATTTCCAAAATCCAGGGCCCAATAATTCAGGCCGGCGATGAACACCGGCGCATAGAGGCGATTGGCAAATTGCTGGATGCGACCGAACAACGATTCGGCATTGAAGAGGGAAGGCACCGTTTGGATGAGGCCGACTGTGGGGTGAACTTCCATCAATTTGACAAGGTCCACCAGCGTTTCGCCGCGCATGACGCTATCGGCATCGCAACAGACGAAATAACGGTAGCGTTTGCCCCAGGTGTTCAAGAAGTCACGCACGTTGCCGCTCTTGCGCTCTTCATTGAAGATTCGGCGGCGGTAATAAATTTTGCCGAGGGCATCCAGGTCCCGGACCAGTTCGGACCAGCGCAGTTCCTCCTCCACCCAGCGATCCGGGTGGGTGGAGTCGCTCAGGATGAAGAAATCGAAACGATCGAGCTGGCCGGTGCTTTTGAGCGATTCGTAGGTGGCGCGGAGACCTTCCAGCACCCGCACGGAATCTTCGTTGTAGATGGGAAAGATGACGGCCGTGCTTGTGGCGTCGATGTTCTGTTCCTTGTATGGTTTGAGCGAAGTGATCTTGCGGCGGGTACCGAAGATGCGGATGAAAAAACCATAGACACCGTGCATACAGCCGATGGCCGTGAGCAGGAACAGGATAATGAACAACACCAGCAAAACGGTGCGAGAAGTGGACCAGCCGGTGCGCCAGAGCAGGTCAGCAAAGAGCAGGGACACCATGCCGGTCAGCACCAGGGCGGAGGTGTAAAAGAGGAACAACCGCCAGCCGCGTTGCAGGCGGGGGACGGGCAGGATGGTGGGAGCCTCAGTCATTTTGTTTGAACCAATCGATCAGCAACTGCAACTGGGCATTCAATTTGTCGACGCCCCCGTGGGTGAGCCAGAAAAACATGACCAGCAATACGGCAAAAGAAGTCCATACGACCGCGATGCGCACGGCGGGCAGTTTCCCAAATTTGGTCAGGGTGGTGATAGGGCCGAGGTCCAACGGGCGGGGAGCCATCTTGGACAATTGAAAATCCGGACCGGCGCGGAAGAAGCTGTCGCGCATGGCTTCCACAAACTCGTCCGGCCACGGGCCGGGCCGGAGGAATTGATCCTGCCACTTTCCCGGCATGTCGGCCAGGAGGAGGGCGAGACGGCCGCGGGTGGAAAGGGTCTGTTCGCTGCCGACGGGGGAAGTCTGGAGAACTTCCGCGAACCAGCTCGTCACGAAACGGTCCATCTCTTCGGCGGCAATCTCAGTGGCGCTGCGACCAGGTTCGGACGGGGCACGTTTCTGAGCGCGTTCGAGGACACGGAGCACCATCTGGCCAAGCAAAGGCTTGTTGCGGATGCGCAAAGCGTGGAAATAATTTTCCACCTTCACATAAGCCGCATTCCATTCCTCAAGCGAACGCCCGGCGATTTCGCCGGAGACATCGGTGAGATTGATCAGGGCGGGCTCCATTGATAAGTCCAGGTTTCGCCGATGGCATTGGTGCCTTGTTGCAGGGTACAGCGCAGGTCAATAGGCTCGTGGTTGCCCGGCTGGGGTTGCACCTTCAAAAAGACCCGCCAAGTACCCTGATAGGCGTTCCGCATCACAAAATTGTCCACGATTTTGGCCGTGCCGCTGCAATTGGCGATGGCCACCGGCGGCTTGTCCTCAGGAATCTGATCGAACAACGGCCCGTCGAAATCGATCACAAACTGCCGTGCGCCTTGAAACTGGCCATCGGTTCCTTCGCGGGTAGAGACCACCCGGTTTTCCGAGCGTTTCAAGTCTGCCGCCCCGCCTTCCCAATACAGAGTATAGCCGAAGCGATACGGCTGAAGAGGCGCAGGTTTATTCTTGGGATCCCAAAAAGCGACGACATTGTCGAGGCCTTCATATTGCGTGCTCAATTCGAGAAGGTGCAGGTTGCCTTCGCCCCATTTGCCCTGCGGTTCCACCCAGACACTGGGTACCTGATGATACAGGTTGAACATGTCTTGATAGGCGGCAAAGTTGCGTTCCCGTTGCAGGAGGCCGAAGCCGCGGATGTTGGGCGCGTTAAAGACCTGATGCCGCATGGCCGGGGGATTATCGAGCGGCCGCCAGAAAATTTCGCCATTGCCCATATGAACCAGCAGGCCATCGCTGTCATGGACTTCTGTGCGGTAATCATCGAACCGGCGTTCCATATTCTTGCCAATCCAGAACATGCTGGTCAGCGGAGCCAGGCCAAAAGTCTTGAGCGGCTTCCGGTCTTTGTTCACGGCGGCAATCTTTTCCGGGGTGCGGAAATAGATGACGGCATTGATCTCCACGGCGGTGGTTTCGCCTGGATAAATGGTAAAACTGTAGGCGCCGGAACAACTGACGCTGTCCATGAGGGCGTAGAGTTTCAACTGGGTATCGTTCTTATCCGGCTTGCACAGCCACCAATCGGTGAAAATGGGAAATTCTTCGGGCCGGTCGGTTTCGCCACTGTCCAGCGCCAGTCCGCGGGCGGATTCGCCGTAGCTGAGGTTTTTGCCGAGCAACCGGAAATAGCTGGCACCGAGAAACGATCCCAATTCATCCCATTTGCCCGGACCGTTCAACTGGTTCAGGACGCGAAAGCCGGCATAACCTGTATCGGCTGGAATATCTTTGGCGATATCCAAGGTGTGATAATTGAAGAAGTCCTCGACGAACCGGATCGGCTGGGTGTGCGAAGCGGTGAATTCGTTGATCTTGATGGGCTCATGATAGATGTAGCCCGGGTGAAAAAACTCAACGTGATAGGGCAGTTGATCTGCGGCCCACAGGGCGCGGTCATGCCGGAACTCGATCTGGCGGTATTTATCGTAGGTCAGGCTGTCCGGCCGGAGGGAAGGGGGGAGATTGGCGCTGGGGGAGTGGAACGGGGCCTGCGCCCGTTCCAAGGCACGCGCCGCCACGTAGTCCAGATTGATTTCGGCGGATTCAGCGCCAAAACCAACCGACCTCACCTGCATACACACGATGAACAGCGTTAGGGCATAAACTCGCCTCATTCGGAATAAAGAGAAACCAAACGGAGCTAATTTGCAAGTTTCGTGCGGCCCAAGACGGAACGTGACCGGCCAAATTGTCAATTCAAAGTTGGCGACGCTGAAGTGTGGCGGAAAACTATTCGATTGAGGCATTGTTAAGTAATTGAATTTTAAATACTTAGTAGACTGTCAGCCGTCCTGCTTTTGTGTCAATCGCCACAATCAATTTATTTTCTGCGCGATGGCTCAAGGAAATTGTCGCGAAAAACGTAAAATGAGTTATAGATTAATGAGTGAAAGTAGAACATTCCATCCAGCCGGCCACGGAACCTGAAGGGGTTCGGGAACGTCTTACCCAGTTGCGGGAGGCGTTATTGCACCTGCACAAGACGTTGTTGCAGTCCGAGCGGATCAGCTATGAAGCGGCTTTTGGCAAGATCACTTCGCCCTACCATTTTCTGCAGTTGTTGACCAATGATCCTTGGTTTGCATGGCTGAATCCTGTCACTCATCTGATCACGACGGTGGATGAAATGCTGGATGCCAAGGAGCCTTTGACCGCCGCCAGCGTGGAAACGGTGGTGCGGGAAGCGAAGGAATTGCTGGTAGCCTCGGAAAACGGGGAGGGGTTCTCGCGCCATTATGACGAGGCTTTGCAGGGCAATCCAGATGTGGTTTTTGCCCATGCTGCCACGGCTAAAGTGATCCGGGCACCCGGACGCTGATGACCGTTGTCAGATAAGCTGACAGGTCAGAGGGCTGGTCTTTCCTCAAGTTTCTCCCACCTCATAGCTTGCGGAATTGCCGCAGGGCCACGAACGGATCAATACGCGAGAGCAGGAAATGCGACCAGCGGAAATGCCAGCGTTGCCAGAAGGATTGTAAACTCCACCAGGCGTGGCGCTCGATTTTCTTACTAAGTGCCAGACGTTCTTCAAAGATTTTCTGTGCACCCGATGACACGGTTTTATCCTGCAACCGCAACATCAGTTCGTAGTTCAGGTTAAGGCTGCGGATGTCCAGATTGGAGGAACCCACGTAGGTGTGGCCATCGCATAAGATCATTTTCGTGTGCAGGACCTGGGGTTGATATTCATGGATCTCCACGCCGGCCTTGAGCAAACGGTGGTATTGGCTGTGCGCTGCGAGGCGCGAGACAAGGATATCGGTTTTACCCGCGAGAATCAGTTGGACCCTCCCTCCGCGCCGGACCACGCGGATCAATTCCCGCCGCAACCGCCGCGTGGGTAGAAAATAAGCCATGATGATACGCACATCGCGCGCCGTATGCAGATCGCGGTATAGCGCGGCTTGAAAGGGGCTGGCCCCGCGTCCCGGATGCGTAAACAACAGGTTTCCGACCGGCCGGGTACTGCGTCTTCGCGGAAAAAGGCGCAGACGCATGAGCGGTTTTTTGTGGAAATCAGCGAGGTCAAACAGGACTTGAAAGGATGCCGCCAGATCTTTCGCCAAGTTGTGATCCTCCATTTGTGCGCCCAGATCACACCAGCCGCGCTGAATGCCATCGCCATCGTACTCATCGGAGAGATTGAATCCGCCGATGAAAATTTTAAGGCTATCGCAGATGAGCAGTTTGCGATGGTCTCTCACCCCGAACCGCCAGAGATGCAATGGGTTGAATCGCCGAGCCTGCCCGCCAGCCGCCACCAATGGCTGGAAAAAATCCTTAGGCAAAAGCCAGGAGCCGATGGCATCCACCAAGACATGAACCTGAACTCCGCGCTGGGCGGCGGCGATCAGAGCTTCGAGGAATTGCCGGCCGATTTTCCCATCGGAATAAATATAGGTCTCAAGCAGGATGGACTTTTCGGCTGCCTTGATGGCAGCCAGCATTGCGGGAAAAACTTCCTCCCCGGTGGGCAACCACTGCAATTCAAAGGATTTTGAAACAGCCATACGTTAAGATAATTCAGCAGGCCGGATTGGCAAACGCGGATGTTGGCCGGTGCGGGTCATTTTATTCTACGCTTTGCCTGGGGATTTGAGCTAGATTTCATCGCAAGTCATGAGTGAGGCATTCAAAGACCATTTTTCAGGGGTGGCAGCCAAGTATGCGGATTTCCGTCCGCATTATCCGGCGACGTTATTTGATTATTTGGCCGGCTTGGTGCCGAAAGATGCCGTCGTCTGGGATTGTGCCGCCGGCAATGGACAGGCCACGCTGGATCTGGCGGTGCGCATGGGCCGGGTAATCGGCACGGACGCCAGTCGTGAACAAATCGCTGCCGCCACACCCCATCCAAAAATTGAATATCGCGTGGCTCCGGCGGAACAAAGCGGGCTGGCGGACACTTCGGTTTCATTGGTCACGGTTGCCCAGGCATTGCATTGGTTTGATCTGCCAAAATTTTATGCCGAAGCGCGGCGGGTATTATTGCCGGGCGGTGTGATTGCCGTGTGGGCCTATGGCATCAATCAAGTAGGAGGCGAGGCTATCAATGAGCTGGTGCAGGATTATTATTCGAAGGTTGTTGGACCTTATTGGCCGCCGGAACGGGCGCTCGTTGAGGATGGGTATCGTTCCATCACTTTTCCGTTTGCCGAAATCACTCCGCCGTTGTTCAGCATGGAAGCCTTCTGGACGCTGGAACAGTTGCTGGGTTATTTCAGCACCTGGTCGGCAACGAATCGTTTTATCAAGGCGAAGGGATTTAATCCGTTGATTGCTCTGGGCGCTGAATTAGAGAAAGTCTGGGGCGATAAAAATATGCCGCGCCGGGTCGAGTGGCCGCTGGCATTGCGCGTGGGCCGGAAGTAAATACTACTCCGGGATCAAAACGGCCAACTGATGCCGGCAGTGATATAAACCTGTCCGCTGAGGTCCAGATTTGCTGAACGGCCGGGAGCGCTGATGCTGTAATCATTCATCGAGGTATATTGCGCCCCGAGGAAAATATCTGCGCTCGGCGTGACATGATACATAAAGGTAGCGTTGAAATAGCCGCCGTACTGGAGACCTACGCTGTCGAAACTGCCATGATTATGGGCGACGGCCCCAGTGTTGCCGACATCAATATTTTCGTCGAACGAATATTCGCCCGAGACGACGCCGAAAACTGGTCCGGCGCTAAGCGACATGCCTACGTGCGAACCCAGATCCCACTCGAAACTCGGGCCGAAACGGATGGAATAAACCAAAACGTCCAATGAACGGGAACCAGTCGCTGTGGTGCTGGAGCCGGAAGTGCTGTTGGTGGTAAAAGCGGTGGGAAGGAGCGGGCCTACGCCGCTGGAACCGCCTTGATAAGGCGCGCCCGGCAAAATCAAACCGCCGGTGCTGAAAACATAAGTGCTCTGGCTAAAAGTGGCTGAGAGAGGCTTGGTATCGTGGATGGATACCGGCAGCAGATCAAATCCCAGTTCCCAACCCACGCGAGCGTGTTTCCAGTACCAGATATTGTCGCCATAGGCCAAATCAAACCCGGCAGAGAGCCCGCTATCGGCGTTGGCGCTTTCGGTCGCATGATAACCGGTGACGGCATTCATGGTGAGGGTTTGCGCCGAGGCATTGTATTGTGAGGCGCTGTTATAGCCCCAGAAACTGGTCAAACCACCGGCATTACCGGTCTGGTCGGTACGCACATAACCGTTGTCAAAAATCCCTTTGGACGGATCGTTGCCGGATACACCGAAATTTCCGTTCATATGGAAACTTCCGCCGATGTTCAGACCCAATAGTGCGCCGATGTGAAAATGTCGCGTCCAATCATCCGTATCCGGGGGGATCAGATAAAACGCACTGGATTCCGGGTGCCCATCCACATCGGGCTGGGCCCGGGCCGACCAGACCAAGCCCAGCAGGCAAGTCACCAACACCGCTGCGAAACGGCTGGCGACGAATTTTTTAAAGGGCGGGGTGGACATGGAGTCAGGGATTTTGCAGCACGCGGTAAAACCGGGTCGGAACGCTGGCCGGCGGACTCACTGTGGTGGGCGGGCCGTAATCAATCCACTGCACGGCATTTCCCGGGGCAATGATGGCGGGCGGCGCGACCATGGCGTTTGAGAACAGCAAATTGTCGCTGTAGATGATGGTGTAAGACACTCCGGCGGTGGCTGGAAATTCCAGCAGCATATTGCCATTGGTCAGCGGGGTGATGCGGCGCAGGTTGATGTTCGTGCTGGTACCGGTGGCGGTCGGTGGTGTCCAGACCGGCGTGGTCACGGCAAACGCGTGCAATTGGCTGTTTGTGAACGGAAAACCGGCGCGGGTGGGAACAAAATATTGCAGCAGCAGGTTGACGCTTTGCCCAACCACCAAATGATTGCTTAGATAGATAAATGGACTGCCATTATTGGTGCCGACAGCATTGACCAGTTGATTGGTCAGGCCGGTCACGACCACGCGCACGGCTTGGACATCGACCGTTCCGGCGTTGGATACGACGATGGATTGTTCGGTCAATCCGTTTTGAATATTCAGTTTTTGGCTTGAATTGGTGACGACCGTCAACGTTCCCAAGAGATAGCCGCTAAAGGGCACATTGGTGGTGGAAAAGTTATTCGTCGGGTTAGTGTCCAGCAAGCCCGGTGCACCGATGCTGGCAGACAGTGCCGCAATTTCCACGTTCGTTGGTTGGATGGTAAACAGAAAACTTCCGCCCGCTCCGCTGGCCAGTGTGCCCAGGCTGAAAAGCATGTTGCTGCCGGAAAGACCGAAGCCGGGTTGAGCCGGCGAAACGCTTTTCAAAATTGTGCCCGGCGGGAAAATGTTTGTCAGAACGACGTTCGGAACGCTTCCGGAACCAAAGTTGGTGTAAACGACGCGATAACTG
>Ga0206948_1197_pt1 | contig 13219 bp, 10 predicted proteins | sample Alteio_BWOrgHeat_FD_153236 | JGI IMG/M metagenome (GOLD analysis project Ga0206948, IMG submission 153236) | Enriched cells from forest soil in Barre Woods Harvard Forest LTER site, Petersham, Massachusetts, United States -... | ecosystem: Environmental > Terrestrial > Soil > Temperate forest > O... | reverse complement strand
TCAGCAGAAAAGGAGTACGGAGCAACAAATATTAATCCTGGCGAGGTGCCCTGTTTGTGTACATTGACCGTTATTTTCATGGGATGTAAAAAAGGTTCGCTGACAAAACTCCACACATCTGGTGATTTAATAACTGGTTTGGGAGATGCTTTTCCCGTATTAGACGGATACGGCACGGTACCACATCCATAGCGAGAACTTATGGCTTGCCTCAGATTATCTGCTCTGCGCTCACGAATTGAAATTGGTTGCGCCAAACAAGGCATTAATAATAAGAGATACACAAGGACTTCAGACTGTCGCATTACTTCTCCCTTTTTGAATTTTTGCTACAAAAACAACATTACTTGGCTTTCAATGATTTTTCAAATTCAGTAAGGCTCAAGAATTTAAAAATTTCTGGTTTACTTCCGACACCCTAATCTTTTTAATAAAAGAGCTAGGATCGGACGTAATATGCAGAATCAATTTAAAATCACGCATCTCGCCTATTCAGGACCACGGCGGACAGACTACTCATAAACAACTAACAATTTTACTTACATACATGTTCAGACCAAGGGGGATGATCCTTTTGTATATTATGTAGGCATCAATGCAGACACAGGGGTTATAGAAAACTTCTATCCGTTGTTCTCTTGAGGTAGTAGACATAAACCATCATGATTTTTTCAGATAAAAAGAGCCTGGAAATAACTCCAGGCTCTTTTTAAAAAACTTAATAACTTCCACGTCATGGTGAGCATGCCCCGTAAGGGGTTGATGAACCATGGCTGGGGCGGCAGGATTCGAACCCGCGAATGCCAGGACCAAAACCTGGTGCCTTACCACTTGGCGACGCCCCAACTAATATTTTTATATCGGAGATTTTACTCTGCGTCCGGGTCGGCGTAAACCACTTGCCCGTCCAAAGTACCGATAGTGTTGTACTCAGCGATGATAGCTTCTTCAATTGTCTTGCGCGTGTCTGCATTAAGCGGATGCACAATATCTCTGAATGAGCCATCTTTTCTTCTACGCGATGGCATAGAAACGAACAAACCTTTGTCGCCTTCTATAACCTTTAAATCACGTACAATAAAATCATTATCAAAGACGATAGTTGCGTAAGCTTTGAGCCTACCATTATCCTTCGCAGGATAAACTTTTACTTCAGTAATCTGCATGTCATAAATCCTTGGAGTTCACGTACAAACCTTTTTTTACTCAACACCGATACCACTCAATTTTCTTCATAGTGTATAGGACCAATACCTTTTGTCAAACAGTATTTTCATACTCGCTCAGCAGCACGTAGGCAAGCAGAACGGGCGGATGGATTTGCCTCTAATTCCTCTTCGCTCGCAGTCACTACTTTGGGAGTTATAATCTCGAGTTGGCCTAACAATGCACGATCTTTAAAGAACTGTTTCACAATGCGGTCTTCAAGCGAATGGAAGCTAATGCACACCAGCCTACCTTCTGGATTGAGCGAGGTAACTGCTGATGCCAAAAAGGCACTGATATTGTCGAGTTCTTTATTCACAAAAATACGCAATGCTTGGAATACTTTTGTAGCCGCATGCACACGATGATGTCGTTTTTCTGGCAATGCTCGCTCAACCAACTTAGCAAGTTGAACCGTGGTCTCTATTGGTTTTGTTTTACGTTCAGTGACAATAAAGTACGCAATTTTTTTTGCATAGCCTTCACCGCCGTATTGCCAAAATATTTGGCGCAATTCTTCTTCAGTGGCAGTGGCAAGAATATGCGCTGCAGTTATACGTTGATGCGATGGGGACATGCGCATATCAAGAGGTGTGTCGCGATATACAGAAAATCCATGACGTTGCGTTATTTGAACTTGTGAAGTACCAAAGTCAGCTAAAATGCCGTCAACGCTTTTGACGCCCGATTTTTTAAGAAGTTTATAGAGCAAAGAAAAGTTGCCCCAAATTAATTGAAGGCGATCACCAAATTCTGCTTGCAGCGGCACACCAAAATCATCTAATGCCTGTGTGTCCCAGTCCATGGCAATTACTCTGCAACTTGGTTCGCGCTCCAATATGGCGCGCGTATGCCCGCCTGCGCCAAAGGTGACGTCAAGGTAGATTTTACCCGGTCGCAGATTAAGATACTCAAGGACTTCTTCTGTTAATACTGATTTATGTGACGGAGTCGGATGTGTAGACATTATTGTATTATTACTTTGCTGGTTGTTTGTCTGAAACTGCATCGACAAGGCTCGATAGCTCCATGCCGCGTGAACCTTTTACTAAAACTAACGTATCAGCGCCATACAGGCTTTCCAACAATACTGCCGCTTCTTTCCAGGTGGGAACAATCTCAGTTTTAAGGCCGACCGGAACCGTTTTTTTAGTCCATGCGACTCTGTCGCCAACCAAAATAACTTGTTGCAATGAAGGAACTTTGCGCAAAAACCGACCAATTTGACGGTGCCAGAATGGACCGTTCAAACCGAGTTCCAGCATATCGCCCAATACCGCAATTTTTTTTGCTGATGTTTCAATTTTTTCAAAAGCAAGAAGTGCTGCCTTCATGCTTTCTGGATTTGCATTGTAACAATCGTTGATCAAAAGACCCTTACTGTTTTTCAGTGGACGTTCTTCAAATCTACCTGCAACAATAACCGGTTGCTGAATCGCTTTAATAATAATTTCATCAGCAACACCAAGTTGATGTGCCAAAGCTGTCGCTGCCAAAGAATTAAAAACAGCCGCTTCATGAATGGTATTTAACGTAACGTTGTGCTTAGTTTTATAGATTTTGAGTACAAACGTAGTTGTTTTAGTCCCGATGTTAATTTTGCGAGCCTGAATCTGGTTGGTAGTTTTTGCACCAAATTTAATAACCGGATGAATATACCCAACACTCGCAAGGATAGCTATGTCACCATTGATAATACCAATGCTGTCTTCATTAAAGTATTTAAACAGATCACGTTTTTCTTGTGCTATACCACCCAATGAGCCAAGCCCTTCCATATGGCAATGGCCAACATTAGTAATAACCGCGGTGGTTGGTCGGAGCATATTTGCCAGCTTAGCCATCTCATCACGTTTATTGATACCAACTTCAAAGATTGCCATTTCATGGGAAGACCGCATACGAAGCATATTGAGTGCAAGGCCGATTTGTGTGTTTTGATTGCCACGTGAAGCGATATATTTATTGCCATTAAAATCAAGAATAGCAGCCAATATTTCTTTAGTTGAAGTTTTACCTACCGAACCAGTAATAGCAACAACCGGGAAATTAAACTGCGCACGCCATGTGGTGGCCAAGCGCAATAAAGCCTGCAGAGTATCAGGCACAATAATAACGAGTACAGCATCAAGAGCTTTTTGATTAAGCTTTGCAAGGAACCCTTTTTTATCATCAGCAATAATAAGTCCAACAGCCCCTTTGTCGATAGCAGCTTGTAGGAAGTTATGACCGTCATATGTCGCACCAGACAAAGCTACGTAGATGTCTCCCTTTTCGATGGTGCGTGTATCAATAGAAAATCGAGCGTCTTCTGGAAATTTTGCAGTAACACCTGCAATAATCGATACCTTGGACAAAGCTCCCCGTAAAAAATGCTCATCAAAACGCATTGATAGTTCTCCGTGATTTTCAAAATCTAAGTTAAAAATTATAGCTGTGCCTTAATGCCGAATAACTTTGCGTGTCTTACCGCCTTCGCTGGGCATTATTAAGCCTTTTGCCTCAAGCGAATCTATTATTCTTGCAGATCTATTATATCCTATTCTAAATTTTCGTTGAAGCAAAGATATAGAAACTTCATCTATCTCTTTTATATACTCCAAAACCTCCTGATAAAGCCCATCATCTTCCTCCCGCATGCCAACTTCTTGCGGCGGAAGCTCCTGCATAATATCAAGATAGGCTACTGGCTGCTGGGCACGAATATAGTCAGTTAACTGAGCTATCTCCTTATCAGTAACGTAGGCCCCGTGAATCCGCTTTAAATTGGCATCAGTCGCGTCCAAAAAGAGCATGTCCCCACGGCCAAGCAATTTGTCCGCCCCCGAGCAATCTAAGATTGTGCGTGAATCAATCTTTGAAGTAACTCTAAATGATATTCTACTCGGGAAATTGACCTTAATCAAACCAGTTATCACATCAACCGATGGTCGCTGCGTAGCAACGATCAAATGTATGCCTGCCGCCCGGGCCATTTGTGCTATTCGGGCAATGAGCCCTTCCACGTCTTTACCCGTCGTCATCATCAAATCGGCAAGTTCATCAATCACCACAACAATGCGCGGCTTTTTCTGGTCCCCCTCAACCATGTCATTAAAATCAGAAAGGCTGCGGGCCCCATATTCTGCCATCAACTCGTACCGAGCTTCCATTTCTTGCACCACCCATTTTAAAACCGGACTTGCCTGCTTGGGATTGGTAACAATCGGAAACAACAGATGGGCTATGTCAGCGTACACGGCAAATTCAAGCCGCTTAGGGTCAATTAAAATCAGTTTAAGGTCTTCCGGGGAACAAGCGCACAAGAGCGTTACCAACATACCATTCAATCCAACTGATTTACCTGACCCGGTCGACCCGGCAATGAGAAGATGGGGCATTTTGGCCAAATCAACCACCACATTATTACCAATCGTGTCTTTGCCCAAAACCAGCGGCAAAGCTCCTTTGAATTTGGTATAGGCATCAGACCGAATGACATCGGCGAACAACACGTCCTTACGACCAGTATTAGCAACTTCAAACCCAACAACCGACCTGCCCGGGATTGGAGCAATAATCCGGATGCTCAGCGCCTGCAAAGCAAGAGCAAGGTCGTCTTCCAGCGCTACTATTTTGCTAATTTTAGAATCAATTTCAGGCTTGTATTCAAATAAGGTGACAACCGGCCCACATTTTATAGCTACTACTTTGCCCGCCACGCCAAAGCGTTCCAATTTTTCTTCCAATGTTTTGGCGCGCACTTCAAGGTCTTTCATTAAATTCGCATCATCTTTTTTGTCCTTAATGCCAATAAAAATCGACAGGTTAGGCAATGAGTAGGGGACAGGAGAAACAACAGTATCTATTACATCTGTTATGCTTTTCGGCTCCACAGATGTGATAAGAGAATCAGCATGAGGTATTATTTTAAGATTTGCTGAATTTGCCGATTCTATTGGTGCATCAACACTATTATCCGCTGGTTTTATCAAATCGAGCTTGGCCGTATTCTCTTCCACCAACGATCGCACAAGATCGCCTTCATCCTTTGAAGGCGACAAAAAAGCTGTTCTTCTTATCTCCTGCTTGCCCGGCTTAGAGAGCTCCAACCAAAAAGGATCTTCTTCGCTATGCTCCGACTCCTGCGCCGCATACTCAAAAAGGAGCAAGCTACTCGTGCCATCTTCTTCCACTATTGACCCATCAATAAGGCTACGACAATAGTTGGTACTATAAACAACAGGACGCGCGGCTAAAGAAATCACCTTACGCACTCCGTTATACATAAATGCCACAAAGCCTTGCGCGCCACCCATCAGGCGAGCGCCATGTATACCCATATGAATAAGCTTCACCCATGAAAATCGCACAACAATGATAAAGACAATCAACAACAAGGTATACACCGCAACAACTGAGCCAAGGGTGTCGAACCAACGGAACAGAAAGCCATACAAAGTATGACCAACCAGACCGCCGGTTGCTGCAGAACCATGCAATGCACCCACAACCGAAACAAGAAACATCAGAACGAGAAAAGCTGCGATACGATCCCACTCATATGCCCATGAGCGTCGCCGTATCAATAGATAAAGAATGAATACAGAAAATGCCAAGAGTAGATAGGATGCTATCCCGAATAAAAAAACCAACAATGCTGCAACATGTGCACCCACCGGCCCACACCAATTGGTTATGTGGTTATTTTCACTTGAAAAATAAAACCAGGAATTGTCGTATTGATTATAAGAAACAAGTGCCAAAATCAAAAATAGAAGCGTTGCTGCACATACTATCATGCCAATTTCACGCCGATACGTAGCTGCATAGGAATGCTGCTTTGCATACTGAGTCTTCATGATAACGCTTCTCCTTTTTATCTTTTTTAACAAATCATTGCACGTATCCCAATGATAACCAACAGAACCTCGACATTCAAGAATAGCGTACAAAAAGTTATGATACTACCAAATGGATTGCTTTTTAAAACGAGCTTACATAGTATGCAATACCGGGAATGGATACGGTCCATGTTTGAATTTTAAAGGAGCCCTACTTTTATGAAACAGCCATCAAAAAAAATAATGTTTCTCATCGCGTTAGTGTATACACTCTTGAGCAAAATGACATACAGCAAAAACTATTCTTCCGGCGCGCAGCCGCGTGCATCAATGCCCTATGTTTCCATCCGTTCGCAAGGCACTGATGCCGCGCGTGAAATGGTCGGCGTGCAAAAACATATAAATCTCTGCGAACAAAAAAAAAACTACGGCATCGTTGCAATCACTACCGATTATTCACAAACATTTAAAACGCGTGGCCTTAAAATTTTTAACTGAACGCGCGCTGCGTAAAACATCTGCCAATACTAGAATCCTACCGCAGGGGGTTGCATTTTAAAATGACCTAACATAGTATTCATACAAAGAGTAATCGGTTTATCCCTCGTTACATTTCCCTACGGAAAACACTCGGGACGCATCGATTGGATAAAGAGTAATGTGAAAATTTACAATCAAAAAAAGAGAATGAAAGGAGAGCTATAGAGCACAGAAAGTAGCTATTTTTTGTATCACCCTATGACCCAACTTCCCGGTTATAAACCAACTATATTTCATATTTTTTTTGAGTTGTAAAAGGAGTTTTATTATGAAACACATGCACAAGGTATTATTTATTACCGCGTTAGCAAGTGCACTCAATCTTGGTGCTATGGTCAGCACCTTCACGCACGTTGCAACACCATATTATTCAATCCGTTCACAAGGTACCAATGCAGCACGCGAAATGGTTGGACTACAAACGCACATTAATTTGTGTGACGTTGAAGGATGTTATGGCACCGTTGCAATAACTGGCGAATATTCACAATCATTTGATAATGATGACATTTGTGAATGCCTTTTTGGTGGTCAAACAGTAAACAGTAATGTTCTTGCGACAAGAAGTGCCGCTAAATTAGCTGCGGGCGCTAACCAAAGCAATTCGTGTTGTAGCGATGACTGCGATTGCGATGATTGTTGCATCGTTATTTCCGGTAGTTGTGTGGCTCCAGGAACAGAAGATCCAAATGGTAATGATTGGGTTGCTGATTATTTTGGTTTACCAACTGATTATCAAAGTGTCGTCTGCTTTTCACCTCGCATCAAAAATTTTGTTGCTGATGTCCAAGGCTATTTTGGTTTTAATGGTGATTGCACGCAAGATTTTTATATCAGATTCAACCTACCAATAACCTGGACGAAATGGAATCTTAACTATGATGAAGATATCAAAGCTGCAGGTACCAACGGGTATAACCCTGGTTATTTCAATGCCTCTGGCGTAGCAAGAAGCGATCTTCTTGATTCTGCTACTGACTTTTTTAGCGGTAAAGCTGCACCAACACTTGGAGATGGCGTTACGTTTGAACGGCTTGCCTGTTCAAAATGGGCACGATGCGGCTCTTGTTTTGATCGTAAAGAAGTAAAAGTTGCTGATTTTGAAGGTGTACTTGGTTGGAACTTTGTCTGCGATGAAGATTGCCATTTTGGCTTGAATGCACGCTTTACTGCTCCAACGGGTACCAGACCAAGGGGAGAATTCCTTTTTGAGCCAATTATTGGTAACGGCAAACACTGGGAATTTGGTGGCGGACTTACAAGCCACACTAACTTATGGCGCTGCGACCATAGCGATGCAAGCTTCAACATGTACCTGGACGCTAACGTAACTCATTTATTCGATGCATGCCAAACACGCTGCTTCGATTTGTCCGGCAGACCAAACAGCAGATACTGGCTTGCAGCAAGACTTGGTGCAAACAATGAAGGCTTAGCTGGTTTAATTCCCAATGACCCACCAGTTGTTACACCTTCTGATTTCCAGTTTGCCAATGCATTTGCACCAGTTGCTAACTTGACCTGCGTAAAAGTTCAAGTTAAAAACAACGTACAAGCTGACATCGCATTAAAGTTTGAGTACGCGACCGGTGAAGGTTTTAGCGCTGACCTTGGTTACAACTTCTGGATTCGCACATGCGACAAAATTAAAAAGTGCCAGCTAACCAGACTTGAAACTGAAAACTGGGTACTGAAGGGCACCTCATACGTGTATGGCTTCAATGCTGACACAAGCACCCCTGTTGCATTGGCACCAAGTGCTACATCATCAACCGTTTTGAAACCCATCTTACAATGTGATGATTTAACCAATGCAAAAGGTCCAAGCATTACCAACGGACAACTTGCTGTAGTTACCAATGGAACGAGCACCACAAATGTTGTTGATGCCGACTCAGCTCAGGTCAGCACCTCAATCCAACCAACACTATTAGGTGTAGCAGACATTGATTTTGTAGGGACTAAAGGACTTTCTAACAAGATCTTTGTTCACCTTGATTACAGCTGGATGGAATGTGATAACATGACCCCATTCATTGGAATCGGCGCCGCTGGTGAATTTGGACAAGGCAGAGATTGTGACGATTCATGCGATGATCTTTCCAGCACCAATTGCCGTAACGATTGTGATGATGACAACATTAGAAGACACTGCGTGCGTTGCTCACTTAGCCAGTGGAGTGTTTGGGCTAAAGGCGGTTTAGCATTTAATTAATACTTTTGTTATCTAACAAAAAATCGTACGTACAAGAAATGCTCGGGATAATTCCCGGGCATTTTCTTATTTTTCGAAATCACCGCACTCAAAAATAAATCTCCCTCTATGAAGATCGCGCTACAGGGGTTGCCTTTTAAAACGACCTAACATAGTATTCATACAAGTAGTGAATGTACGATTTCTATTTTTTGAGTTGAAAAAGGAGCTTTTGTTATGAATTGCATGCAAAAAGAAGATGCACTAAGTACCCCGTCTTCGCTTACAGCTTCGCTCGGGCTGCGACCAAGGGTCTTGAAGGTATTTTTAATTACCGCTTTAGCAAGTGTGCTCAATCTTGGTGCCCTGGTCAGCACTACTACCACTACCCACACAGCGTCACCATATTTTTCCATCCGCTCTCAGGGTACCGATGCAGCCCGTGAAATGGTCGGCCTGCAACCGTATACCAATTTATGTGGCCATGATTAATGTTATGGTGTATTGGCTCTCACAGGCGAATATTCACAAACTTTTGATCGTGATGATATATGCCAATGCCTATTTGGCGGGCAGACCGTCAACAGCAACACACTGGCAACACGAGATGCTGCAAAATTAACAGGAGCTGCGAGTAGCAATAATGCGTGCAGTAGTGACTGCGATGATTGTGATGATTGCTGCATTGTTGTTTCAGGTAGCTGTGTAGATGCAGGAAAAAGAGATGCCAACGATTGGGTTGCAGATTATTTTGGTCTACCAACTGACTATCAAAGCACCATTTGTTTTGCGCCGCGTATCAGAAATTTTGTTGCTGACGTCCAAGGTTATTTTGGTTTTAATCACGATTGTGCTCAAAATTTTTATGCCAGATTCAACATGCCAATAACCTGGACAGAATGGAACCTCAACTATACAGAAAAAATAATCGAAGAAGGTACACGTGACCATCAGAAAGGTTATTTTGATGCTTCTTACGTTGCACGCGTTGATTTAGTGAAGCAAGCTACCGATTTTTTTACTGGCAGATCCGTACCAGCACTCGCAACTGCTACCTTTGAAGCACTCGCCTGTTCAAAATGGGCGCCAGCATGTGACTCTTGCTTTGATCGCAAAAAAGTAAAAGTTGCCGATGTTGAAGGAGTCCTCGGTTGGAACTTTGCCTGTGATGATGAGTGTTATATTGGTTTAAATGTCCGCGCCACTGCTCCAACCGGCACCAGACCAAAAGGTGAATTTCTTTTTGAACCGATTATTGGTAATGGCAAACACTGGGAACTTGGTGGAGGCCTCACAAGCCATGCTCAGTTATGGCACTGCGACCACAGCGATGCAGCTCTCAACTTCTACCTGGATGCAAACATAACGCACCTATTTAAAGCATGCCAAACACGCTGCTTTGATTTAACCGGTAGACCAAACAGTAGATATTGGCTTGCTTTAAAATTAGGCGCAAACAAAGACGGCTTAGCGGGTGGTAGCGGAGAAACTCCCGAGCTTTCCGATTTCCAGTTTGCAAGCGCATTCGCCCCCGTTGCTAACTTAACCTGCGTAAAAGTTAATGTGCGCGCAAATGTGCAAGCCGATATTGCCTTAAAATTTGCCTACACAACCGGTTGTGGTTTTGGAGCTGATCTTGGTTACAACTTTTGGATGCGCAGCTGCGACAAAATAAAACGCTGCCGCCTAACCAGACTGGAAACCGAAAACTGGGCCCTCAAAGGCACTGCATATGTGTATGGATTTGAAACATTCCCTACTTCCAACGCAGATCAAGGAACGCCTGTTGCTCTCGCACCAAGCGCTTCGGCACCAACCATAGCCTGTGGTGATTCCGCTAACACCCTCAGTAACATTGACAACCCTCAAACAGCTGTCTTTATTGCGCCGAGTGAATCTGCTACAATCATAAGTGCCAATTGCCTTGCTAATGCACAGTGCGTAGGCGCATCCGATTCTGGTAATGTTAACACCAGTATCCAACCAAAACTTCTGAGTGCCTCTGATATCGATTTTGTTGGTTCCAAAGGAATGTCACATAAAATTTTCGCTCACCTTGATTACAACTGGAAGAACGGTAAAAATTATATTCCCTTTGTAGGCGTTGGTGGATCTGGTGAATTTGGACAAGAAAACGGTTGCGATGAAAGATGCGATGAAAGCGTCGATGCTGCATGTTCTTTTATGCAGAGTTGTGACAGCGACAACATCGCAAGAGACTGTGTGCGTTGCGCAATTAGTCAGTGGAGTGTTTGGATTAAAGGCGGTGTCGCTTTTAATTAATAATTAAAATTGGCACAAAAATAAACTCTGTGCGCTATTTTTATGTATGAAAAAAAAGTATTTGCTTTTTGAGAGCGTGTTTGGTTAGTATTGCAAAAGCGATGGATATCGTTGTTTAAAAAAAAGAAGGATGTGCATGAAGTATAAAAATAGTATGGCCCTTGTGTTGGCAGTCTTGATGCTGCCACTGAGTAATGCCACAGCAAAAGATACAACAAAATTAGCACGCAAAACAGTTTTTGACCTCACATTTGGCGATCAAAAAAATACACTACGAGGCCCAGGATGTTCACAAAATAAAGTGTGCTGTTTGCAAGGTCCTGCCGGGCCACGAGGACCACGCGGCGGACCACAAGGTCCTCATGGTGATCCAGGCGTAGCGGGTAGTCCCGGTCCAGCAGGAGTAACTGGCCCAACCGGTCCAACTGGCCTAGCTGGCCCAACCGGTCCAACTGGCGCTACTGGTCCAACGGGTGCCGGCGGTGTTGGTACTGTAGGGCCAACGGGAGCAACTGGTGCAACCGGCCCAGGAATTGCTGGTCCAACAGGTCCAACCGGTGCAACCGGCGCAACGGGTGCGAATTCAATAATATCCTTTGCTATGTTCTATGGCTTGGCAAATTCAGCAGCTAATAATTATCCAAATGATCCTTATACTGCTGGAGTACCAATCCCTTTCCCCAATGCCGGTCCGGTAAATCCTGCGGGAAGTATAACATCTGATGGTAGTGGCACATTTACCCTGCCCGCTGCAGGATATTATGAAATTACCTTTAGACTTTTCATCACAAATCCGGGACAAGTACAACTTCGAGTTACTGATGGTACTGGTACTCATAACCTAGCCGATACCGTTGCAACGTTCATTCATCCATGCGGTGTAAACCCCATAGGTGCATTATTCGGACTAACCGGCAATAGCATAATTCAAGTACAGGCCCCTGGCCCCATCACCGTTTCAGTAATTCCCTGCGCAGGTAGCTCCCTGACTTTTACCTCTAACGCTCCTACCACACCAAGCTGTAATAGCATAACCATCAAACAAATTTCTTTATCATAAAGAGCACAATGAGGATTTACCGTGTGTAAAAAAAGGAATATTATGCTGCGCTCTATAACTATTTCAGGTATTTTATTAGTACTTTTAGCAATGTCATGCGCCCAAGCAAAAGATAAAAATGACATGGCGCGCAAAACAGTTTTTGCCATGACTTGCGCACAGCAAGACATGAACAAAACTTTGCGCAATTGTTCAATACGACCAATTTGCCTGCTTCAAGGCCCTACCGGTCAAAAAGGTCCAAGCGACGGCCCACGGGGACCTAAAGGGGATCCTGGTATACAAGGCCATCCTGGCGCATCGGGTGCACCAGGCGCTACTGGCGGAATGGGCGGAATGGGCACAACCGGTGCGACCGGAGCAATTGGTCCAGCAGGTGCACAAATTGGTAAACTCGGTCCGACAGGCGCAACCGGTGCAATGGGCGCGACAGGAACAACTGGTCCAACTGGTATTAGCCCAACCGGTGCAACGGGTGTTAATGGAACATTACCTTTTGCTATGTTTTATGGCTTAGCAACAGATACTGTTTACACAAATCCTGTTGCAGTTAATGCTTCCGTTCCTTTTATTCATCCCGGTCCTACAACAGGAGCGATAACATCTGATGGTAGTGGCACATTTACCCTACCCACCACAGGATTTTATGAAATTATTATAAGGATCTATACCACAAACAATGTAGGGCAAGTACTGCTGCAACAAAATAGTGCCGCTGTCCCTGGTACTGTTGCCACTTTTTATCATCCCTTCAATTTTAATTGTTCCACCTTTAGTAAACCTGTTCCTTGTGCGTTAGTAGATCTTGTGAGTAATGCTATTATTCAAGCAACTGCTGGTGACACCTTGTCTGTCATAAACTGTAGCAACACACCACTTAGTCTTAGTTTTACAACTGCCAGAACAGCAAGCTGTAATAGCATTACTATTGTGCAGATCGCTTAGGATGAAAAAGCAAAGATGGCGTTAGATTAATTTCTAACACCATCTTTATTTTTTAAATTATAGGAATCATCTTTTTTTACCGTCATACTGCGCTCGCAAAATTTTGTACAATTTCTACAATTTTTAGTATTACTAAGCTCAATCATCACAAAGACTATGAAAGGAGAG
>Ga0206948_1195_pt1 | contig 13273 bp, 17 predicted proteins | sample Alteio_BWOrgHeat_FD_153236 | JGI IMG/M metagenome (GOLD analysis project Ga0206948, IMG submission 153236) | Enriched cells from forest soil in Barre Woods Harvard Forest LTER site, Petersham, Massachusetts, United States -... | ecosystem: Environmental > Terrestrial > Soil > Temperate forest > O... | reverse complement strand
CTCTTAATATAATTATATGCTAACAGTTTTGCATAGCGGCAATCAGATGGCTAGATCTAATTGCCGCAAAACTATAAAACCCTAGGCAAGCTTAATGTGTAATACTCTGACCAGCATTGTTGTTCCTAATATTGCATACTAAGGTCGCAGTAATTATTAAAAGAGCAGTTCCAGCAATAACAGTAACAGCCAGTCTTTCTTGCTGCTTGGCAGGGTCATTGTACCAGGTGAATGCAGATTGAAGCGCCGTATTCCCCATACCACTCACTGCGTGACCAAACTGTGATTCACCAGCTCTATGCAACCAGCCTTTTAGCGTAGCCGATACAGGCAATTTAAATAATGACTCAGCTACTGTTCCTGCAACTGCTCCAACTACAGCCAAGATGCCGCCTAATTTTGTCTTGTTCCATAAAACACCACAACATGAAGAACAACGCGAGTGACTTACAGATGTGGTACCACCATTAAGGACAGAAAGGTCATCTTTTTTCACTTCAGGCGAGGCTGGAGGAGGAGGAGTCCCTGGCAGAGGTAACGTAGTGCTTGTGCTTGGTGGAGATAACGTAGTGCTTGTGCTTGGTGGAGATAATGTAAGGCTTGTCCCTGCTGGAGATAATGTAGGGCTTGTCCCTGCTGGAGGTAACGTAGTGCTTGTGCTTGGTGGAGATAATGTAGGGCTTGTCCCTGCTGGAGGTAACGTAGTGCTTGTACTATCTGCATTTTCTAGCGAAGTGGCGGCTGGTAACACAGCAGAAGGACTTATAGTTGATAAAGTAGTTGTACTAGTTGTATTACTTAAACTAGCTACTGTTGACATAGAAATACTAGCGCCAGTTAAATAACTACTGCTAGATGACGCATGATCTAGATTAGGTGCAGGTTCAAGCTCACTTGTTATCTTAACGCTGTTCCCTCTACACTTAATTACTAGTGTTGATCCAGAACTCGGATTATAAAAACCTAAAGCAGTTTTTGCTAACTTTCTTTGATCGGAAATTGGATCTTGTAAACCAAGTTGAGAACCATCATCATTATGCCTTCCACTTCTCTCTCTATAGCGATCGGTTTGGTACTTAGAGCTTAAATTTAAAGGAGGAAGGCTGTGCGATGACCGAGAAGAATAATCTGGTATAGCAAATAAACCAGTATTAGATGAACAGAAACTAAAAGGCGCCTGCATAGTAGAAGACATTGTTGAGGCTAAAGTTTGGACTTGCGACGTTGCTATGCTAGTAGATGTGCTTGCAGCATAAGTGGAGCTTAATGAAGAGCTAGTCGTTGGTGATGTCGTTACATTGCTAGAGTTTGAACCCAAACCCAATCCTTCTGCACCAAACTGAGTAAAAGTATCCACAGCATTTTCTGGCTTATTAGATGTAGTAGAAGAGCTTAATGAAGAGCTAGTTGTTGGTGATGTCGTTAGTTTACTAGAGCTAGAACTTTTTAATACTGGTGTTGTTGCTGGTGATCTCGTAGGGCTAGGTGTTAGAGTTTTTTTTGGCGTCATTACCACTCTCATCCAGCGGTGCAGCGGCATTCTCTCGAGCTAATGGAGATGAAGAAGTATTTTTTGAAGTTAATGGAGAGGTAGTAGTTGTAGCAGATGTTGTGTTTATTGGACGAGGTGCATCTTGAAGAGCTGGGGGATCAAGTTCTGGTGATGCAGCTGGTGGCGTCTCAGGATTATTATCCGTAGCACTAGACTTATCTCCGGACTTATCTCGTTTTTTTTGCGGTTGTTGTTTTGTTTTTTTTGTTTGCTCTGGTTTAGGACCCATTTTTTTCCTCATATTAAATAATGGTTTAAGTGGGGATCTTATAAAGGATTATATACCAGTCAATAACTTTAATATTAAGGAAATATTAAGAATTAATGTAATCACTAATATTTTATGCTGTTTGATTTTCGTAATATTAATTCGCCAATATTTTAAATAGCGATATCAAATTGAATACCTTCGAAATCTATCTAGACACCTCATTTTTAGGTTCTATTAAATTATAGACTTTTGGAGGGCAACAATATTTAATTATTGCCGCAAGCGCAACAACCGATAATGCTATTGCGACACCTGCACCACGAGTAACTCCCTGATCGCTTTTACTATAACTATTTTCCTGAAAGTGACTAAAGAACTGCCTGCCTGATTTGTCCAAAAGGTTTACCAAATACATACTGGCTACGCCTGTAATTAATAATGCTACCGATCTGAAAGGGTTGGTTAAAACGCCGTAACAAGCAGAGTAAAACCTATTATGCCCGGATTCTATATCCAATCCTATTACAGGAGTTGTATTAGGCTGAGCATTTGTGGTTTGTGCAGCTGGAGTTTCCGGTGCTGGAGTTTCATCTGAATCCTCTCTTGTAGGAGAATCTAATAGCCATTCTTTTGGTAAATTTTCTAATGCTAATAAATGTGGCACTGACTTTCTGGATAATCGAGGATTATGTATCGGTTCCCCATCTTTTTCTTCAAATTTTGATGGTGTTCTTCTAACCAAAAAACTAGGTCTAAATTCATTAGGATCCGGTTCACCTTCCCTTGGGTCGTGTTTTGAATGCGATTGCATTCTTGTATAGCTTGGCCTTTTAGCCAGTTCAAGGGGGTCTGGTTCTGGTGGCTCGGGTTCAGTGTCAGGTAACGCTGGCAGCTGTGGTTCCAATGGAGTTGTATCCGACGCAACAACAGATGGTGTAGGCAGTTGTTGCTCCAATTGGTTTGTTACTGTCGAGGTAGTAAGCTCTGTAGTGGACTGAGTTGCTTCAGTGTTTTGCACTTGCAGAGGTAATGGAAAATCTGACAGTGGAACCTCAGGAAATGAACTGAAACCAGATGAGTTAAGTTCACTATATGGTGCCAATGTGGCTAAGGTTTTAACAACTGGTGAAGGCGGCACCGATCCGGCCGGTGAAGGAGTAGAAGCGCTCGGGAATGCTAATGAATGCGCTGAATGTAAAGGCAATGGCGGCGAAGGTAACGGCGAAATAGGTACTGTTTTGGACGCTGGGCTATCTTCATCAGAGCCAGTACAATCAGAGCTAGTTGATGCTGCTGCTTGAGGAGGGATAAGTTGGCCCGGAAATATTTGCTCGTTAGCTGATAATACTACGACTGATGGCAACTCTGGCTTCTGTGTTTCATCTGCAACTTCTGGTAATGAAGGCAATGTTGGTACAAGAATAGAATTACTTTCTCCATTACTATTAAGAGCAGGATGAAGCAATCCGGTTTTCTTCGATTTTCTGTGTCGGACTTTTGGTGGAGCAGTATTTTCCATTTTCCCCTCATAATAAGGCATTACTTAGATATGGTATAAAGGAATAGAAATCAGTTCAATACATATTGTACTGAACTCAAAATTCCCCACAAAATTGTGCCAAATCACCGTCATAACGAGGAGCATAAGCGACGTGGTTATCCAGTTGCAAGGTTTAAATAATATTTGAAATTTTTAATCTGCTGCGTCCGCCTTCGCCAAGGCTACGTCGGACACACCTGCGCCTAGTCGTCTTCGGTTAGACTGGCTATAGTCAAACAAAATCCTAAAATGAGTTCATAAACTGGCATAAGTCACCCGAAGCCGAAGGCGCAGGGTGGTTTGCCGCACCCCTTGCGGGGCTCGCAATGACGGTGATTTAGCGCATTTTATATTAATTTTTATTGCTGAGCCTCTACCAACTCATTGTCATTATTGCTTTCGGCGTCAATTTTGGCTTTCCTTATACTTCTATATTGCTCAATGGTCATAATATCCTCCTTTGCTACATAATCTGTATATAATATTCCGTTCAGATGATCTACTTCATGCTGGATAGCACGTGCCAGGAATCCGTGGGCCACACCCTGTACACAACTTCCATCCTTGAGGTTTGCGGTATATTTAACAGTTTTGAAGCGGGGAACCTCGGCTGCGACACCTTCGACTGAAAAGCAGGCTTCATAATCTATATTCTTTTCATCGCCAACTCCTTCATACTGCGGATTTAGCCATATAGTTTTCGGCATCGTATCAGAAAGGTCGGGCCGCCACTTCTTTAACCAGGGCTCATCGGGCACTTCAAAAACAATGGCCTGCCTGCCTATGCCAATTTGCGGCGCAGCAAGACCGGTGCAATTTTCCTCAGCATCATACTTAGCTTCAAGAATTTTTAATAATGCCATATCTTCCTCTGATAAGGGGAAAGTAAAAGGCGCTGCTACTTGCCTCAGCACTTGCTTTAAACTTTCCGGCTGAGTTTCGTTATTTATAATTACATAAGGTGGCAATTCATTGGTTTGGTTCATAATACTATAGGTTAAATTAAGCTTTAGGTATTATACATGAAATTGCAGACAATACAATTTACTATTTGTAGGTCGATTTTGGAAAAGTGATATAAGGCAATGATTAGTTATTTATTTTAAAATAAACTTAATGTACATTTTTTACTTCCCACAATATATGGAGAGTTTTCATGAGCTTAAGCAGAGCAGAACGGTTTAAAGTAGTACTTGCGGCCATGGTCGGTCACATTCTTGAATTCTACAACTTCACTATATACGCTGTTTTTGCTGTGAAACTTGGAGAATTATTTTTTCCTTCAGCCTCTGAGCTAGCACAAATACTCTCAAGTCTTGGAGTAATAGCGGTTGGATTTGTCATGCGACCGGTCGGAGGAATACTCTTTGGTCACATCGGGGATAGATATGGCCGAAGGATAGCGCTTACCCTTGCCGTTGTGGGCACAGCAGCGGTAACGTTTTCCATTGGGATCCTGCCTGATTACAATGCAATTGGCATAGCAGCACCGATTTTACTGGTGATTTTTATGCTCATGCTCGGCTTATGTGTCGGTGGAGAAGGCGCCGGCGCCTCAATATTTGTTCTCGAACACATGCAAAACTTAAGTCCTGGCTTGATTGGGGGCATTGTCAATGCGGCACTTACAATGGGAATTTTGCTGGCTGTAGTCACAGGACTGATCATCAATAGCATGTTTCCCGGCAGCAGTGATGCCTGGCGGTATGCATTCTATTTAGGCGGCTTACTTGGCATAATCGGATTATACCTGCGGCTCTCGGTGAGCGAGACCCCTGAGTTTGAAAAACTGCGGCAGGAAAATAAAATTGTCAGCCTGCCTATCCGCGATGTTTTTGTGCACAACTGGCGCAATGTTATCCTCACCATCGCTGTTGGTGGACTTACCGGTGTATCAGGCTATATGGTTATGACCTTTATCAATATTTTCTTCAACACCATCATGCATTATGATGCAACGACTTCATTATTCTATGGGGTAATCGGCAACCTTTTACTCATTGGGTTTTTACCTTTGATGGGGCTGATCTCTGACCGAGTCGGCTACTCCCGCACTATGCTTTTATCAGCCATGTTAGTTGTTATGTTCTCCATTCCTTTATTCATATTGCTTACGACCGGCAATACGACTGCAATCATCGCAGGCATATTTGGCATCACCCTGCTTGCAGCGGGAATTTATGCGCCACTTTACCCATTTATGCTGGGATTATTCACGCCTGAGCAAAGATATTCGGGTATCGCCTGCAGTTTAAATATCGGCATCGCCATGTTCGGGGGCAGCAGCTCCGTTATCTGCGTAGCCTTAGCAAAGTATACCGGCATCAATTACATGCCTGCACTTTACTGGAGTATGGTGTGTATAGTATTCTTCACGGCATTCGCCTGCATACGCAAAACCGAATTCAAAAGAATTATCCAGGGTAAACCTCTGCTTACTGAAGAGACTCTGAGTTAGTTATTATTAGAGAAGGGTACACATTTGCCTGGCTCGATCACAACAACATTTTTTAGCAGCTTTATCCACTTGATCGCTCAATTCTACTTGGCTGTTGGTATTTTGTCGCGCTTCGCCGATAGCAGTACTGCTAAGGTGTAGAGATGAAAGAGGTAACGAAGCTGTGGGAGAGGCAATTGCTTGAGTTACAGCTAGCAAAGCGGTTTCTTCATCTTTAGCAGATGCAGTAGGAGAAGCTCCCCCTGATGCCTTACCTTCTTCTTTAGAGTCCGGCACATTTTTTGCAACACTTACATTTAATGCTAAATTAACAGGAGTTACAATAATAGGAGTGTTGAATGTTGCAGATAGCACAGTCGCTTGTTCCGGCAATTGGACAGTGCTTTTACGGAGTAGTGCTAATAATTCTCCTTGTGATAGTCTAACATTCTCTTCCATACGAACCACTTCAAGCAATTGAAGAACATTCGCACTTGTATGAAGACTCGGATATTCATGAGCCATAAACATGTTTACAGCATGATATTGTTGATTACCTGTTAGCTGATTAAAAGATTCACTGGTATTATCGTAAAAATATCCAGTTCCGTATATGGCGCTATCACGCGTTTTCATAAAAATATTCAATATAAGTTAATTGCACCATTATATCTTGGTAAACGCTGGAAACAATGCGATTAATATTAAAGATTTATTATCTAAATCTTCTTTAAGAAGCTAGACATATTTCTAACAATAGTATTTAAAAGCACTGTAATATTTATAAGCTGGCAAATTATAGATATAATGCGGCTTGTAGAGATTTTTGCTATATATTGATTGATAGATAATTATATGCTATAATCTATCTATAGAGATGGAGATAATTATGAATAACATATCAGATAAAATAGTAAGAATAATAAGAGCGAAAAGGCGGGGGTGGGTTTTTAGCCCAAAGGATTTCTTAAATGTTGCTCCGCGAAGCGCTATAGATAATATACTGTCACGTCTTGCTAAAAAAGGCTTCATACGTCGTATTGAAAAGGGAATATATGATTTTCCTAAAGTTAGCGCAAGCCTAGGCATTCTTTCTCCACGTTTAGATGATATTGCAAATGTAATAGCAAGGAAAACAGGCGATCGCATTTTTCCTTCTGGAGCTATGGCAGCAAATTTGCTTGGGCTATCAACTCAAGTGCCAGCCAAATCTACCTATTTAACTAGTGGAAATACAAAGTATAAAAAGGTGGGAAATAGAACCGTTATATTGAAGCATGCTCACATTCCTTTTATTCAAGGCATTTCTTTTGAAGCTAACTTGGCCTTGCAAGCATTATTCTATATGGGCAAAGAAAATATTAATGACGAATTAGTAAAAACTTGTGCACGCCAACTATCAAACAATGATATATTTAGCTTAACTAAAGCAGCTCCACTAATACCAGTTTGGATGGTTACTGTTGTATATAAATTGCAAAGGCTATTAAATAATGGATAATTTTCTCACCAAACCCATAGAGGAAATTGCAGCTATATTCGAAGAAACTGCGGCTGAGCTGAATTTTATGCCACATATAGTAGAAAAAGATTTCTGGGTTTGCTGGCTTTTAAAACATTTATATTCAATCCCATAATGCGCTACAATTCTCTTTAAAGGGGGTACATCTTTATCAAAAGCTTATGGATTGATTGATAGGTTCTCCGAGGATATTGACCTTACGATAGATAAATCAATTCTAGATAGAATAAAAGATCCTAATGAAGAGGGTATTTCAGGAAAAGAACAAGCAAGGAGAATTGATATATTAATCAAGACTGTAGAAAGTTATATATCAGGACGTCTTCTTTCTTTACTAGATAACACTATTAGAAAAGCTTTAAAGAACGAATTTAACTGGAAACTAGCAATTGATGATAACCAAACAATATTATTCTATTACCCTCTATTGTTAAGCGGGCTATCTGTTGAAAGCTATGTAAAACCTGTAATAAGGCTGGAATTTGGAGCGCGAGGTGGAATTATTCCTAAAGAGAATAAAATAATTCATCCTTATATTACCAAAACCATTCCAAGTGCATTTGACCAAAGCGGATGCTTGATACCTACATTATTAGCAGAACGCACATTCTGGGAAAAAATAGCAATATTGCATTCCCTATATAATAGACATAAACACGGCAAAAGATTTGGGCACCGTATGTCCAGACATTATTATGATATTTACATGATGGATAAAAAAGGAATAACCCCATCAGCATTAGTGCAAAAAGAATTGCTGCACGAAATTATCAAAAACAATATGACATATTTTAAGGATGCCAGTTCTTCATACGATACTGCTAGGCTAGGACAATTAAATCTGAAACCATCTAATGACATGCTATCTGAACTAAGACAGGATTATAAAGGCATGGAAATTATGATTACTAAAGACTACCCTGCTTTTGAAAATATCATATCATCGATAGAACAGCTCGAAAATCAATTGAATGCTACTTATAAAACCGACTCTAAATAATTCTGACAAGAACTAAATCCTCTTTAAAAAGCTAGCAAGAATAAGCTGTGCGGAGACCTGGTCGTCCACTAGTGCGCGCTGTTTGCGGTTTACACCCCCCTGCCCCAGCATCGTATTGGCGATTTTAGTCGTCATCCTTTCATCTTCAAAAATAATGGGCAAGTCTACTTGCTTTGCCAGCTTAGTGATAAAACTTCTCACTTTTTGTGCCTGCTCGCCTTCCTGGCCATCCATCTGAAATGGCAAGCCAACTACAATGCCATTTATGCGCTGGTCAGATGCGAGTTTCTTTATTGCGCTTATATCCTTTTTAATATTAGTTCGCACAAGGATACTAAAAGGCATTGGCACCAATACAATGGAGTTTACCATCCCGATGCCAATCTTCTTATCGCCGATATCCAAGCCCAACAATTTAAAATCAGGGCTTTGGCTTTTAACCTGGTTAATAAATTGGTTGGGATTGGTTATAATCATTGACTTTACTGATCTCAAAAAAGATAATAGCTGTAAAAGAACTTACAGGCATAATATGTCCCTTTCTACAGATGATGTAAAGAAGATTGCAAAGCTCGCGCGCATTATGATGAACGAAACCGAAGTGGAAAAATACCGCAACGAAATCAATAAAATCCTCGCCTGGATAGAACAGCTCCAAGAAATCAATACCGATGGTATTGAGCCGATGACCACCGCTGAGGATGTGCCGCTACCTATGCGCGAAGATCGCGTAGGGATTATGAATGATCAGTCATCCCAGCAGGCAGTACTGAAAAACGCTCCCAATGCAAAATATAATTATTTTGCGGTCAGCAAGGTAGTAGAGTAAATGCTTGGTCATATCCTAGTAGTCGATGATGATTTAAGAATACGGCAATTAATAAGTCAATTTCTAAGCGAAAATGGATACGCGGTTTCAACTGCTGGATCGATTGCTGAATGCGAAATTTTATTTACTCAGTTCATTTTTGATGTAGCAGTCATGGACGTTATGATGCCAGGAGAATCAGGCATTGATTTCTTAAAACGCCGCAAGATCAACCTCCCTATTATTTTGCTTTCAGCCCTGGGCAAAGTGGATGACCGCATTAGCGGCCTGGAATGCGGCGCTGAAGATTACCTCACCAAGCCTTTTGACCCGAGGGAGCTTCTGCTTCGGTTGTATAATATCATGAAACGCGGCAACCAGTCGGCCGTAAAAGAGAGCAGTTTTGGCGAGTTTAAGCTTGAGCTTGCTAGTGGTAAATTAACTCACAAGGACAAGAATATCCACCTTACTACCGCAGAAAAAACCATATTAGTGGAGCTGGCAAAATCATCTGGAAAAATTATCAGCCGTGATACCCTATGCCAAATACTGGGCGGCGTTGAAACCCGAACCGTCGATGCGCACATAGCCCGCCTGCGCTCAAAGATGGAGGCCAATCCCAAATCACCTGAGTTCCTCCAAACTATACGAGGAGAGGGATATATACTTTGGTCTAAATAAATACCCTTCGCCTTTCACTAATTGGGTGCGTCATACATCGGGATTCGCATTTCGTTACGTATGAAGGATACGCGCCTCATGCGGAACCCGAGTATTCCTACCCAATTAATGAAATGCTTTGGGTATTAATACAGTGTAACCCTTCGCCTATCAACTAGGTGGTTGCTTACAACTGCATTTCCAGTAAACTGCCAGTATGGAAGCACAGAATATAACTTTGGGTGAAGGAGACCATAGCGTTGTAGTTAAAATTCGTTTTAGCAAACGCGCTCGCAGCTATGCAATCCGCATGTCTATCCTCAAGGGAGTTGAACTGGTTATCCCATTCAAAGCCAATGTTAACCAGGCTTATCAGTTCCTGTTAAAAAAAGAGGAATGGGTTAAAAATAAATTTGCACAGCTCAAACGACCAGATCAGATCGCAATTAAAATCGGAAGCCGAATACCGATCTTAGGAGTTTGGCATACCATTGTTGCAAGCAATGACAATACCACTGATCCTCACACTCTTAGCTTGCGGTCTTATGAAGACAACATTTCGACCTGGGAGCTAAAGCGGATTTTGTTTTCTCTGCTCAGGCAGAATATCGAGGCGACTGCCAGAAAGATCTCAATTACCCTCGGGGTTACATATAGAAAGATCAGCATCCGCGATACCCGCAGCCGGTGGGGTAGCTGCTCAACCAATGGCAATCTTTCATTTTCCTGGAGACTGATATTTGCCCCTGTTAGCATAGTCGAGTACGTAGTTGCTCATGAGTTATGCCATCTCCGTGAGATGAACCATAGTCCCAAATTCTGGAAACAGGTGCAAACGGTATGTCCCGATTACAAGCAAGCCCGCAGCTGGCTTAGGAAGAATGGCTATACTCTCCATTCATATCTGATTTAATGATTGCAATGCTCTCCATGCACATGTGGGGGATGCAGCTTCATGCGCTTCTGCATTTTCTTCAAAAGCATATCGCGCTTCATTTTAGAAAGGTAATCAAGATAAGTTACACCTTCGAGGTAATCAACCTCATGTTGTATAACTGTAGCCAGGGAATCCTCTGCTTTCAGCTCTTGCTTATTTCCATCATAATCAGTATAGCTGATTTTGATACTTTTAGGGCGAGTGATATCAGCATCAATTCCTGGGAAACACAATGATCCCTCTTTAAATGTTTGCATCTCCTCTGATCGCCAGGTGATTTCCGGGTTGATAAAAGTGTAGGGTTTGCGTACCCCATCCTTTTGCAGGTCAACAATCGCGATACGGGCTAGAACTCCTACCATGTTTGCCCCCATGCCAACTGCACCTTCAAAGTACATGGTTTCAAACATATCATCTACCAGCATACGAATGTCGTCATTGACCTCGGCAACCGGTTCAGCCTTCATTTTAAAAATAGGGTGCGGCGCATAGACCAGTCGCATTAAAGCCATAAACATATCCAAAAAATTATAGGGTTATACAATCGTCAAATTAGCACACTTTGTCAAGCTGCAACTAGTCCTCAAACTTAACAGGAACTGATTTGGCATACAATTCTTTAAGCACTTCAAACCCTTGCACTTTGAGCAAGCTATTCAGGTTTTCTATATCATCAGGAAGGAGAATTTCCTGAATGGCAATGTTTGGGGCAGTTGCGCTGAGAACATCGAAGATCAATTCAATAGTTTGATCGCTCTGATCTAACAAAGTTATCCTCTCAATACCCAGCTTCTTGAGATTTGCAAACTGGATTTCATCGGAATAGTCAGGCCCGATCGCCACCACATTTTCAAAGCCACTGGCACTTAAGTATAAACAGTCAAGCGGTTCTTCAACAATTAAAAGCTCTTTACCTTTAGCATTTTGAATATTAAATAAAACGCCGGTTTGCGGCACACCTTTGCTATAAAGGTATTTGCCTAGGGCGTCATCTTCCTTGCAGAATGGATTGCGCGCGGCAAATCCAATAAGCTGACCATCGCTATTCTTGCAGGAGATCAGGAGCTTATGGGTTTTACCGATCAATCCCAAAGCTTTACTGATCTCACTTATCTTAGCATCCGACCACCCCCGATCTTTAAGGTGCTGCTCTAATAATCGTTTAGAATTAAGCAACCCTACTTCCAGGGTTTGAATAACCGACTCATTATATCCTTTGTCTTGAGTAAGGTAGTTCCAGATCGGCCCTTTTTCTTTAAACAAAGCGGCTTGGGCATAGCTTAGGATATCTGCGAGCAGCTTTTTATCCAAACCCGGCTTCATAAGGGTTTTGCTGACTTTACTCGCATTGTCATTAGCTATTACTGCTTGCTCACGCATTACGCTCACCTACATTAATTCGTATTAATATGAACTGATTAGTTTACACTGTATTTCTCTATAATACTAGTTCCCATTTTTAAACATTACTTCGTCCAGCCTTCGCTCTTCGAGCTATGGCTAGGCTTAGCTCGCGTCGCTCATGTAGGTTTACTACACATCGCTCCTTACTCCTAGTACTGTTTAATCTGGGAACTAGTATAACTCCATGAGATTTTAATCACACCTAGTTGTGATGGCCTACAGATGTCCAGAAGCGTATTTATGCAAGATACTTGATATTAAGGTTTGATAAGGCATTCCTTCGTAAGCCGCCAGTTGTTTAATTCTATCAAGATCACTACTTAAGAGCCTAATATTAATGCGTGCATCTTTACGTAAATAATTAGAAGCAGCCTTTTTAGCTAAAGCTTTTTCTTTAGCTAAATTTTTAACTGTTTTCCATTCTCCTTTCTCAAAAGTTTCTAGAAGATACTTCTCTTCAGTATCAAGTCTTATGCGTTTCTTTTTTTTCTTAATCATTTTTATTACCCTCCTTTCTATATCTCCGGTTAGCTTTCCTGCTCGGAAATATTGTCTTTAAAAATATATTACCATTACTATCCTTTATGAAAGGAACCAAGTAGATATAATCATTTATTTCAACTACATACATTTGTTGGTTTGAATATCTACTTTTATTATGATGCTCTACTACATCAAGTAATTTATCATTCTCAAGAGCTGCAATTATTTCCTCAAAGCTAATATTTCTTTCTAGCTTCAGTTGCTTATTTTTCTCGAGAGAAAAGCTATAAGTCATTAATTTACCTTGCATATTTTAATATTAAATGATGTGTGCCTTTTGTCAACATTTATCACTTATTTTCAGAGCATTTCTTTTGGATATGAACGGGTTAGGTTACACGGTCTTTCTTTATAACTCCATGAGATTTTATTTAGGGAAGACTTTAAAGCGATCTTCCATTACCCATGCTTTGTTCCATTTCAAAGATAAACTGATCTAACAGCTGTACACTATTAAGATGACTAACTGCAGGAGTTGTTTCAGGTGTAAGTAAACTTGCTGAAGATAACATTAGCGCATTATTATCTCGTGCAGCACTTCCCGTCATCTCACCAATAAATTTATCTAGCAAGCTAACACTAGTCTCTTCTTCAGGCTTTGGAGCCGATGACGGCTGAACTTTAGAACGAAGTGAAAGTATACTTGCAGGTATCACAAC
>Ga0206948_1193_pt1 | contig 13323 bp, 6 predicted proteins | sample Alteio_BWOrgHeat_FD_153236 | JGI IMG/M metagenome (GOLD analysis project Ga0206948, IMG submission 153236) | Enriched cells from forest soil in Barre Woods Harvard Forest LTER site, Petersham, Massachusetts, United States -... | ecosystem: Environmental > Terrestrial > Soil > Temperate forest > O... | reverse complement strand
AGCTTCTTAAAGCTTCTCCTAATTTTAATGTTTCTGCAGCACAAATTGGAAGCATGGTAAATTATGCAAGAGCAACACCAGTAAGCCTAGAAGATATCTTTACCCTTGCTCACCAAAATATGCTTATGACTCTCTCCGTTGCAAATAAAAAATATGGCATCAGACAAAATGCTCTACCGCAACTTGTACAAAAAACATGTAACGCTTTAAACAAAATAGGCGAAGCTTTAATTAAAACAGATCCCAACAAAAAATATAGCCCAAATCTTACGGGCATAGATTATCAATTCCCGCATCTCACCGTGTATTACAATGTGCCTATACGCAACCATAGTTCCACCTTTGAAGTTCAATATGATATGAACAAGCCAAACCAGGCTGTTTTGCTATGTAAATTTTTGGGACATAATAACAGGAATAGAATGAAACAGGTTGCCGCCTTTGCAAATTTTGCAAGCATAGTTTCCGATCTCAACTTTGATAAGATCCCGTACTCAACGGCAGCAACTGCAACAGCATCTGAATCAACTAACTTCAACAAACAATACGTGACTGAATTTGCATGGGTTATCACTAACCAAACTCATCTTGACAAAGCACAACAATATATAGAAAGAATGCTTGATTTAACAGTATATCCTTATGATGATTTTGAAGGTATGTTGACTGAAATCAACACGATACAAGATTTTTTATCCCCATTTATAATCGAGGCTTTTCGTAACAGGAGATCATTGTCCGTCAAAGACCGCGCAAAAATGCTTGATGAACTACCAATTATTCATACTCAAGAATTTTTAGATCGAGAATTATATTTTTATGGTTGGCTTATTCCACAGTATGTGGCTGCAAAAAAATATAGTGAGGCTCTACTATTGATGAAAAAAAGCGTGGATACAATCATTAAGCAACGGATGTTTGAATATACGATAGACCGCGAAACTCCTCTTTTTCTTCTTATCATAGAATTACTTCCAAAATTACTTCAAGAACCATCTACAACCCAACAAGCAAAAGATCTGGCGATCGAAATTCTTTCTTCAAAAAAAGGAATGTCTACAGCAATATCACGATTTCCTTTAGAACCTATAATAAATCTTTTCATAGAGGTTCTTAAGGAAAAAAATAATGACATTATATATGATGAAATATTAAGTTATTTAACTGAAATTATAAAGTCGTTAGCCGAAGAGTCTTCTGAGTTGGTTTATCCTATCAGCATGGTGATTACCTCTTTACACGAGGCTGGGCAGCAAGAAAAAGTCGATGCTCTTTGTAAGGCCATATATGACAAAGCCTTAGAATTTATTGAAGCATTAACAAAAGATTCCCAGCACGAAGACATTATCAAGAGAATTGCAAGTTTATTAGAAGCGGCTGGCAAACAAAAAGAAGAACAAGAAATAAAAAATGCGCTTGATAAAAAACTTTATGAGGAAGCTCATTTTTTGGAAATCAATTCAGAACTCTCCCCAAATACAATTGAACGAGAACTTCCTAAGTTTTTTTAATCCACACAAATTAGCGCCCCATGATCTTGAAACTAATCCCCTGGAACTTTCCGGGGGATCAGTTTTTAAGTTATGAGATCGCATGGAGGCACAAATTGTTACTCATAACCCAAAAGAACCAGAAATTTAAAACCACATTATTGACTCCCATACTCTTTATGTAATACGGTCACGCTAGAAATAAATGACTCGTATATCAAGGGAGTTTTTAATGAAGAATTACATTAAGCCTATTGCGTATTTTTATGTATGCTTATTTGCATGCACTTTAAGCGCCAAAAATTTTGCTGAATTAGCAGCCGAATTTACGCTTCCTACCTTTAAAAGAGGCAATCCGGAGCGCAATAAAAGCTACCAAGATATTGCCCAAAATTTTGGCAACAAAACAGCCAACTTGTGCATTTTGAAGGCACTAGCAGAACAGATCAATAAGGCAACCTTGCACGGCTCACACGCTACCATGAGCGTCCCCGAATTTTATGCATTTTCCAGCGATGAGATCAAAAAATATCTTAATATCGTATTCAAATTAGATGAATTGTGGCAACAATTTGTTGCTGCGCAAGGCTCCGCAAAAGAACTTACACCAGCTGCGCAAACAGCCTTAGAAGAAATCAGAGCAAATATCCGCAAGGCATTTACCGGCTCTGAACAGGTACCAGCAGACATTGCAGCGCAGCTTGAACCATTTTTCAAAGAACATGCAGGTAGCCTACTGATGGTCCGCAGCACGGGCGATGAAGACCGTACTGATATTGCCAATGCTGGTGGTAATGAAAGTGTGCCGTCAGTGCAACCAAACTTGGAAGCAGTGTGGAATGCCATGGGCGTTGTCGTCGAATCCTATTTCAGTGAAAAGTCATTACAACAACGGTTGCTCGCTGGTGACAACATCACCAAACATTGCTTTATTCCCGTGCTAATACAACGCATGATCGGAGAACAAGAAGTAGCAAGGGGCTTGAAAGACATTCCTGTTTCTGGCGTCATGTTTACGCAAGAAGCTCAAGGCAACACCCCGGGTGTGGTACAGATTCAATCTGCCTATGGGCACAACCAAGGAGTAGTCAATAGTTTGGTAGCGGTTGATACCTATTATGTTGGGCCGTCAAGCCTGATACACGCGGTTATTGTAGATAAAAAAGAACGTCTGATGTCGATTAAGCACGGTGATAAATATGCGCTAGAAATGGTTGCAAACACACACGGCCAAAAGCAACCGTCATTGAATGCGGGCATGGTGCAAGATCTTAAAAAGATTGCTGACCAGATCCAAAAAACCTATGACTATCCGATGGACATCGAATTTGTAGTGCAACATAACATCATCTATCTGGTGCAAGCGCGACCAATTGTACAAAAAAAATGGGCAACTGAACCAAATTATCTCGACGACGCGTATGTGGATGGCGTTAAAAAACATGAGGCAGCATCAGGCAGCATGCGCATAGTTGCGGGCATAAGCATTGGCATTGCCGGCGGTTTTGTGCGGGAAATAACCAGCGCAGACCAAGTGATTATTCGCGATGAGTTGCCACAAGCACTCAATAACTACCATGCCAACAACAATCGCTCCATAATAAAGGCAGTCATTGTCACAAAAATGGCCCCTTCCACATCGCACGAAGCAACGCAGTTTCGCGGCTATTCAGTGCCGGTGATAGTTATCCCACGCGATGCGATACCAACCGTTGAAGCATGGCTTAGCAGTAGAACGGTGCTGCTCGACACGCAACGCGCACTTGTGGTACAGCAAGAAGACGAGGCACCTGGAGACAGTATAAAAAATGGTTGGTATACCCACCCCATTGCGCTGCAAGAATCGGTCATGCAACTATTTCTGCGCATCCCGACCGCACACTACACCAATTATCTTAAAGAACTCGAATGGCAAAAAACTGATATTGATACTGCTACAGATTCTGTGCGAACGCTCATTGAACAGGTAAAAACATCAAGCGATCGCGCAACAGTCCTTGGCAACCTCAAGCGCATTGTGCACCGCGTCAGCAATTTTACCCATAAAAAAACGGACGTTACGCAACAAAAAAGTTTAATCGCTGAGGGCAATTTAGTTCTTTTGCAAGCACGGATGTGCGCTGCTGAAATTTTACAGACGCTGGACATACTTGCGCAATCAGGTGCTGATGAAGCATCCAAACGATTACAGTACCTTTTTCCCATTAAATTCTTAGAAACAACCATGTTCCAGCAAGCTGACCCAGACGTAGTTGACGGACTTTCTTACCTACTACTTGCAAAAATGATGCAACAAGAGATTGAAGCGATTAAGACCGTTTCTGCAGGCGTTGACATCAAAGCGATTCGTAAAAAAACACTTGAATATATCGTCCAGCTGACCAAAGCAAATCAATTAGCACTCAATACTGAAACTCGTACTGCATGGAACTCATTTGCGCAAGGATTAGTCAAGCTCGCATCAATGCAGGACAAAAAAGAACGCGAACATGCAGCTTTCTTAATCGGCACACTAGGCACCGATATTGCGCAACTGCGCAAACTTAATGTCCTTGACCTCTGGATTAATAGTTCATTTGTTGATGCTTGGCAAAAAGATAAGGATGCCAGTAAAGTTGCGCAAGCATTAATTGATGAAATACAAGCTAAAGCCAACAAAGAAAGTATTGCGTGGGTCGACAAACAAAAAGGCCTCCTAGCCACCTGGGAAAAAAAACTCGACGACTGGGGTCAACCAGAAAAATTTGCAAAGCTATTCAAGCAGTTCAATGACCAATTTATTACCGAATTTATCAGCGGCAAAGGTGAAGCTCACAAAGAATTTGACGCGCTCATGTATGGCACTCCACAGCACACAACAATCGCTGACCTTGACTATGAAAAAATGATGAAGTTCGCACAAACACAAGCACCGTTGGTTTCCAAATTTTTTGCCGCAGACAAACTTGGCAAATTAATACTGCTCAGGTTAATGCAAGAGGTGATAGGTCTGTATGACCACAGTATTAAAGCAGTGACCGGCAGCCCTGTTTATAAAGATAACACAGCAAGAGCCACCAATTTTAGAACTTTATTGGTGCCCTATGTGGCACTGATGGAAGAAATGGTTGCGCTGCTTAAAGAAAATGAGCAAGAATTAATGCCCACAAAAATCGCTGGTGGGTATTGGTCTTTTGATAGATATCTACGAAGTATTCGCGGCCAATTTGCAAGCACCTACCAACATTTAAATCCGGATCAGCTTCTTAAAGCTTCTCCTAATTTTAGTGTTGCAGCAGGACAGATTGGAAGCATGGTAAATTATGAAAGAGCAACACCGGTAAACCTAGAAGATATCTTTACCCTTGCTCACCAAAATATGCTTATGACTCTCTCCGTTGCAAATAAAAAGTATGGCATTAAGCCAAATGCGCTACCCATACTTGTACAAAAAATAAGTACCTCTTTAAATGAAATAGGTGCCGTCTCCTCATACCATTCAAATCTTACCGGCATAGATTATCATTTCCCCCAGATCACCGTGTATTACAATGTTCCTATACGCAACCATAGTTCCACCTTTGAAATTCAATATGATATGAACAAGCCAGATCAAGCTATTTTGGCATGCAAATTTCTAGGACATAATGGAGGGAACAGGATGATTCAGATCGCAGCTTTTGCAAATCTTGCAAGCATGGTTTCCGGTCTTAATTTTGATAAAATTCCTTATTCAACTGCAACAGATTATGACCCTCTCAAAGAGCAACATATAACTGAATTTGCATGGATTATTACTGACAATACCAATCTTGATGAGGTGCAAAAATATATACGGAGAATGATTAGTTTGACCTTAAATGCTTTGTCGACATCCGTTGATCAGGATGATCATAAGAATATGTTGCTTGACGTACATCAAATAAAAGAATTTTTACCACCATCGCGTTTTTCACCATGGATAATCAATCGCGAAGATAAAAACATCGAAGGCCGCAAGGAAACAATTAATGCATTACATTTTACTCAAGATTTTTTTGATCGAGAATTATATTTTAACGATTGGTTAATTGACCAATATGTAGCAACAAAAGAATATAAAAAAGCTTTGTGGCTAATGAAAAAAAGTGTGGATAAAATCATTAAACAGCAGATGTTTAAATATACAACAAAAATATATGGGATACCTCTTATGGTACTCATTATCAAGCTACTTCCAGAATGTATTGAAGAACCATCCACATCCCAACAAGCAAAAGAGCTAGCAATCGAAATTCTTTCTTCAAAAAAGATAATTCCTGAAGTCTTAGAAATTTACTCACCGTCCTTAATTCAATCAATAGCCAATCTTTTTATCGAGACATTAAAGGAAAGCAATGATGCCAATGTATTTGAATCATTCAAAACCTTTCTAAATCATCCTAAAACAGTAGAATATTTACTTACCAATAAAGTTCCCAATAAAACATATCCTGCACATATTGAGCAAATTTTAAACCGAAAACAAGGTGAAAAAGCTTGGGATGCCTACTATGAAAAAATTCTAAATTATTTGCCTGCAATTATCAAAAAAAAACAAAAGTACCAATCAACAGAAATAGGCGATATAGCCAAATATATTTTAGGGCCCTTAATAACAGATCAAGGTGCAAGGTATCCTCAAATATATACCTTGGCATATGGCACAGCAATGAATTGGATTGATGAATTAAAACAACATTCTCGTACATCCTATCTTAAATCTATTGAGTTGATTATTATATCCTTAAAAAAGGCTAACCAAAAAGAAATACTTGATGCCCTTTGTACAGCCATATATAACAAGGCCATGAATTTTAGTACATTATTAACAAAAGAACCTTACCGTTACGAAATTATCAAGAGCATTGCTGACATATTAAAAGAGACTGGCAAACAAAAAGAAGCTCAAGAGATACAGGATGCGCTTGATAAAAAACTTGCGGAAGAAGGGTTCGGCAAAGGGATTATGAGCGAAGAATTTGATAGCTGGCTTGATTAACATCTGCGCCTCATGATTCGAGCCACCAAAAATCCCCTGGAGCTTTCCGGGGGATCAGTTTTTTAAGCCATTTCGGCAAGACCTTCTGCTTTTTTTCAGGTACACTATCCCGTATATAAAATAAAAATCCTCAAGCACTTTGACCTGGGAACCCGATGCAGACCCCCGCACAAACATTCAATGAGTTTTTGACCACCAACCTCAATGCCGCGCAATTGGAAGCAGTCCACCATACCAGTGGCGCATTACTGGTCATCGCCGGCGCCGGTTCAGGTAAAACACGGGTCATTACGGCACGCATTGCCCACCTGATTTTGAATGAAGGAGTCGACCCGACGTCTATCGTGGCGCTCACCTTTACCAATAAAGCGGCCAAGGAGATGCTCGAGCGTATCCAAAAGTTCTTAGGCCATACCAACAAGTTGCCCTTCGTCGGCACCTTCCACGCCTATTGCTTATTGCTACTCAGACGCAATCCGGAACTGGTCGGCCTTGAATTTTTTACCATACTCGATGAAGATGACCAAAAAAAGATTTTAAATGACATTATTACCCGCAACAACTTGGGCAAACAAACATCGGCAAAACAACTTTCGTATCAAATTTCGGGTATAAAAAATCAGCTTATAAACCCCGATTCTGCTGAATCAGCGTACGCCAACAACCGACTCCTTGAAGAAGTGTTCCATGCCTACGAGCAAGAACGCAAAGCAAGCAAATGCCTTGATTTTGATGATCTACTTTTGGAGGCACTAAAGCTCTTTAAAAATCCTGTTTTTAAAGCTAACTTCCAGGCCCGCGTTCGCCATGTTTTGGTGGACGAGTACCAGGACACCAACGTGGTGCAGCATGAACTGCTCAAACAAATTTCCAAAACCAATGCTGGTGAATTTGCGATCGATTCAATCTGTGTGGTGGGCGACGAAGACCAGTCGATTTATTCATGGCGTGGCGCAACCATTGCCAACATAGTCAATTTTAAGCATGACTTTCCTGCGGCACAGGCAATTAAAATAGAACAAAACTACCGTTCCGTGCAGCCAATTTTAGAAGCGGCCAATTACGTTATTAAAAACAACAAGCGCCGCAACCCCAAAAAATTATGGTCGGACCGCCCTGCGGACAACCGCATTTACGGCATCACCTGCCTTTCTGAATATCAGGAAGGGGACACTATTGCTCAGTGCATTATGGCAGCACGCCGCAAGAATAAGACGACTTCAATAGCGCTGCTTTACCGCACACACTTCCAGTCCCGCGCACTGGAGGAAGCGCTCATTAAACATTCGATCCCCTACAAAATTATTGGTGGCGTTCAGTTTTATGAGCGTAAAGAAATTAAGGACCTTTTGGCCTACTTGCGCCTGATTGTTAATCCGTTTGACCGCCCTTCATTTATGCGCGTTATCAACTGCCCTGCGCGCGGTTTAGGCGACAAATTTGAAGAATACTTTTATATGCGCTGGCAACAGGAACCATTTTTAGGTTTTTCCGACCTGGGTAAAAAATTGCTCGACGAAGGTGAACTCAACAGAGCAAAAAAATCTGCCTTCATAAGTTTTTTAAGCATTTTTGATAGCAGAAACAACACAAGCAAGCCAAGTGAAACCCTTGAGCATATTATCAATGCCTCTGGCTACTTTGCTCACGTGCGCAAAGCTTATGAAAAAGAGGAAGCCCAAGAGCGTATTGAAAACATCAAAGAGTTGGTACACGCGGTCAAACACTTTGAAGAAAATAATGTGGACACCATTGAGCTGTTTTTGAATGAAGTTGCCTTGATGCAAGAAAAACAAACAAAAGAATCTGAAAAAGATCCCGTCCTTTTGATGACGCTCCACGCGGCCAAAGGACTCGAGTTTGACACTGTCATTATCCCTGGCTTAGAAGATGGGCTTTTGCCAAGCTCCCGTTCACTCTACGAAGAAGACAAACTTGAAGAAGAACGACGACTTTTTTATGTGGGCGTTACTCGTGCAAAAGAGCATTTACTACTTTCCCATTGCCGCTACCGCTACACGTATGGGCAGATGGCGGATCAACTCCAATCGCGATTTTTTGGCGAACTGCCAAGTGATCTGATCACCTTGCAAGAACTTGCACGCGCAAGCACACAAGAAATTTCTACACTCTTTGACCGTTGGTTTGGCAACATTCCGGCAATGGTGGAACCTGGCTCAATTGCAACATTTGGAGCGGCAAAACCGGTAGCACAACCCAGAACAACACCAGCAAAAATAATGCCGGCTCGGCCTAAGATTATGCCCTCACTACCGGACCCAGCCGTCGCCTCTGGCTATGGCGGGCACAGCACTTCTAATGAGTCTCAATGGAAAATAAACCGCGCGGTCAAGCATCCAATTTTTGGTGTTGGCATTATCCAGGGCGTTGAAGCACGCGGCATTAAAGGTGTATTTGTTGAAATACGATTCAAATGCGGCATCAAAAAGATTGCTGAAAGCTTTTTGACCTCGGTGTAAATTTTTATCCGTGCGCCCTTACGAATTAATCTTACTCCACTCCTGTTGGGCGCTCGCCATTTCTTCGGGCATGAAGCCTTGATGAACAGGAACACGAATATTAACCGGAGCAGCTAATGTTCTACCTTCAAACAAAAGCGCCTTTTCATCGCGCATCATGGCAGGAATGTCCGCTTTTTCATTGAGAATAATGTCTTTGCCAATCTGCTTGCCATTAGGAAGCACAACACCATCGCCTGGCGTTATAAAATAACCGTTCTTAGTTTTGACCACCATGTAAGCAATGCCTTGCATGGTCAGATTTTCCCGCACATAAGGGCCATCCCAGCGCTCCGGATGAGCAAGGTTCATAGAACCAACTTCAGAGCCAACAAATCCATTTTTTTTGATGGTTAAAAAATCAATAATATTTTTTTGATAATCAAAACCAATGATGTCACTTGTTTTTTCTATACGCTCAAAGATACCTGCCAAAAGAGCAATATCGTCTGCGATAAGAGCACCTCTATTTTCTTTGGTAGTATAAAACAACGTTATGAAAGAAAGAATGACTAACGCAACCAAAATGACAACGGTCAAATATGGAACCAAATATCCCTGTGTCAATCCTTTTTTTGATCTCAACAGATTGCAATGCTTCATATACTATCTCCTATTAATTAAATGGCGCTAATGCACCATTTAAATTCTGTGGAACTTTTTTGCTCTCCCCAAAAAAAGATACCGCGTAATCCCAATAAAAATAAAGAGTTTACTTAATAATCTATTTTTACTGCCTTGCGTACCTCAGTCATAGTTGCTTGTGCAACTATCCGGGTTTTGGCGGTACCAGCGCGTAATATTTGCATAACTTCTTCAGGGTCTTTTGCAAATTCAGCGCGTCTTTGCCGGATCGGTTCTAAGAAATTATTGAGCACATCAGTCAAATATTTTTTAACTTTTACATCGCCAAGCCCCCCTTGCTGGTAATGCTCTTTAAGCGCAGTGACCTGCGCTTTATCTGAATCAAATACATCTAAATAGGTAAAGACCGTGTTACCTTCAATTTTTCCTGGATCCGCAACATGAATGTGCTCCGGGTCGGTATACATTGCCATAACTTTTTTGGCCACCACGTCAGCGGGGTCGGAAAGAAAGATAGCATTACCCAAAGATTTACTCATCTTTGCCTTGCCGTCAATACCAGTAAGACGAGGGACCGGTGAAATTAACGCCTTTGCTTCAACAAGCACGTCAACCTGGTAAATGCGATTAAAACTTCTGACAATTTCATTGGTCTGCTCGATCATGGGCAGTTGATCTTCCCCAACGGGAACGAGTGTACCTTTAACGATAGTAATATCCGCTGCCTGATGGACTGGGTACATTAAAAACCCTGCTGGAAGACTTTCCCCAAATGCGCGCTGAACGATTTCTGTTTTAATGGTCGGATTACGCATTAAGCGGTTCACCGTTACCAAGTTAAGATACAATATAGTCAGCTCAGCAATTTCTGGGATCATTGATTGAATAAAAATGGTGCTTTTATTTGGATCGATACCAATTGCTAAGTAGTCGAGCGCAACTTCCAATATATTTGCCCGCACCTTGCCGGGATCTTCAAAATTGTCAGTAAGCGCCTGCAAATCTGCCAGCATGACATACTGTTTATATTCGTGTTGAAGTACAAGGCGATTTGCCAAAGAGCCAACGTAGTGCCCTAAATGGAGCGGGCCGGTTGGTCTGTCGCCGGTCAAGACGACGGGCTTGTTTGTCGGTAGAACTTTTTCATGTGCCATAATTATTTTTCCCATCAGAAATATACACCCGACGTGTTATTTTCTGAATTTATATGCGAGGCAAAAAGCCTCAAATTTACTATTTTATTTCCTAAATATGCATTTATACATTTGTACATTTGTGCATAAGTAAACATACCAAAAAAGAGCACTGTTTGTCTTGCTTGATAAATACAAAAAATGAGATAGGGTAAGATCGATACTGGAGAGTAATAAAGAAAGGATCTGTCATGGAGCTATTATTCGAACCAATACTTGATTTCATTTACCAGTTTTCCTGGCGCGATGTTGTTGAAATTCTGTTTTTGTCGTTCTGTGTTTACTACTTTTCCTTGTGGCTCAAAAAAGACCGACAAAAAAATCTGCTCGGTTATTTTTACACCTATTGCCTGGTGACACTGTGTGCTCATGGGCTTGAATTAACTTCCATCTCCTATTTCCTGGTGTTGTGTGCGCCAGTAGCAATCGTATGCCTCACGCTTATCCATCAAAAAACGCTACAAAAAAATTTTGTAACCATGCGCAATATGCTCCCCAAACAAGATGAAGAAAATGTCGGTTGGCTTGACGTTATTTTCAGGACCTGCCTTATCGCACTCAATAACAACAAACAAATACATTGCGTCATCGAACGTGCTGACAGTCTCAAGGAGATTGTCACAACACCGCTCGCTTTGCATGCTGACGTCAAAAAGGAACTTTTAGATATCTTATTTGAAAGCTCCTCATATGATAGCTCAAAAATGTTGTGGGTTAATGCGCAGGGCAAAATTTTAGGCATCAATGCTTCATGGGATGAAGAGCTCCACGAAGAAGAATGGACTTCACCTGCTGCCAAGCAAGAACACAAATGGCAACAAGACGCGCTGATCTTTACGGCAAAGACAGACGCCCTTGTGTTTCGTGTCAACCCAAACAAGCGCAGTTTTGACGTCGTCATACAGGGAAAAACATTTGAACAACTTTCCGCGGCAAATGCGCTGAAATGCATTAGCAATTATTTAAATCAAGCCACTCTAAAAGGAGGTATTCCCCATGCAACTCAATCTGAAGACCGAACTATTCAACAACGTGACGCTTAAAATTGTTTCCTGCTTTTTGGGCTATGCTATATGGCTGACCATTGGGCAATCCCATTCAACCTCTATGCAAATTTCCGTCCCTTTGTGCTTTTATGCAATGCCAGAAAACTATGCGGTCAATGCCCCTGAAACACTTACCCTTGAACTACGTGGCAAACGAGCAGATTTGCGCAATATTGATACGCAAGCTTTAGCACTCCATATCCAAGGACAAGACCTGCAAGAAGGGCCAAATCAGATTCCGATTTCCACCGCAAGTTTATTTTTACCAGACGACGTTAAACTGGTAAACTATTTCCCATCTAACTCATGTATAACTATACGCAATACTGACGAGCCAAAAGCTGCAGTTACCGCATAAACATAGTTCGACTCCGGCGAGATAGCAATGCAGATGAGATACATTTTTATTGGATTGATGCTCTTAATAGGTAGGGAAACATACACGGTGGCTAAAAACTTCTTTGGAACAGACGGCATCAGAGGCATCGTAGGCACACCGCCTTTTACTCCTGAAAAGCTCTTGATATTAGGTAATGCGATAGGAACTTGGGCATGCAAAAAATACGGTGCTCAACCCCGGATCCTTCTAGGGCATGACACACGTGAATCATGCGCTATGGTCAAGGCTGCTTTGCAACATGGCATGATGCTTCATAAAGTAAGCATCGTTGATGCGGGCACGCTACCAACCCCAGCAGTTTGCCAACTCACCCAAGCGGCCCCCGGATTTGATTGCGGCATCATTATTTCAGCCTCACATAATCCCTACCATGACAATGGCATAAAAATAATTGATGGCCAGACCGGCAAAATAAGCCTCGAAGACGAGATGCTCATTTCCTCACTCTTTACTACCCTTACCGATGATGGTTCCCACCAGAGCGCTCAAGGAACGAGCATGCCATTTTTAGATGCAGAAAAGCAGTATGTCCATTATATGACCAGCTTTTTTAAAACCAACTTTTTGTATGGCAAAACCATAGTTCTTGATTGTGCCAATGGAGCAACCTACCAACTCGCACGTCCCATTTTTGAACAGTTCGGCGCAGATGTCATTACGATCAATGACAAGCCGGATGGTAAAAACATTAATGAACAATGTGGAGCTCTCCACCTTGAAAGTCTACAAAAAGCAGTTTTATACTATAAAGCCGATGCTGGCTTTGCATTCGATGGGGACGGCGATCGCATCATCGCGGTCAACCGCTTTGGGGAAGTTAAAAATGGAGATGATATTCTTGCGCTTCTTTCCACCCACCCACTTTACAAAAACACCAAGATCATTGTTGGCACCGTGATGAGCAATCAGGGTTTTGAACAATACCTCAAAACTAAAAATATAAAGCTCGAACGCACAGCCGTTGGAGATAAGTATGTGGCCGCAGAGCTTAAGCAGCAAGATCTTTTAGTCGGTGGTGAGCAGTCTGGGCATATCATTATGCGTGATTATCTGGACACCGGCGATGGCATGTTTACCGCACTGCGCATTAT
>Ga0206948_1192_pt1 | contig 13333 bp, 10 predicted proteins | sample Alteio_BWOrgHeat_FD_153236 | JGI IMG/M metagenome (GOLD analysis project Ga0206948, IMG submission 153236) | Enriched cells from forest soil in Barre Woods Harvard Forest LTER site, Petersham, Massachusetts, United States -... | ecosystem: Environmental > Terrestrial > Soil > Temperate forest > O... | reverse complement strand
CAAATTTATTATTGAACATGTTTTCCCTAAAATTCCGGTGGATGAGAAATTGAAGGAAATATTAGGAAGATGCACACATAAATTAGTATCAGATTTGGTCATGTTGCTACCTAGAGAAAATTATATTGGGACAATTATTGATAAAAATATAACTGTTTTCTATTTCAACACAACAACAAAGTTATATGAAATAATTAAAGAAGATAGAATAAGAGCAGCACTACAAATCATTGCACTTGATTTTGTAACATCTAAACACAAAAAAGAAGAAGAAGAATTTGAAACAATTAGCAAAAGAATAACAGACACGAAAACTAAAATTAACAATATCAGAGAAAAAATAAAAGAAATGGATGCAAAAAATCCAGAAATGAAAAAAATGGAAAGCGAAATTAATCAATTAGAAACAGAAGCTAATCGATTAAATTTTGTCAGAGAATTCAAAATTGAATTGTTGAAAAGATTTAATAAAGTCCTATCACACTTAGAAAATGTTCCATTTATGGATAATGTGACAAAAATATTTATTACCGATAAATCTATTCTCAAAGAAAATTTCGCAGATAAATTAGATAGAAGAATGGATGTTTTTAACTTTAAAAATGGTTTAGTAGATCTAAGAACAGGTTTATTTAGAGAAAGAACACCTGATGACTATTTTACAATCACACTCGATTATGAATATAAACATGAATACAATAAACAAATATCAGAAAGAATAGACAAAATAATTTTACAAGTATGTAATGATAATCCTAGTACAGCGGAATGTTATAAATCGTGGTTAGGTTATTGTATGACAGGAGAAACTGCTGAACAACGAGCATTGTGGAGTATTGGTCAGACTGCACAAAATGGTAAATCAAAAACAATTGAGGGATATGAACAAATGGCACATATATATTGTGTTAAACTTAACAGCAAAACATTTAATGAAAACTTTCAAAACAAACATAAACAACTAGCTTTATTGAAGCTGGCACGTGTAGCTTATCTTGAAGAAGTAGAACGAAAAGCTATGGATATACAGGCATACAAAGATTATGTGGGAGGGAAAAAAATAGGAGGAAACGAAATATTGTATGGAACTGCAGAATCGATCAGAATTTATTTTAAACTAATTTTCATTTCCAACACATTTCCAAAATTTAAATCAGATGCAGGTGTCAAACGTCGTGGTTTTTGTATAGAACATACAAATTTGTTTTATGATGGCAAAAATTATGAAGCCAACAAACATAAAAAAGGTGTATATCTGAAGGATTCCACATTAGACGAACAATTTGAAAAAGATGAATACAAATTAGCATTTTTTCATTTATTATTACCTTATGCCATGAGATATTATAAAACAAAATTAACAGAAGCTAATATGATGCCATTAATAGAAACATGGGAAAATATATGTTGTGAAAATGATGATATGGCTCGATTTCTTGAAGAAAATTATGAAATTACTAAAAATGATGCCAATCGCATACACAAAGATGATTTTCTAAAACATTATCAAAATTATTATAACTTGAATAAATTAACATGGAATACGTTAATTAATGATGTTAAGCGTTTGGGTTTAGAGTACGATCGCACAAAACGAGCCAACAATAAAAAAGGCGCCATTATTGGGTTAATTCGTAAAAATACAAATATAGACAACAATAATCATTTTGATAAGAACATTGATTTTATTGAAGAAGATGATAAATAAATACGCATAAATAAAATATTTTATTTGAAAAAATAAATGATCTCCGAAAAAAATGCTTTGCGAATTTCTGATTCAGATATTAGATTTATGCATTAATGTAATTTTTATATTCAGATTGCGTCTCATAATATAAAAACAAAATATCATATTGTCGTATCAGCATTTAAAGCTCGACCCAATCAGCTTGCGGAATACATCTTGATCTATTACAAATAGATCCAAATGTAAATATAAGAAAAATATGTTATTTCCACATAAAAAAATTAATCAACTATATAAATCATGAAAATAATGAATTTCTTTAATATCGAAGATGCCATTAACTCTACAATCAATAGTAATAATGTTTTCATTATAGCCAATGAAAGATTAAAAAAAGACGAATCAATTGGTCGGCAATATACAGTATTTCTCAATTTTATGGATTTTTTAAAAAATAGGTCAAAATACAAACACTGTCATGAAATAATTGTTGACCACATTAATAATCAACCAAATTTAGCAGGTAGATTGGTATTTGATTTTGATATTAAATATGATGAAAAAATAACTATCCCATCAAATTTTAAGAAACAAGTCCAAAACACAATAATAAGGACATCTAAGAATTTTTATATTAATATTAATACAAGCATTTTACAATTTGTATGGTCGACTTCCGAAAATCCCAATAAATTATCAAAACATTTGACAGTAAAAAATATATATTTTGAAGATTGGATTACAATGACGAAAATATTTTATCAATTATTTTGTTATATGTGGGATAAACATTATGGCTGGATACATTCTAATAAATTAATTGATTTCCAGATTGTTCGTAAACACGCGTCTTTAAGAATGGTCGGATCATCTAAAATCGGAGGAAATATTTTAAATTATGATGATGATGGGTTTTGTTTATCTGATTCATTAATTCGTATTTATTTAGAAAAAGATAAAGAAAATGAACAATTGATAACAAATGATAATATTAATATTTCAAAACAGGAAAAAATATTATATATTAATATTTCTAATGACATAAAATCAACCAATATATCAAATACACAAACAAAAATAATAGAACCCAATTATAATATTCAAGTTTATGAAAAAGCATTTGAACTTTGTAATATATTTTGTCCAGGTGTATTCAAAATGGGTAAAATTAATGGGAATCGTCTTGACATATCAAGAATAAAAAAAAATAAATGTATTATGTCTGAAAAAGTACATGATAATGAAAATGCTTTTTTAATAATTTCAAAAGTTGGATTATTGTATGTTATTCGTTTTGGTTGTTATAGATATTGTAACAAAGAAAATAAAACATATTGCTTGGGTGATATAACCATTGCAGATAATAAAATTCGTAATGTTGAAAGCTGGTTGTTATAAACTATTTGTTCTACATTTAAAGTAGACGCATTTGGTGCTAGCAACCTAATATTTATGATTGACTTTGTTTATATAATTTATAAATGAAATCGATATGGTGGATTTAATTGAATTAAATGAATTCTCATTAGGATCCCATGGCAGATCAATAGATTCAAACAATTTCTCCTCTGGTTCCACAACATTTTTTGAAAAAAATAATCATAGATGCACACTCTTCTCTGCTTCCACAATAATTTTTGAAAAGATTAAACATGGATCCACATTCTATTAATAAACCAGTCACTATATATATAATTCCATTACGAATACAATCATTATTTGAAATATTCAATAATCTAAAACCCGCAATGAACCATCCAATGCCAAAAATTATATTTAACACCGAAAAAACTTTTATGGTCGTAACTTCACTATCAGTGGCCTCTTCGTATAATACTAAAATATTGGATAAAAATAGAAATATACAAATTATAAAACAAATAGCATTTAGACAAGAGATATATGATGTTATTTGTATTCCCATGATGTTTATATTATTGCAAAAATAATTTGCCGAAAACGCAAAATTAATAACACCAAAAGGAAATATACATAACAAACTGCAAATAATTGAACAAATGACAAGAATATTGTTTTTCATTTTTTGGAATATTTAAGGTTTATAATCATGTATTCATTTTATAATACATTGAACCAATCAATTTTTTATCTGGTTTGGGATGCAACATGCCAAATCTAATACTGTCAATTGTTATTTATGCAAAAAAAAAATTCAACAAAGTGAATGCATAAATTGAGGTTGATATTTTTAAATTCACATTGAAACATTACAATTTTAATAAATACACTAATCAAAAAAATTGATTTTTTATTGATCTAATAGTTTCATTTTATGATCCAGCAATAAATTTGTTAATAATTAAACCAATGGATCAGCTTCTGGTATATTTCATTGTGGTAGGTATATTTTTTGTATTATTATGCTTCGTTGTATTTTTTTATGTGTATATACTAGAAACTTTAGAATTTATAAAATACAATAATTTTCCGGAATTAGATTTACCGAATGGATTCGAATGCAGTTTAAATTTTTTTAGAACTATGTGGGATTTACGTGATATGAAAATGTGGGTGGAAAAATATAAACAATTTAAATCTGATTATGAAAAAGAAAAATATGGGTCGACTGAATATTTCGATAATAGATTTTATTTTGTGTCACATCCAATATATTTGAATTCTTATGTTTTTGATGGTTTTAATAAGAAAACTGAAATATCAAAAAAATCCAGAACAGCAAAAATTGCTATTCCATTTGAAACAATTAAAAAAGAAGTCGATGATTATTATACCGCGAAGAAAAAAGATTACAATTGTATTAACTTTTCCATGGAAATAATGAAAAAAATCCAAAATGAAATGATTGAAAATTGTGAATTGAATCCTATTATTTACATGGATGACCATGATTTCAAAAATGTTTTGAGATACAAAGACAATTGTGTTACTATACATAATCAATTTTCAATCATGCCAAAATTTAGTTTGAAAAAGAAATATGAATCTGGAGACCAAGATATTGAGGACGAAGACAAAAAAGCTATTCGTAATTATTTTATGGAAATGGAGAAAAAGAATATGAAATATATTTATTTGGTAGAATTCATCAAAGAGATACAAAATGATATGATAAACAAAAATATTTTAGATTCCACACTTAAAATGGGAGATAAACAAATATTGGATGTGATACGATTTTTTCCCTTATTGTTCCTGCGCCCCGGTACAAGTCAATTGGTGAGCGGGTTACCACTGATAGCAGAAAAACTAAGAAATGAAAATATTCAACATCAGTTAAATAAAAATGGTTATAAAATAATATATGATTTCTTTATAACCAAGCAAAATGATTATTTAAAAATGAAAAAAGATAATGAAGTTAATAATTTAATATTTCAAACGAGTTCCGATTCAGATAAAACTGAAAAAATTCCTGTGTCTAATTTTTCTTATTCATCCGATTCAGGTTCAGATTCAAATTCTGAACATTGTTGAGGATTTTCATACGATTTTATTAATATATTTAATAATTTATGTATGCTATCTCCAAAAGGAAAATTTAAGCTTTTCCATTTTTCAGAAATGGAAAAGCTTAAACTAAATCGAATTCTCCACTAAAAACATTTTTTCAATTTATTGGTCAATTGAAAAAAATCAAACTTTTTTGAAATTGTTAGAAAAAATCCAAACAAAGTTTGATTTTTTTCTCAACAATTATCTTCTCGTATGCACACGGGAACATATGCCTCTACGAATGGAAAGAATTATAATGCAAATAACAGTCATAACAACTTTTACATAAATAATAGCCATAGTAATCTTTATGCCCACATGTTTTGCAAATATTTTTTTTCCGGCAAATATCACAATTCGTAATATATTTCCATGGCGTGAGTTTTGGCATACAATCACACCAGAAAAAATATAATTGTTGAGAAAAAAATCAAACTTTGTTTGGATTTTTTCTAACAATTTCAAAAAAGTTTGATTTTTTTCAATTGACCCTGTCAATTATACTTTTAGATGGTTAGAAAAAATGTAAACCTAGGTTTACATTTTTTCTCAACCAATGTTGAGAACATAAATATCCCTCACAAAAATCAACCAAATTGTTTTTTCGAAAATAATCTTTTTCAAATTTATACAAAATGTTGTTACAATCCATGCATTTGACATCTGATTTTAAAAAATTATTTGATAAAGCATCACACAGTGTGCATTTGTCGTGCAATGTATTTATATGATCTATTAATTTATATAATTCGTCACGCTGCATCCAATGATATTTTTATATTAAACATATATTCAATCAGCCCAGATAGTTTAAAAAATAATCAATTTTTTTACAAATTGAACAAATATATCATGAATCAACAAAAAAATTGATTTTTGTTTTTATAATAAGTGTCATTATATAGATTATAGTATATACAGATAACAGTATATTTAAATGGAAACAATTTATTTTGAAAATGAAGTAGTGTATATTGGTAATAATCAAGATGTTCTAAATTTTTTTAAACATGACGGAAAAATATATCTCTTTGCATATGGAAGTTTATCTCGTACAGAGATAGAAAAAGAATCACGATCTTGTAACGAGGTAACACCAATAATATTTGGAAAGGGTCGTGCACCAAATGCACGTAGAGTTTTTTGTAACCGTGAGGGAACTGGAGTTGCCACTCTAATTAAAGATAATAATAATTATGTATTAGGCACAATTTATGAATTCGATCCTGTTAAAAATATGAAAACATTTATAAAAATCTTGAAGAGAGAAGGTCAAAATTTTAATAAACGTAAATACACTACAATTACCAAAGATATTGTTAGAAAGATAAATGAAGTAACATATTTACCCATCAAGGTAATAATGTTCGTTATTGATCAAACATCATTGGATACAAAAATTGTTGAAAATAATGTTGTAAAAAAAAATTTTAAATTGGCAAGAAAACCGAGTGAAGAATATAGGCGTAAAGTATTAGAACAACTAAACCAGAGTGGATGGACAATGTTTGGTGGATTAATATTTAGCGAAATACCTGATACAGGTGAGACCTATGGTATGGAATATAATAGGATACAATATGAATAAATAATTATTATCTGTTCATATTGTAACCCCTTGCGGGATTCTGCCAGATCGCTACTCAAAAATTGATATTTTTTGAAAAGTTATTATCGAATGATCAATTAAGAATATTGTATGTGAATCCCAGTAGGTTAATCTATGTATTGGCCTTATTAACGGTCATTTACGGTATTTAAAAAATTATAAAAAAATAACGAAATAATACAGCGTAATATTATTACATATGCATAATATATTAATAATTAATATATTATGAATTGATTATATGCAAATAATTTCATATATTAATTTAATATAAAAAATTTCAAGAAATATCAAGAAATGAATATACTAGTATCCAACCCACCAGAGCGGAACATTGTTTATATTTTTTCTAACATATTAGAAAAAATATAACTTTGTCATATTTTTGTCTCAATACGTGGCTTTATTCAAAGGGCAACCATTATCACACGCATAATTTAATACATCTAAATAACCTTTTTCGGCAGCATATGCACATCCATTTTCATATGCATATTTTAATACATCTAAATAACCTTTTTTGGCAGCATATGCACATGTATATTCATCCCAAGGACATCCATTTTCATGCGCATATATCAATATCTCTAAATGGCGATTTTTTGCAGCATATGCACATGTATATTCATCCCAAGGGCATCCTTTTTCGTGTGCATATTTTAAAATCTCAAAATGGCCATTTTGGGCAGCAAATGCACATGTATATTCATCCCAAGGGCATCCATTTTCGTGTGCATATTTTAATACATCTAAATGACCTTTTTCGGCAGCATATGCACATGTATTTTCATTCCAAGGACATCCTTTTTCGTGTGCATATTTTAAAATCTCAATATGGCCATTTTTGGCAGCATATGCACATGTATTTTTATCCCAAGGGCATCCATTTTCATGCGCATATATCAATATCTCTAAATAGCCATTTACTGCAGCAGATACACATGTATATTTATCCCTAGGGCATCCATTTTCATGCGCATATTTTAATACATCTAAATAACCTTTTTCGGCAGCATATACACATGTATATTCATTCCAAGGACATCCATTTTCATGCGCATATATCAATATCTCTAAATGGCGATTTTTTGCAGCATATGCACATGTATATTCATCCCAAGGACATCCATTTTCATGCGCATATATCAATATCTCTAAATGGCCATTTTCGGCAGCATATGCACATGTATATTCATCCCAAGGGCATCCTTTTTCGTGTGCATATTTTAAAATTTCTAAATGGCCATTTTCGGCAGCATATGCACATGTATATTCATCCCAAGGACATCCTTTTTCGTGTGCATATTTTAATACATCTAAATGACCATTTGATGCTACATATGAACATGTATATTCATACAAAGGGCATCCATTTTCATGTGCATATTTTAATACCTCTAAATGACCATTTGAGGCAGCAGATGCACATGTATATTCATCCCAAGGGCATCCATTTTCGTGTGCATATATCAATATCTCTAAATAGCCATTTTCTGCAGCAGATGCACATGTGGTTTTACTCCAAGGACAACCATTTTCATGCGCATATTTTAATACATCTAAATGACCATTTTTTGCAGCATATTCACATGTATATTCATCCCAAGGGCATCCATTTTCATGCGCATATTTTAATACATCTAAATGACCATTTTTTGCAGCATATTCACATGTATATTCACCCCAAGGGCATCCATTTTCGTGTGCATATTTTAAAATCTCTAAATGGCCATTTGAGGCAGCATATGCACATGTACTCATATCCCAAGGGCAACCATTTTCGTGTACATATTTCACTACCTCTAAATGACCCATGAAAGCCGCATGACTACATGTAAATACATCCCAAGGGCATCCATTGTCGTGTGCATAAATTAATACATCTAAATGACCATTCATCGCAGCATAATGACATATATTTTTAATACATTTATCATTATTGTTCCATTCATAATTATTAATACGGAACCATTTTAATATATTTAATTCTCCTTCTCTGGCTGCTAAGTTACATAATTCAAATTTTTTTTCATTACATTTTTGATAATTATAATGTATAAAACTTATTTGATTAAGATACATGACAAATGAAATTCCCAAATCACGGTTTTTTTTGTTATCCGAGGTTAACATTCGAAACTTTTTTGACACAAAATGCAACACAAATTTACTCAAATCATTACAATTGATAATTATCAACAATAGTAAATCAATATGTAAATTAGCCAATGAATATTTAGTTTGATCCATTTTTTTGGAGATAGTATGGAACTAATTTATAATTTACGCATGATATGTTTTAGTAATAATATTTTCAATTTTTTTGTAAAAGCAATATACATTATGTGTTAATGTTATTCTAGAATAAGATGAACACAAAATATAAAAAAAATGTTAATATTAACAATTTTTCAACCATTCGATTATTTTAGAATGATTAACAGTTTTATCCCAAGTGCAACCATTTTCGTGTGCATATTTTAATACATCTAAATGACCATTTTCCGCAGCAACCGCGAATGTATCTTTATCCCAAGGGCAACCATTTTCGTGTGCATATTTTAATACATCTAAATGACCATGTTCTGCAGCATATGCACATGTGGTTTTACTCCAAGGACAACCATTTTCGTGTGCATATTTTAATACATCTAAATGACCATTTACTACTGCTTCGCTACATGTATCTTCATTCCAAGGGCAACCATTTTCGTGTGCATATTTTAATACATCTAAATGACCATGTTCTGCAGCATATGCACATGTGGTTTTACTCCAAGGGCAACCATTTTCGTGTGCATATTTTAATACATCTAAATGACCATTTACTACTGCTTCGCTACATGTATCTTCATTCCAAGGGCATCCATTTTCGTGTGCATATTTTAATACATCTAAATGACCACATTCTGCAGCATTACTGCATGCATATTCATCCCAAGGGCAACCTTTTTCGTGTGCATATTTTAATACATCTAAATGACCATTTACTGCTGCATATATACATGTAACTTCATTCCAAGGGCATCCATTTTCGTGTGCATATTTTAATACATCTAAATGACCATATTCTGCAGCATTACGGCATGTATATTCATTCCAAGGGCATCCATTTTCGTGTGCATATTTCAATACATCTAAATGACCATAAAATGCAGCATTACTGCATGTATATTCATCCCAAGGGCAACCTTTTTCGTGTGCATATTTTAATACATCTAAATGACCATTTACTGCTGCTTCCCTACATATAACATCATTCCAAGGGCAACCATTTTCATGTGCCCATATTAATACTTCTAAATGACCATATAATGCTGCATTATTACATATAAATTCATCCCAAGGACATCCATTTTCATGTGCCCATATTAATACTTCTAAATGACCATTTACTGCTGCTTCGCTACATGTATCTTTATTCCATTTATACTTGTTAAAGCGAAACCATTTTAATATGTTTAATGAACCTTCTCTAGCAGCTAATTTACATAATTTATTTTTTTTATTTTTACATAATTCATTTTTTTTATTTTTACATGATTTATTTTTTTTTACCGGCAGTGTTTCCCAAGGAAATAGTGGTATTATTTGGAAAACATTACTTTTACATTTGCGAATAAAATACATAACAAATGAAGTACCTAAATCACGATTTGCTTTATTATCCAAGGTTAACATTCGAAACTTTTTTGACACAAAATGCAATACAAATTTACTCAAATCATTACAATTGATAATTATCAACAATAGTAAATCAATATGTAAATTAGCTAATGAATTTTTAGTTTGATCCATTTTTGTTGGAGATAGTGTGGGATTAAATTATTATTCATATATGCCAAATATATAAATAATAATAATAATATTTTCAATTATTTTTCAACCACTCAGTTATTTTAGAATAATTAACAGCTCCACGTATGCATTTATTTTTATCTATTGGACAACCATTTTTATGTGCATATTTTAATACATCTAAATGAGCTAGAAAAAGTTTTCTAAACTATTTCGCTGCTGCGGATTAATATATGCAACACAGTTGCACATATTAACCTTGCACCATATTTTGCTGCAAAACTACATGTATCTACATCCCAAGGGCAACCATTTTCATGTGCATATTTTAATATATCCAGATGACCTTTAGAAGCTGCAGTTGTACATGTATCTTCATCCCAAGGACATCCATTTTCATGCGCATATTTTAATACATCCAAATAACCATTTTTTGCTGCACAATAACATGTATATACATTCCAAGGGCATCCATTTTTATGTGCGTATTTCAATACCCGTAAATGATCATATTTTGCAGCATTACGACATGTAACTTTATTCCAAGGGCAACCATTTTCATGTGCATATTTTAATATATCCAAATGACCATATTCTGCAGCATTACTGCATGTATCTTCATTCCAACCACAACCATTTTCATGCGCATATTTTAATATATCTAAATGAGCTAGAAAAAGTTTTCTAAACTATTTCGCTGCTGCGGATTAATATATGCAACACAGTTGCACATATTAACCTTGCACCATTTAATGCAGCAAAACTACATGTTTCTTCATCCAAAGGCAACCATTTTCATGCGCATATTTTAATACATCTAAATAACCATTTTCGGCAGCAAAACTACATGTATATTCATCCCAAGGGCAACCATTTGCATGCGCATATTTTAATACATCTAAATAACCATTTTCGGCAGCAAAACTACATGTATTTACATCCCAAGGACAACCATTTTCATGTACATATTTTAATACATCTAAATGACCATATTTTGCGGCATTTGTGCATGTAACTTTATTCCAAGAGCAACCATTTTCATGTGCATATTTTAATACATATAAATGAGCTTAGCTGCTGCGGATTAATATATGCAACACAGTTGCACATATTAACCTTGCACCATTTTTTGCAGCATAACTACATGTATTAACACCCCAAGGGCAACCTTTTTCATGTGCATATTTTAATACATCTAAGTGACCATTTTTTGCGGCATTTGTGCATGTAACTTTATTCCAAGAGCAACCATTTTGATTTGCATATTTTAACAATCTTAAATGATTATTTAATGCTGCATTCGCGCATGTATCTTTATTCCAAGGGCATCCATTTTGATGCACCCATTTTAATACTTTTAAATGACCATTTAAAGCCGCATTTGCACATGTATCTTCATCCCAAGGACATCCATTTTGATGTACCCATTTTAATACTTTTAAATGACCATTTAAAGCAGCATTTGCACATGTATCTGCATTCCATTCATACTTGTTAAAACGAAACCATTTTAATATGCTTAATTCTCCTTCTGTGGCTGCCAAATCACATAATTTATTTTTGGTATTACCCCAAAGTGGGTAATTACTTTTACATTCGCGAATAAAATACATAACAAATGAAGTACCTACGCCAGTACCTAAATCACGATTATTTTTGTTATCCAAGGTTAACATTCGAAACTTTTTTGACACAAAATGCAACACAAATTTACTCAAATCATTACAATTGATAATTATCAACAATAGTAAATCATTATGTAAATCAGTCAATGAAATTTTAGTTTGTTCCATTTTTTTTGGAGATAGTGTGGGATTAAATTATAATTTATATATGCGAAATATATAAATAATAATAATATTTTCAATTATTTTTTAACCTGTCCTCGCCAAGAGGCTCCTATTTTTGCTGGCAAAAAGTAGAACCTCGCTTTAGCGTCGCTAGGTCTGTTATTTTAGAATAACTAACAGCTTCATGTATAAATGAATGTAGACATGAATTTCTAACCGCATGTATACATTTATTTTTATCTATCGGCAACCATTTTCATATGCATATATCAAAACATCTAAATGAGCTTAGCTGCTGCGCTTGCACCGTTTACTGCAGCATTCACACATGTAGATACATTCCAGGGGCAACCATTTTCATGCGCATATTTTAATAAATATAAATTACCTTTTATTGCAGCATATATACATACAAATTCATCCCAAGGGCAACCATTTTCATGCGCATATTTCAATACCTCTAAATCACCCTTTGATGCAGCATTTCTGCATGTATATTCATTCCAAGGACAACCATTTTCGTGTGCATATTTCAATACCTCTAAATGGCCATTATTTGCAGCACAACGACATGTACCTTCATCCCAAGGGCTACCATTTTCGTGTGCATATTTCAATACCTCTAAATGGCCATTATCTGCTGCACTCAAACATGTATCTGTATTCCATTCATACTCGTTAGAATGGAACCATTTTAATATGCTTAATGAACCTTCGCTGGCAGCTAATTTACATAAGTTATTTTTTTTTTGACCGTCTGTTGATATTATAACTATCCCGTTCGCGAAGAAAATACATGACAAATGAAGTACCTACGCCAGTACCCAAACCACGATTATTTTTGTTATCTAGGGTTAACATTCGAAACTTTTTTGATACAAAATGTAATACAAATTTACTCAAATCATTACAATTGTTAATTATCAACAATAGTAGATCATTATGTAAATTATCAACAATAGTAGATCATTA
>Ga0206948_1191_pt1 | contig 13378 bp, 18 predicted proteins | sample Alteio_BWOrgHeat_FD_153236 | JGI IMG/M metagenome (GOLD analysis project Ga0206948, IMG submission 153236) | Enriched cells from forest soil in Barre Woods Harvard Forest LTER site, Petersham, Massachusetts, United States -... | ecosystem: Environmental > Terrestrial > Soil > Temperate forest > O... | reverse complement strand
TGACCAGAACAAGGGGCGCAGCACGCAGGTATCCATGACGACCCGCCGCCTGGATACCGACATCCAGCTCCAGCAGACAGTGTCGCGGAATTTTATCAGCGAGGCCGATATAGCGGATGTCGCCAACCCCATCGTTGCGCAGACGGCCCTCAACCTTAACCACCAGTTCGACTTCCCCGTGCTGGGTATATTCGACAACGGCGTGACGGCGACGCGCAAGGATTACATGTCAGGCCGTCAGGAGAAACTGCTGGATTACAACCTCTCTAAAACTTTTTTGGGAATGAAGCTGTCGAACAGCCTGGCCTATGACCATGACAATCTTGGCCTCAGGCAGATGATCGGCAGCCTGACGGCGCGGGGGACATACGGCAAGCTGCAGCTTGGCTTGCAGGCCGATTACGATCTCACGCCGGTCAAGCAGCTCAACGCAACGAGATTTACCGCTCTCTCTCCGATTTCGGAGAGGTACACCAACCTTATGACGCTGACGAACCAGTGGTCGGGGACAAAGCTCACCCAACTGGAAGACACGGTAACGGTGGACATGAAACACTACAAGCTGTCCTTCACGGGGCGCGCCGACGACCAGAAAAATTTCTATGTCGGTGTGACATACAACGTGTCCATCAGCAAAATTCCCAAGACAGGCGACTATGTCTTCTCAAGCAGGCCGCTGGTCGATACCGGCACCGTGGCCGTCCGCCCCTTCCTGGATATGAATTACAACCTGTTGTACGATCAGGGCGACAAGGCGATGCCGGATGCCGTCATCAAGGTCGGCACCCAGTCGCCCCAAAAGACGGGGGGGGGGCAGGGATTGCTGGTCGCAACGCAGCTGCCCATCAATACGCCGGTCAAAATCACCATGGAACCCGAGAACCAGAAGGATCCTTACCTGGCTGCCGCCGACGGGGATTATCAGGTCGTCCCCCGCGCGGGAAAAGTCATTCTGGTGGATTATCCGCTGATCGAGGTCAGCCAGATCGACGGCACGGTGCATGTCCCCGCCGGTGTCAGCGCCGCCGGCTTGCGGGTGGACCTGATAAATACGGAAGGGCTGGCTGTCAATTCGACCCATACGGCGTTCGACGGTTATTACCTGCTTGAAGGCATCACGCCCGGGACATACAAGGTGCGCATCGCGGCGGAAAGCCTCGCTGAGCGGCATATCAAACAGCCCGACGAGCGCACACTGTCCGTCAAGTCATCGGATTTCTATACCATCGATATGGTGTTGGTGGCGCAGTAACTCAGTGGGCCGAGAGTTGCAGTTCGGCCTGCGCCAGCGGTTTGCCGCCCTCTTTTTCCTGTGCGGCGTAGACGATGTCCAGCTTGCCGCGGTTGAGGTCGATGCCCTTCGGGATATCGTCGAGCGGGATGGAGACCGTGCGTTTGTCGAGCGGGCGGTAGACGGGCACGCCGGGGAAGCTCTTGATAAGCTGCGGCTTGCCGTCCGGTCCGGTGTAGGTGATGGAAAAGTCGCCCATCGAGGAACGAGTGCCTTCGCGCAGCAGCGTCAGCCCCAGCGCCGCCTTGCCCTTGTCGTCGCGGGTCAGCTTCGGGTCGGCGATTTTCATGCTCACCGTTGTTTCGCCGTTGCGCAGGATCACGGGAATGACCAGGACGAGATTGGCTTTGACCGAGATATGCGCCTCCGGCTGCTTGGTGGGGTTGAGAGGGTTGGTCGTTGAATCGTTTATGCCCTCGACATTGTCGTTGTCGAGGCTGAGCCTCAGGTGGGAGCGGTATTCGCCGAGCGGCAAATCCTCTGGCTTGCGCACCATGATGCGCACGTTCTGCGTTTCGCCGGGCTTGAGCGTGATGCTTTTCGGGGCGATGCGCAGGTAGGGTATGGCGGAGTAGGGGTCGGGCTTGCCCGGGTCCATATCCGTGACGAGACCATCCTCCTTCATCTGCATGTCAACCAGGCTCACCGAGAAGTTGCCCGTGGCGTTGCCGACGTTCTTGACGACGACGGTGGTGAAGCGGTCGTTATTTTCCATCACGACGCGGGTCGGCAGCAGCAGCACTTCCGCCCGGTTCGCCCATGAGGCATGGGGGAACAGGAGGCACAGGGCCAGGAGCAGGCAGGCTATTTTTTTCATGTTATTTTTCCTTGATTGAGTATTGTTTGAGTAATCATGAATAAGTCACGGTAACGGTGAAGGAAGGCGTGGCGGTTGTGCCGTCTGTTTGTTTTGTGTTGCTGATCGTCACCGTCACGCCAAGCAGCAGGGTTTTCCCGGCAGCGGTCGGCGCCGCCTGGGTGGAGAGCGTACAGGCCGCCGCCGCGCCGCCGTTATAGGAACAGGTGGCGGCCGTAGGTTTTACGCCAGTGCTGATGCCGCCATTGACGTATGAACCGGCGGAGATGGAAATCGTCTGGGTTGCGGAGCCGTGTATCAGCAGATTGCCGGCCCTTGTCGGCCCGTTGAGCCATTGCCCGCCGCCACTTGCCGTCACGTTGCCTGTTGTGTCTATTACATAGGTGCCAGTGGTGATGGCTTTGACATGACCGATATTGACATCGGCGACGGTATCGATGGAAAGCGGGATGTCAAACCCGATGTCGGCTGTTTGCGGAAAGGATGTTGGCGTCCGTGAGTCGTAGTTCACATCGATAGTGAATGCAGGTGTGTAGGTGCCCGCCTTGATTGAGCTGCCGTAGGTCGCCGTCGCGCCGAGATAAAGCGTTTTGCCTGCTCCCGGCATGGAGAGGCCCGTCCACGGAGGGGAGCCGCTCAGGGTGGAGGTGCCGTATTTTCCCGTCCACGACCCGATAGTGCAGCCGGGTTCGTTGCAGTTTGTGCTTGTGACATTAATCGTGACAGTGGAGCAGCCGGTTTGGGACGATGAGCCTTTGCTGATCGTGTACGCGCCGCTCGATGTTGTCCCGAAGAGTGATGTCCCTGTACCTGAAGTCGCGCCGGCACTGGTGCCGGCTATTGTGAATGTGGTGGAGCCCGAAGGTATCTGTAATGTGCTCCAGTCCAGTTTTGCCGTCTGTACGGTAGTGGGAACGCCCGCGCAGGCGGCGAAGGCTGACATAACCGGAAAGCTGCAGAAAACAACCGCGATCAGAAAAACGGCGATTGCCGATGCCGCAAACTGTTGCTTATTTGTTCTGTCATATAACGATTCGTTCATGCCCCCATACTACTGCCATGCAGCGGACATATCAAATGATTGAAAGAGAGGCTAGTTGTAGACCACGGTGACTGTAAACGTGGGCGTCGCCGTTGTGCCGGCCGCCTGTGTGCCGCTTACCTGCGCATCAACACCGATCAGCAGGGTTTTGCCGGCGCCGGGAGCCACCGCACTGGCGATGGTGCAGGATCCGGCGCCGCCGCCGTTGTAAGCACAGGTTGCATTAGCCGGGGTTACACCGTTCTGGGCCGTATAGCCTCCGACGGATATATTGATCGTATCTGTTGTCGAGCCTGCGATTGTGATGTTACCCACCGTTTTTGTCCCGTATAACCACACGCCCGATCCGGTAGCTGTTACGACACCGGCTGTCGTGATCGTGTAAGTGGAAGCGGTAAGAGCCTTGACCGCGCCGATGCTGATGTCTGAAACTTTTGTCAGGGACAGCGGCGTATCGAAGGAAATATTAGCTGTTACGGATTGCGTCGCAGCTATCGCATCCGCTGAAAACAACAGCATCCCTGCTATGATGAAGAGACGGGATAACAGCTGTTTCATTTGTGTATTTCGCCCTTCAATAAAGACTTATTCACTTTAAAGTTTAGTTATAAATCACGGTAACCGTAAATGTGGGGGCCGCTGTCGCGCCGGCGACCTGCGTGCCGCTAACCTGTGCATCAACGCCAACCAGAAGTGTCTTGCCCGCGCCGGGAGCTGCGGCACTGGCGATAGTGCAGGATCCGGCGCCGCCGCCATTATAAGCGCAGGTGGCGTTCGCCGGGGTGACGCCGCCGTTGGCCGTGTAGCCCCCGACGGAGATGTTGACGGTGTCAGTTGTCGAGCCTGCGATCGTGATATTGGCCGCTGCCTTTGTTCCGTACAGCCATACGCCTGATCCGGCTGCTGTTACCACGCCGGCAGTTGTGATCGTGTAGGTATCGGCGACACCTGCTTTGACCGCGCCGAAGCTGATATCGGAAACTTTCGTCAGGGTCAGGGGCGTATCGAAGGAAATATTGACTGTTACGGATTGTGTTGCGGCGAGGGCATCGGCAGAAAACAACAGCGCTATAGCCACGATGAAGAAACGTAACGCCAGTTGTTCCATTTTTTTTGTCATTTTTCCCTTCCTGCGGTTGGAGCCTTATAAAAAAGCTCTCTTAGCCGCAGTATTCCACGCCAATAGTTTATTTTGTCTTAACGGCGTTTCAAAATGCAGAAAAGCGCCCTGCTTCTTTAAGGCAGGGCGCTTTCTGGAATATATTTTTCTTAAACTTTGATTTAGCTGTAAACAACAGTGACAGTAAACGAGGGAGCCGCTGTAGAGCCCGCCGCTTGCGTGCCGTCGACAGCTGCATCGACACCGATCAGCAATGTCTTGCCTGCGCCGGGAGCCGCTGCAGCACTGATGGTGCAGGAGCCTGCGCCGCCACCGTTATAAGCACACTGTGCATTTGACGGGGTCACGCCGCCCTGGGGAGTATATCCGCCGACTGAGATGTTGACTGTCTGGGTCGTAGAACCGGCCAGCGTAATGCTGCCTGCTGCTTTTGAGCCATACAACCATTGGCCTGAGCCAGTAGCAGACACCGTACCCGCCGTTGTGATCGTGTAGGTTGAGGCAGTGCTGGCAATGACAGTGCCAAAGTTGATGTCATTGTTCTTGGTCAGCGTCAGCGGCGTGTCAAAAGCCAGGTTAGCCGTAACGCTTTGCGTTGCTGCCATCGCATCGGCCGAGAACAGCAGGGCTGCCACTCCAACCGCAAGGCGTACAACACTTTGTGTCTTTTTTACTCTCATTCACATTCCCCTTTTATGTTAATATAGTAAGGCGCATAATCAAGACGAGCGGTGGGCTGTCTGTCATGATTGGAGTATCACATCAAATGATTTATTTATGCTTAACGCAGCACATAAAATAATTTATGAAAATTATCTAAGATTATGATTGAATGAAGTTTTCATTGTTTTTTATCAAATAAAAAAAGTGTCTCAGTTTTTAGAAAACGGAACACTTCCGGAAAGTTATATGCAGAAGATTCTTTGATTAGCCGTAAATGATCGTGACTGTAAAGGAGGGCGTAGCTGTTGTCCCTATGGCTTGCGTACCATCGACAACGGCATCGACTCCGATCAGCAAAGTTTTTCCCGTGGTGCCGGAAGCTGTGGCGCCGCTGATCGTGCAGGAACCGGTAGCTCCGCCGGCATAAGCGCAAGTGGCGTTCGCCGGCGTGACGCCGCCGCTCGCCGTATAACCGCTCACGGAGATATTGAGCGTTTGCGTTGTTGAACCAACTATTGTGATGTTGCCCGCGGCCTTTGCGCCATAGAGCCATTGACCTGAGTTTGCGGCCGAGACTGTTCCTGCTGTTGTTATTGTATATGTGTCGGCAACGCCCGCTTTTACGGTGCCGAAGCTGATGTCGTTCTTTTTTGTGAGGGCGAGGGGTGTATCGAAGGAAATATTGGCAGTCATAGGGAGCGTGGCCGCCACAGCGTCCAGGGAAAATAACAATATTAATGTCCCGATAAGGGTGATTAATATTTGTCTCTTCACGTTTTCACTTCCCTCTAGGGGGGAGAATGGCAGTTAATCCAGCTCCCCGTGCAGTCTCCTGTTACTAAAAAGCGGTCTGAACAAGAAGCAGAACCAGCAACAGTTTTAACAACCGCCGCTACGCCTTTCTGTCCTCTGATTTCAAACCTGTTCATCATTTGTGGTCTCTTTCACGAATCAAAACAATAGAAATTTATAGTCTCGTATAGTCTCATCATATCGGATCAGAGTTAAGATGAATTAAATTTTAAAATGCATTAAAGGTAATATAAATCAATGGCTTTTGATATAAATGCAAGGGTAAAAGGATAAGCCTCAATTATCAAGCGGATAAGCCTTTTAACCGAGGAAGGTAAGAAACAGTTAACTATTTCAGCCTTATTTTTTGTCCTTGTGAAACCGTGTGTAGGCATCAGTCAGGGCGGTACGAAGTTCTTTGCCGACAGCGCCACCATCGCCTGTCAGGCTTTTTGACAAGATGGCCTGACCCGCCATTTTGAACCCGACGACCAGGTCGATCACATCGTCGTTGGCTTCCGTCACTGTTTCAAGGAAGTTGATGAGAGTATTGCTGATGTCGGTTACGAGCGGGTAGTGAAACATCGTCCCCTGTGCCTTCAGCTCCATCGCGGGGTACAGCAGGCGTGTGATGGCGGGTTTGCCCTGTAGTTTTCCGGACTTGATGTCCCGAATGGCTTCGTCGATAACCCGTATGAGGTGCAGCCCAATGGGTTTGAAGTCGATGGTATTGGATTCAAGCTGCGTTTGCGCCTTGGCAATAATTTTCCTGTCCAGCCCGCCGGAGCCGGCTTTTTCCTTGAGCTTTTTCTGCGGGCTTATCAGCTCTGCCCTGTTGCTTCTTTGTGGTTCTGTCATCTTGTTTCCTGATGTTACCTTCTAACAGGCAGCGGTTCCATTACCCGCTTTTCGGGGCCGGAAAAAGAGGCTATTCTTTTGTGGCGCCTGTCGGGCCCGAGGAAATTACGCGTCCGCACAAACGCCCGCGGGTTTTCAATCAGGCTTTCAATTTTGTTATAAAGGCTGAGCGCCGTGTAGGGCTTGACCAGCAGTTCCGAGATACCGACATCCCGCGCCGCAATGACTTTGTCTTCGTGCGTGAATCCTGTCATCAGGATAACGGGAACAAAAGGGTCGGGGCTCCGGTTATCGGTGCGCAGTTGTTTTATGAAGGTGAGGCCGTCGTTCTTGTCTCCCAGCCAGTCGGTCATGATAAGGTCAGGTTTTTCGCGTCTGAAAATCTCGAACCCTTTTTTAATGTCATAAGCCGAATGGATTTCTTTTATGCCAAAAGTGGTGAGGACATCCTTCGCCACTGTGAACAGCGCCCTGGAACTTTCAATAACCAGAACAGAGATATTTTGAAATTTATAAGCCATTATCCATTTTCCCAATATTAGGTATGAATACTCCAGTATGCATTTAGGATCAATCCCATATGTTTTTGCTGTTAAGTTGTGTATTATTATAACTGCTGTATGGCTTAAGTGAGCGTTATGAAATGAAAAAAGAAAATAACACAGTGGTCTCTTCTGCTGTCAAGGAAAGGGATGCTCTTCATATCCTCCCACTGGGGATGATCCCCATAGCCACGCCGAGCCTGAGGCAGGCCAATCTGGTCAAGAATGCACAGTTGCAAACGCAGGTGGAATTGTACCATGGCCGCTGACAGCGGCAGGGGGCTTGTGGACTACGGCAAGCTGGCCAATTGTTATCCGGCTCACGCAAAGGAACTGGAACAGGATTACCCAAAGCTGGTGGCGTTATCGACGATGGCCAGTTTTGACGTTTTCTCTTTAAGGATCGGGCTGCGGCGGCTGGGCATTCCGGTGAATGATGACAAGTATCTTTCTCTGACCCCGGAAACCCAGCGGGAGCTGATGGCCTACATGAAGGATTTCACCAAGCCGCTGCTGACGAAAATTTACGGGCAGAGCGATCAGATGCAAATCCATGACTTTTCCAGTCTGGTAGGGTTATTCAGGTCGCCGAACAAGCAGGAGGCCCTTAGGAACCTATCGCGGATGTCCTCGACGCTGGGCATCGCCCTCTCCGATATTCCCGCCTTCCTTGAAGATTATGGCGACATTTTCCTCTCCGTCGCCTATTACCGCAGCAGTTTTGACAAAACGCGCGGTACGATCGGCGAATTCCTCAAGTGGATGGAGAAGATCAAGGAAAACGCCAGCCTCGCGCAGGATAGAAACACTATGTACAATTACAAGGTGGCGCATGACACGCTGAACAACATCAACAACACGATTGTGGCGCGCATCAGCCTCTTTCAGGAGCAGTTCGGGCGCTTCTGGGCGGATATCAACATGCGCTCGTTCCTCGAAATCAAGAAGATGATCGAGTCTAACCACGAATTGCTGGGCGGCGTGCTCTGCGGATTGTCTGTCAAAATGGGCAGCTGGCGGGAGCGTTTCCCCTCCGGCGGCGGGTCCCCCAATGTCCGGGCTGATTTCCTTCTCTCCGACATCGTCCCCGGCCTGGCCAAAATTAACGAGATGGCCAACAAGATATCGGCCTAGACGGCGGTGTCCCCGATTTAAATCTTTTGCATAGAAATAAATATTCCCCGGCGAAAACCGGGGTCTAGCCAGCGGCTGAAAACCGCTGTATTTATAAACGGGTGAACTGAAAACAATCACTCCAATAAAAGGCCTGCCCATGTCACTCTGGAAGATCGTTATCCTCGCCCTCATTCAAGGGGCCTGTGAATTGCTGCCCGTATCAAGTTCCGCTCACGTCATTGTGGCCGAAAAACTGATGGGCCTCGACCCCGCCGCGCCGGAGATGACTTTCCTGCTGGTCATGCTCCACACCGGTACGATGTTCGCCGTTATCGTGCATTTCTGGAGCAGCTGGCGGGAGCGCTATTTTTCCTCCGTGCAGAACTTTGTCAGCGTTGCCAAGCGCATTGCGCTGGCCACGGGGCTGACGGGCGTGATCGGGCTTGGCCTGATGTTCCTGATCGAGCACGTCATCCTGCGCGGCACGGCGCATGCCGAGGTGGAACAATTGTTCGGCAATTCGTTGCTTATTTCCAGCGGCCTGGCGGCGGTCGGGCTCATGATTATCTTTTCAGGCAAAGTGCCGCCGGGCACAGGCGCGCTCGGCAACCGCGAAGCGTTGTGGATCGGCCTTATCCAGGGCTTCTGTCTGCCCGTGCGCGGCTTCTCCCGTTCCGGTTCGACCATTTCCATGGGCTTGTTCTTGGGCGCGGGCCGGCAACAGGTGGAGGAATTCAGCTTTGCGCTGGCCGTCGTGCTCACGCCGGTGCTGATCGCCAAGGAAGGTTACCGTCTGCTGAAGACCCAGCATGAGGTCGGGGCTTCCGGCCATCATCTGCTGGACCTGCTGGGGCCGGGCTTGGCGGGCATGGTCGTGGCTTTTGTGGCCGGCCTCGGCGCCCTGAAATGGCTCTCCCGCTGGCTTAACGACGGTCACTGGGGTTTCTTCGGTTACTACTGCCTGCTGGCCGCGACCGGGGTTTTGCTGTTTGTATGACATGAGGGCTTATCCGCGATGATACGCGCGCTGGTCATATTTTACTTCTTCGTTAAATTTTATATCGGTTTCTGGGTTTTCTTTACAGTGCTCGAGAAGCTATTTTCGGCCAACCGGCAGCAGCGTTTTTTCTCACGCCATATGCGGACCGACTTTTTGTGCATGCTGGTCAACCGGCTACTGATTGACCCGCTGATACTTGTCATGAATACGCTGCTCCTGGTCTATCTTCTGGAGCCCTATGCGCCGCACGGTCTTGTGGGGAATTTTGTCGGTAAATGGCCGGCTATCCTTGAATTTATCGTTGCGATCTTTTTTATCGACCTGACCCAGTACCTGCGGCACCGTTTTGACCACGCCTTCCTCTGGAGCTGCCACGCGACGCATCACTCCGCGGTCGAGATCAGATGGACGCTTCACTTCCGCCTGCATGCGATAGAGCATGTCGTCATCGCTTTTTTTGATACGGTCTTTCTTTATATCCTGGGGTTTGGCGGCCATGTCATCCTGTTCGCGCAGCTGTTCATGGCCGTGCATAATATGTGGCTGCATACGAACATTAATGTCGATTACGGCCGGCTTGGCCGTTTTTTTGCCTCCCCGAACTATCACAAGTGGCATCATGCGAAGGAAAAGGCGGCCATCGACAGGAACTTTGCCGATTTATTCGTCATCCTGGACAGTATCGGCGGCACTTATCATTATCCCAGAGACCGCCTGCCGCATGAGTATGGCGTTCATGATGTGGCGGCTTCCGCCCCTGTGCACCAGTCTTATCTGGGGACTCTTTTCTATCCTTATCAGCAAGCGCGGGAATGGCTCGCCGGGCTGCGCCGCGCGGCATAAGAGTCATAGAAAGTTAGCCGGATATCTGCCGTAAAATCTCCCGCGCAATTTCGTTGGGTAGCCGATCGTTGATGATAATCAGGGCATCCTTCGGTGGTTCCAGCGTCTTCAGCTGGCTTGTCAGTAAATGCGGGTTCATATATTCATGCTGCCGCAGCGCGAGCCTGTCGGCGAGCATTTCCTTCGTCGCCTCCAGCAGGACAAAGCGCACTGCGCCTTCGGGCATGCCCGCTTTTAATATCTCACGATACCCCTCCTTCAGCGCCGAACACGCCAGCACGCCGCCGGAGCCAGATGAATGCCATTGCCGCATCAGGCCGTTCAGCGTCTGCAGCCAGGGCTTGCGGTCTTCGTCATTCAGCGGCTCTCCCGCCTTCATCTTCGCTTTGTTCGTCGCGGGATGATGGTCATCGGCGTCGACAAACGGCACACCCTTCAGACTGGCCAGAAGCGTCCCGATGGTGGTCTTTCCCGAACCCATCACGCCCATCAACACGATAATCATCAAAATGCCCCAATCCGCTCTTGCTTTCTTTCCCGGCGATTTTAGACTGAAACTGAAGAAAATTCTATGAAGAACAGGAAGCTGGCATGAAACTCGGTATCGTTGGTCTCGGGCGTATGGGGGGCAACATCGCTTTGCGCCTCATGAAACATGGTCATGAATGTGTTGCCTTTGATAGCAACGCCAAGGCTGTGGACACTCTTGCTGGTCAGGGTGCGGCGAAGGCCTCGGGTCTGGCGGATATGGTGAAGCAGCTACCGTCGCCGCGCATCGTATGGGTCATGCTGCCTGCCGGAAATATTACAGAGGAAACGGTGATGGAACTGGGCCGTGTCATGCAGCGCGGCGATATCATCATCGACGGCGGCAACACCATGTATAAGGATGATATCCGCCGCGCGAAGGTGCTGCGCGAGCGCGGCATCGTCTATATCGATATCGGCACCTCCGGCGGCGTCTGGGGTCTGGAGCGCGGCTATTGCATGATGATCGGCGGGGAGGCGGATGCGGTTAAGCACATCGACCCTATCCTTTCGGCGCTGGCGCCGGGCTTGGGCACAATCCCCCGCACACCGAACCGCGATGGCCGCAATCCGACGGCAGAGCAGGGCTATCTGTATTGCGGCCCGGTCGGCGCGGGCCATTTCGTCAAGATGATCCACAACGGCATCGAATACGGCATGATGCAGGCCTATGCCGAAGGCTTCGATATCCTGAAGAACAAGAACAGTACAGCCCTGCAGGAAGACCAGCGGTTTGATCTCAACATCGGCGACATTGCCGAAGTGTGGCGTCGCGGCAGCGTCGTCACCTCCTGGCTGCTCGACCTGACGGCCACGGCGCTGGCGAAGGACGAAGCTCTGTCAACGTTCAGCGGCGATGTGGCGGATAGCGGCGAAGGCCGCTGGACAATCGACGCGGCGGTGGAAGAGGCGGTGGCCGTGCCCGTGCTGGCGTCATCCCTGTTCGCGCGCTTCCGCTCGCGCCAGAGCCATACCTTCGGCGAGAAAATACTTTCCGCTATGCGCTTCGGCTTCGGCGGACATACTGAGCGGAAAGAGTAGGGGCTTAAAGCCCCCTGTGAGAGGCTTTACGAACTTTTTACACCCTGCCTTTTTTAAAGGGTCTAGAATAATGACAGGAAATAACTTTAGGAGGTTACAATGAAACTTTTACAAAGTGCGTTCAACAAGAGCTCAAACGCCTGTTCCAGACTTGATGCGGCGGCTGCTAAAAATATGGTCAAATTCAGGAAATCCAGGCACGGCATGACCGAAGGGTCGTTATCCAAGAGGGCAAAGGCCTATTTCTGGATGGGCACCTCGATTAAACTGGCTGGGGCTGAGAAGATTGCAAAACTCCCGTTTGCCGCCGTGCGCGGTGTCAGCAGGAAATTGTTGAAATAGCGCGCCGTTGATACGACTCTCTATTCAGCAAGAAGTGCTTGTTTGACAGGGGTTTAAGCCTGTCGGCGATGTTCATTCTTGACCGCATAGCCTCGAAGATGTTATTTAAAATGTCAGGTTGTCCCCGTAGCTCAGCTGGATAGAGCAAGTGTTTCCTAATTCGAAGATCGCTAATTGCATCATTGATTTATAAAGGTTTTTTAGCCTTTTATTTTTCATAAAAATGCAGATTATCTCACGATCATCTCACAAACTTCTCACCTTTAGAACATGCAAATTTGCACCTACACTTAGCGATCTCTATAGAAGCATTTGGCTAGTTGGATTGCACTTACTCTGAGGATATTTTCCGCTGAAATAACCTCACTCGTCACAACACCATTTCCTGGAATGTCTAAGAAGTTGACTGAGCCATCATTATGCATGATACACAAGACATTTTCGACATCACAAAAGGAAAGCGCCTCTTTAACTGATCGCTCTATCGCTTTCTCGAATTCATTAATACCAAGTGATTCAAGCCTCTTTGAAAGTTGTGCTGCTTTATTCATTGAGACACCCAATTCAAACGCTCTACAATTTTCTGCTCGGATGGGTGCAAGGTTTCAAAAGAAAGGTGTGCCCTGTCATAGCCGATATGTCCTGCAATGCGCGGCAGCCTAATTACAGTCTTGCCAACAAGACGGAACTTTTCATCAGGTAGCTGATGCGCGTGCCAAACGCCCATTAAGACGCCCATATCCTCAACCTTCATGTCAAAGATATGGTGAAGTGGCGCACCTTCTTGACGGATAAGGGCAGATGCTTCATGAAAACCCTCATCGCTTTTCAGTGCATACTTTGCCATCTCTTCAAAACTTCTAAACGGGGGATATGGGCTTGCTCCCCCGTAGCTCAGCTGGATAGAGCAAGTGTTTCCTAAACACTAGGTCGGATGTTCAAATCATCTCGGGGACACCAACCCCTATCTCAAATCTAAGGCATAAAAAACACCCTCTTGCGTGTCCGTCTCTTCTTGGCTATATTTTGGTCAGGAATCGAGCGCCTCAGTTGTGAAAGGCTGAAACGCAAGGACTACGAACTACCGACTACCAAACAGCATCCCATTTCATCTGCTGGCATGGTTGTCTTTAAACTTTCTCGGCGACCGCAAGACCAGCGCAACGAAATGGAGATTGCTATGAAACAACATGACATCACTAAAATTTGTGCGGATTCCCTGCGTAAGTCCGTCAATGACAACCACGGCATCAAGCTGGGGGCTTCTCACGCACACGAGCTTGTGGCGGCTTACTTTGGCTATAAATCTCGTGCCGCTCTACTGGCTGACAGCAAGTATTCGCTAAGTAAGTTAGGTACAGCCCAAATCTTCGTAATGGCTCC
>Ga0206948_1190_pt1 | contig 13380 bp, 9 predicted proteins | sample Alteio_BWOrgHeat_FD_153236 | JGI IMG/M metagenome (GOLD analysis project Ga0206948, IMG submission 153236) | Enriched cells from forest soil in Barre Woods Harvard Forest LTER site, Petersham, Massachusetts, United States -... | ecosystem: Environmental > Terrestrial > Soil > Temperate forest > O... | reverse complement strand
ACCAAAGAATAAACTCGAATTCATGACATCGATTGTTTATGGCACGTAAGAAGCGTTCAGGATTCGGATCAGAATTACCTTTCGATATATTTGCTGAGGATTCGAAAGGCAATTCTGCTTTAGATGGTTTCGAAATTCGCGGGGAACAAGACGATGTGCTTCAACAAGATTTTTTTCATCATCTTTTGGAGTGGCAGCTAGCGCTCAATATCGGCAATCCTCAAGAAATGCTGGATTATATTGGGCTTGGGCCTGAACAAATAACCACTAAACAATGGGTGGCTGTGCTTGCGGGTCAAGCGGTGCTCCCTGCACATTTGCTGGCTCATATTGCAGGTGTTTATGAAGATTATATTAACTTTGCTCAAAAAAATGCGGTAAGACAAACCACTAATCTTCCTAATGCCAACCTCTTTCGCTGGTTGGGGAAAAACGCATTTAAATCTGCCGAGGGAGGTTTCCAGAATGAAAATGGCATAGTTCCTGAAATCTTAACCGACATCGCCCCGCAAACGGAACCCCTGGTTGAAGTAGCGGTAAGCGGCAAGTCCTCCGGTGCCGATGAGCCGGTGCTATCGGAAGATGAAATTATTTCTCGGCGTAATGCCTATAGAGCCACATTAAAAGAGAAATTGGCCGCCATAATACCTGGTCAGGATTTCAAAGAGGCCATGGAAGGCATAAGCGAGCAGCTGGGAATAAATCCCCTGATGGTGCTTGGCTATATACCGGCAAAATCGCGTGCAGATATAACACATGTGAACGATTGCTTTCATGACCTGTTTTTTTCTTCCTACACAGACGTATCTTCTAATGGGGAAGAGGAACGTTTCACGGACATGGTGCGGCAAGCGCTCGGTCACCCTGATTATCATATTGAGCAGGGGATCAAAGATGATATTGGCATCAATTTTGGCAATCTCCTTGATGCGTATATAGCAAGAAAGCAAATGAGCGTCTCCCAATTGCGTGAAGCATTGGAAAATACCGCGAATATTAACATTAGCGATCAATCGGTGCATAATTGGCGATCCGGTCATTGCACTCCATCTGACCCAAAAGTGATAGTAGCCCTCGGCGATATTTTACAGCTGTCGCCAAGTGAAACTACGGCCTTGGGAAATGCCCGGGAAGCGGCCTATAAGAAGCAGTTTGTCGATTTCCCCCGAGGCCGCCTGTTAGCCCAAAGCCAAGCAGGGCCGAAATGCGATCTCTTTGAAGACGGCACAATCACAAAATTAAGCGATCAAATCGATCATTTGATCGCCAATCGTGACCGTAATAGAAAAACCATTTTTGGCGTTCAAGAACAAAAGCTACGGGAATCTCAGCAAGAAACCCTGGAATTTCTGAACGATCATTTAAAGCAGCATCATTTAACCGGGCATGCAGTGTTACCAGGTGGCTGCGGTAAAACACGCATCGCCGCATTCATCGGTACCGCCGCGAAACAGGCAGGTTTGCGGACACTTGTGATGGTGCCGAGCGTTACGGCGGCCAAACGGGTGTACTCCGAGTTTCAAACGCATTGTCCTGCGGTTAAAGTCGGAAGAATCTATGGTGGCCGAAACGAATATAAAGGCGACGTTACCATCATGACGTATAGCGCTTTAATACGACATTTTTATAAATCGCTGATAGCACAGGATGAGAAAAAACCCTATCCCTTCAATATACGGGATTACCGCGTATTGATTGCTGACGAGGCGCATGCCTATTTGAGCCAATTGGCAGAAAATCTTCTTGACAATATGGATGCTGTAAAAATTGCTTTAACGGCAACCGATAAATATTATGAAGGCAAAGAAGTTTCCCGACGGTTCCCCGGGTTGATCAACCGAATATCATTGGACAAGGCGATAAAGCGCAAGGAATGCGCAAATCCCATTACCCGCGTTATACAGACCAATTTCCATATCGATCATGACATGTTCAAAAAACTGGAACACGCTGATGACGACGCGGACGCTCCTATTTTTTCTCGTGCCTTCAACGTACCCGCTTGGAACAACCTCATTGTTGATGTATGGCAGAATGATGTCGATAAGAAAAGAGATCACCGCATTCTAGGGGATAAAACCATTATTCACTGTTCGGATGTTGACCATGCCACAGCAATGGCCGATCGTTTCAACGAAGCGTTATTAACCGATATTCATAAAAATTTGGAATACCGGAAAATTTTGACTAAAAAAGGCATCGACCCTGACAAGGTTGAGCAGGTTGCCGCTGCCATGCATGGTGATATGAGCCAGGCTGAGCAGGAGCGGATACTGGATAAATTTAAAAAGAAACAGATTCTGGTTTTAACCAGTGCGAAATTGCTTACCGAATCTATTGATGATCCCGAAGTACGAGTGGTGATAAATGCTACATTGACCCGGTCATTAGTGCGGGCACTGCAGAGAGGATACCGTGGATCGCGGATCGCGGAAGGCAAAGATTCATGGTATATGTACGAGGTACTGCCTGCCGGTTGGTTCCGATCTGGATACCTACCTCTTTTATTCGAAGGCGCGGCGCTGCATGATACGAAAGTGCTACAGGAGGGGCAAGGTCGGCAGCGTTCCATAGGCCAGATGATCACACTGGATAAAAAGGAGAATGAGGTTGGATACAAGCTTATCTGGGATACGGCATCCGTCGATGCGCTACTGGCATTTTTAACCAAAAAAAGAAACGAGATTTATGGCGGTAAACGTGACGGCATACAAAACCGGTCTTTCAAAGATATCCTCAAAATTTACCTCGCAAACGATGGCTCAAGCTTATCGGAATACCTTCGGCTTTGTGCAACCCCCAGTTTTGGGGGGGTGGGATCGCTGGGAGATGTGGCGGCGATTGCAGGAATAAAGCGGGATACTATGAATAAAATACTCCGAACAGATGCCCCTCCTGCTGAAAAAACTATGGAAAAATTTATTGATGGGCTGCATCTACGTACAAAGAAAACATTATTCGGCAAAAGCGAGGCTGATTTCTGGTGGATGGCGCGTGGAGATAAATCCATTGCACCAATTGACGAACTCATGCGAGAGGCCAGCTGGGCATTGAAACAAGGCGAAGACCCAATCAGCGTCAGCAGTGACTTAGCCAGAAAATTATTTTTCAGAAGCGGGCTCTTAGAAAAAAAAGCTAAAATTTTATTAGGTAGTCATGCCATAATCAAGACATTGTGCTGGCAAAAGGAAATTTTTGATTTTAACCATACTTATCTTGAAAAAGTGGACAAGTTGGCTTCACTATTTGTACCCGAAGATCCTCAAACAGCGAAATCTCTCGCCAACTTGTTTTTAGGTTTTCCTATCGGAACCTCGATACATACCGCACTGGATCAAGCTCGAAACGGTGAATGTAGTTTTGGTCAATTGATTCGCGTCGCCCGAGTGCTTAAACGCAAAAACCAGAAGCAAATGCGTGAAGAGCTTGATCTTTCTAAATCTACTCTTGGTGAGTGGGAGCGAGATGAGGTTAAGCCATCTGCCAATGCATCGCTGATGGAATCATTTGCACGTTATTTAGGCTATTCTACTAATAGGGACATTCAGGATTTATGGGCTATTGCCAAAGGTACCTATTGCCCTCCTGGCATGGCTATATATGCAGATTTCAAAGCAGGCCGCATCACATCAAGAGCAGAATTTATCAAACGTTCCCGTGCTGAAGGATTGCAATACAGCCCGACAGAATTTACGCAAGCATCGGGAATTCCTACACCTAGTCTCACCAACTGGGAAAATCAGACCTACGATGATATTATTTTGCAATCTACAAAGGCTGCTGGATTGACCGAAGCCTTAGGATACAATGCTGATGATCCACGGTATCAAGGCGTTTATACATTTATCCGTTTTAATAAAACATTAGAGGATATGAAACGTCAGACGGCTGATTTAATAGAAGAGGTAAAGGCCGGGAAAATGCTTAGTAAGGCCGCTCTAGTCAAACGGTACCGAGATGTGCGGCGGTTGACTCCGGAAGAGTTGGGCAATGAAATTGGGCTTAGCGAGTTACCAATCAGGGAATGGGAAGATGAGGCATTATGTAAATTTCCTCGCGCGGGTAATGCTAAAAAATTGGCCCATGCCATGTGGCTGGATGGTTCTCCCGATGAGAAGGCAATCGTTTTTTTCCTTCGCACTAATAAAACATGGGACAGCAGAAAAAAATTCGCGCAAAGTCAATTGCCAGAAATGCGTGCGAAAGCTGTTGATGTGAAGACAATAATTGATCGTTTCTGTGAGGAATATTCTCTAAATCGAGCCGATTTAGCTGATGAAATGGGTATAAGCAAGAGCCGGTTTGTAAACCGTTTTATTGTTTATAGAGATAAACCTTCACGCGAGCTTACGGAAAAATTAGCGAATTATCTGGGTTTTACCGGGGACGAGATTAAGAGCTTTGTGGATTTAATTGCGGTTGATACACAGGATAAACGCAAAAAAATAGGAATTGTCAGGTGATGGCGAGTAGCTTATTTTAATTAAATTGCATCGAAGTCTATTAACCTTTATACTTAATGCTATAAAGATCGGCAATAAATCTGGTGATAGTCAATATGATAAATAAAAACGTTCTTTCTTTTTTGCTATCACTGCTAGATACATCTTCTCCTTCAATTAGCCTCAGAGGGGTGTGATGGCCATTAATACAGAACCCTCAGCTACCTCCAGCGGCTTCCAAAGAACCATCCCGTCTGAGAATCCGGAATCCAATCCTCTGGAGTCCCGGATCTATGACTCAACATCGAAGCTTAACAAAAAGATGAGGGAGATGAATGGAAATAAGGACTCAGAGGATGACAAGCGTATCGCACAGGATATTGATGAGCTTAAGGAAAATTTGCTGAAAATTAAAGATAAAAACTTAAGAAACGAGGCTTTAGGAGAGCTGAATGAAGCACTTAAAACAATCGTTCAAGACTTTCAGACGAATGAGAAAACTGACCAGTTGCAGTTGAAGGCACTACAAGCAACAATGCATAAAAAATTACTGCCGATCACTCAGAAATTACGGAATGTTACACTACAAGAACTGGATGGTGCCAGTGAAATACACTTAGCGCAGAATGCCGCTACTTTTAAGTTCGGCGGAGAAACCGTACGAGCGGAGATGTCAGATGCAAGCAAAGTGGATGCGCTTCATTTTCAAGAAAACGGAATCTCCCTCCGATTAAGAGAAGCTAAGCCGCTGCGTCACACGGAAAGGCTACTGCGCAACTTCCGTAATGCCCGCGCGTTAATCCCTGCCGATTTACGCAAAGATGTGAAAGATTTCGCACCGGTGAATCTTGAGACCTTTGAATTCATCACCACAAGAAATGGAAAAGAAGCTACATACATAATCACCCCACATGATTTTTTACAGGTCGGCTCGCAAGAAGGCTGGCAGAAAGAATTGCAGAGCAAAATTAGTCAACTGACAACAAAACGCGATGCACTCCTCGGCAAGATGATGCAGGAAACTGGGGGGAGCGACGTAAGAGAACAGACATTGGGGAAGAGAGCCAAATCGCTTCATAATGAACTGAAAGTGAGCTTCCTTCCAGAAAAAGATGATCTAAAAGAAATGGAAAAAGCAGGCAAGCTCACAAAAAAACAGGCTGCCGATCTTCATGAATATTATACGTTGAAAGGTTTGAGCATTAAGTTTGATAGCACCTCTCGTCAAATTAGGACGTTAGAATATGGTATCGAAGCACTGGAAGAGTCGAAGAAAACCACCCAGAGGCTTAACGGAGTAGACGCAACGGGCGCACCTATTGCTGTCGTTATTGAATCCCGTGGCGAAAGTACAGGGATACGACGCGAATATTACGATAAAAATAGTCACTTATTCCGCAAGAGAATCTATCACAATGGAACGTTCAACCATAAAACAGGTGACTCGTACTCTGACGAAATAAACTATGCATCAGACGGCAGCGGGGTTAATACCACTTACCTACAGGGCACCGATAAAAAAATCGAGGAGAGTGTTCTCGATACCAAAGGCGCGGAGGAAAAGGTTACGCGTTATAATGATGATGGAAGCGTTAAACATATTGCGCATACAAAGCTCGGCATTTGGGATATCTACGAAAAAGGAGCAAAGGTACGCACGGAAATAGTCTCCGCCAAAAATGTATTTCACTCAGTGAAGGAGGTGATAAAGCTGCCCGGCGGCGAGGCATTTCTTCAGGATGCCCTTAAGCGCGATCCCAACGCAGCCCTGATGAATATTAAGGAATTAAATCAAGTCGGCGTTGCAACCGCCACCCGTTTATTGGAAGCGGCGGTGAATAACGCTACGGAAGAAGATATAAAAAGTCTCAAAGAGAGTGAGTGGAGGCATTCATCGTTCGCCTCCGTGGAACAAAAAGATCATATCCTGGCCTTATGCCAAACTACGCTCGAGCAATTTAAGTTAGGGAAAACCCTCATTCGCAGCCCGTATGCCAATGATACTTCCAGTGGGAATCCGAAGGCTGCGGAGGCACACAGGAAAATCAAAGACTTTTGGGAAGACCCAGCTTTGGAAGGTATGTTGCGCATTAAAACGGAGTGGGTCGATAAGCATCACCCCATGATGAAAGTTGCCATGCAGGCAGGAGGGGAAGAATTGGCCATGGGCCAAATGCGGGCAATGATCGCCCGTAACCTCTTTTTTAAGAAGCTGCCGATTACTGAGCAGACCGTAAAGGAAGAGTTCGGACGAGTGATAGAAACACGTGAGCGGTTCAAAAACATAGCGCTATTCAAAGATAGGAATATGCTTCTAGCAGCGCATGAAGAGATTCTGGATGACAAAAATGAAGATTTAACTCCCTCGCTAATCAAGCAATTTGAAAAGGAGAGCGGGGACCGCCATGTCTTCGCAAAGCCTGCTTTGCAACAGGCTTTGAAGAATCAAGCAGGTACAAAGGGTACACTACAATTTGTGCGGCCAGAATCCGAGGGCACAACACCGGAGGAGCATATCAAGCGTCTGAAAATTGCTAAAGAATCAATCCTAAAACAGATAAGGGAAACGCCCCCTCCTTTCACTTTTGTATTTGATGGTCACGGCAGTTCCGATGCCCTTTACCTTTCACATGGTCAAATTGAGGGTTTCAAACCAGGACAAGGTACTGAGAAAGCAAGCATTGTGGAGAAGAATAATACGATCAAAATCACTGCTGAAGAACTTGCATCCGCATTGAAGTCACGACAAGAGAGATTTGCAGACCACTACGCCACTCCCGAAGGTAAGGATATTATCGTCCTTGCCTGTTGCTTCAATGCTAACTTCATTCGTAACGTTTACGATAAGATGGGTGACGCTCCCAAACCCATCGCCATTGGGCAATCTGAATATGGTCAATATTCTCTCTTCTCTTACCCATACAAATACGGAAGCCCGTTCCTCTCCACTGTCGTTGGCATTGCTGCGGAGGACAAGCCTTCCTCCATTGGAACAGTTTTTACTAATGAGTTTATGGATTTAAATAACCTCAAAAGCTCATCGGGTAATTTTGACGGGAATACGAATCCAAGTATTTATATCCCCGATGAAAATAACCGGCCGATGCAAATTACGAGGAACGAACCCGGCATGCCAATCACTACCGTTCCGGCAGAAGCACCGGTGTCTACTCTGGCCGCAGCATACGCCAAAGCCGCGCAGGAAAGAATGATCGCCACAAAGGCGGGGATGCTACCAGCCGTCGATACGGTGGGAGCAAGTGCAAGATACGCTTATGCCGACGCCAATACCGATTCCAAAACACTACCGCTCGGTCCCAATTCTCGTCTCCAATCGGGACAGAGACCGTATCCTGGATAAATAAATGCCAGCCCGGCAGTTGAAAAGTAAACACATCGGCGAAGTCTTACGGCTTTCCTGCTTCGCCGGTATTGATCAGGCGGTTGTAAAGTATGCGGCAACATTATGTTGAATTGCTATAGCATTTCATTGTCACCCAAAATATCAACGCCCGACCCCTACCGCATAAGCTATATCTACTGTAAGATGAAGTAAAGTAGCGGGCAAGATAGGCAATGTTGGGTAACATTGCGTTTTCTTATTCGCGCTACTGCACTCATCGGTTGCGCCATTCGGCGCTGGCGGCTACCGCCTTAAGGTGAGTAACTAATGGCTGGAAGCGATGAAAAGGGTATGATTCTATGATCGTAAAACACATTCCTATCCGTAAGATGAATAAGAGCAGCTTTTCCGGGCTGGTGAATTACATCACCCAGGCACAGGATAAAAATGAGCGCGTCGGTGAAGTGCGTATCACCAATTGCATCAGTGAGCAACCGGCATGGGCAGCCATAGAAGCTGAAATGACACAACGGCAAAACACCCGTTCCAAGCTCGATAAGACCTACCATTTGCTGGTATCCTTCCCGACAGGCGAAAATCCATCACCCGAAGTGCTGCAGAAGGTTGAAGATTTTCTATGCGAGTCATTGGGGTACCAGGAGCATCAGCGCGTCAGCGCCGTGCATCACGATACGGATCATTTGCATATCCATATCGCCATCAATAAAGTGCATCCGGTTAAACTGACTGTTCGTCAACCCTATCGTGATTATAAGCTATTGGCCGATGCCGCCCTTAAACTGGAACAGGAACACAATCTTACGGCTGATAACCACATCGCCCGATTAACGCAAAGTCAAGCCAAGGCGCAGGACATGGAAAAATCGGCAGGCATTGAAAGCCTTATTGGCTGGATTAAACGCGGCTGTTTACCGGAACTGTTGGCAGCTTCCTCATGGGATGAACTGCATACGGCACTGGCACACCATAGCCTGACTCTTTCTGAGCGCGGTAATGGACTAGAGCATTTTTGATTTAAATAGACACGTATCCAGATGATTTGAAGTAGTTGGCACATTCTTGAGGTGAGAAGATATCGAGGAGTTTGGCGATTTCTTCCCAGAGTGCATCGACAGTTCTGTGGGCGGCTTTTTTGAGCAGGGCTTTGAGTTTTGAGAAGAGTTTTTCGATGGGATTAAGATCGGGCGAATAGGGTGGCAGTAGTCGTAATTCTGCGCCCACCGCTTCAATGGCTTGGCGTGCGGCGGCGGTTTTGTGGCTACCGAGATTATCGGCAATGACGATATCGCCTGATTTGAGGGTTGGGCATAAGAAATCGCACACATAGACAAGGAATGCTTCGCCGTCCATCGGGCCATCCAGTACCATCGGCGCGGTCACTTCACCCACACGCAAACCTGCGATGAAGGTTGTCGTTTTCCAGTGTCCGTGCGGCACAGGCGATATACAGCGCTCACCGACAGGAGAGCGCCCGCGCAGGCGGGTCATGTTTGTTGATGCGCCTGTTTCATCGATGAACACGAGTTTCGTCACATCAAGAGCGGGCTGGTTTTCTTTCCACTCTGCCCGCGCTTTCGCTACGTCCTCGCGCTCTTGCTCGCTGGCGTGCAGCGTTTTTTTTAAAGCTCAGATTCCACCGGTTCAACTGATGCCAGAGCGCAGGCGCTTTGATGATGATCCCGCATCCAGCCAATCGTTCACACATCTCGGCGAGCGTAAGATCAGGCTGTGCCTTGATCCATCCGCGAATATCAGCCTCCACAGGCGAAAGGCGGGACATGCGCCGCCCGCCAACCGGCAGACTGTGGCGCAATCCCTCGCTCTCAAAACGCGTCTTTACATCGTAGACCCACTCGCGGCTCACCTCAAAGCGAATCGCAATATCGGTAGGCTTGTCGCCTCGCTCCAGTGCGCGAAGCACACGATCCCGTAAATTTTGTGAGTATGAGTGCATAGAATCCCCTCCTTTAAAGGTAGAGGCATCCTATCATATAATTATGTCTATTTAAATCAAAAATGCTCTAGTGGTGACCGCCAAGAACGGCATTGCCATCAAAGCCAGTTCACTGAACCGCCATTTCTCCAAGCCTGCGCTGGAAAAAAGATTGGGTGTGTTCCAGCCTGCCATGGCTCATGACCATAAGCTGGTGGCAAGTTATGAGGCAAAGCCGATGCCATCCCGCATCGATACGCAACAGCTATGGGCATTATACCAGCAGGAACGACTACAGCATACGCAGCGTCATATGGTGTTGCAGGAACGCGCGAGGCAGAGAAAAGACCGACGCATCGAAAGTGCTAAAAAGATGGCACAGGCGAAACGCATGGCTATTACACCGACCAAAGGTAGGTTAGCTAAAGCTATGCTGCATCATGCTGTATCTGATAGTCTCTTAAAGGAAATACAAACGATCCAGCGTGATTATCAGCAAGACCGTCAGAACATCTATGCAAAAGGCAGGCAGGCCGTTTGGTACGATTGGCTGAAAGAAAAAGCTTTAGAGGGAAATACCCAAGCATTGGAAGTATTGCGCCACCGTTATGACCGAGCAAGGGTCAATGCCAATGTTATCGGTGGTGAGGCTATCGAGCGGATACATCACCGCCCAGTTGCCAAAATTGAAACTGTGACTAAGCGCGGTACACTCCATTACCAGATTGGGCAAACAGTGTTGCGTGACGACGGTAACGTGTTGCGCCTGAGCCAGCATGTCAACGAAGATGTGGTGACGGCAGCTTTGAGTATGGCCGTGCAGCGCTTCGGTCGCACGCTGGACATTACCGGAACGGAAGCGTTTTGTCAGCAGACTATAACTGCCGGTGCCAAACTCAATATTAACTTTGCCGATCAGAAGATGGAACAGCAGCGGATGGCATTGATGCTTACTAGCACTGGTCGCAGCTTATCACCTGAAGAGGCCGCATTGTGCTATATCGCTGAGCGGAACGGTAAACGCAGTCACGGCATCCATATATCCTTCGTTTCGATGATAGACAATTCGCTCGTCAAAAGCGAGTTTTAGTACCAGCCGCTTGGCAGGCAGATCGCCTGCAACCCATATCTGGTGCGCCTTTCCGAGGAAATCAAATGCGGTTCTAGCCGATGTTAGGAAGTCAGTGTCGACCGTGCCGCATTTGCGCAACTTCTGTTCGAGTACGATACATTGTTCCTCCATCTGCTTCACCTGGCGCTCATATCTTGGCAAAGAAATGGAACAAGCGCAGGCAAAAAACGCTAATTTAGTGGTATCCCCTGAAGAAACCCGTCTGCTCGAAACCAAACTCAATGAACGCAACGCTAATAAAGTTGATAATCTCGCCGCTGAAAAGCTTGTGACCGCCGTTGCGGCGCGTTAATGCTAGGGGATGCATGACCTGGATCATTTTCCCTGCGCCGATAGTGTGACCTCCGGCACTAAGCCGCTTTCGCTTTGCCTGCAATCGCTGTCTCTGCATCATTTCCGTAATTATCATGCCGCGCGCATGGAATGTTCCGCCGCGCCGGTGGTGCTGACCGGGCGCAACGGGGCGGGGAAGACCAATATCCTCGAAGCCATCTCGCTGCTGGCGCCGGGGCGCGGCTTGCGGCGGGCGCGGCTGGCGGAGCTTGAGCGGATCGCTCCTTCGCAGGGGCAAGAGGAGCGCTGGGCGGTCGCCGCCTCGGTAAGCGGCATGCAGGGCGAAGCGAAAATCGGCACCGGGCGCGACCCTGAAGGCGAGGATAAGCGCATCGTGCGGATCGACGGCAAAACCCTGCGTTCGCAAGCGGAATTGGCGCGGCATCTGGCGATCATCTGGCTGACGCCGCAGATGGAGCAATTATTCCAGGAAGGCGCGTCGGCGGCGCGCAAATTCCTTGACCGGCTGGTCTATAGTTTCGACGCCGAGCATGCGTCGCGCGTCAATGAGTATGAGTTCGCCATGCGCGAGCGCAACAAGCTCCTGCAAACGCCGCGCCCGGACGGTGCATGGCTGGCCGCATTGGAGCAGACCATGGCTGAAACTGCGGCGGCAATCGCCTTGGCGCGGCTTTCCACCTGCGAGCATATCAATCATGCTATTGCCGCTTCGCCGCTCTCTTTCCCTAAGGCGCATATTGCCATCCAGGGCGGTATGGAAGACCGTTTGCGTAGCGGCAATCCGGCGGTGGCGGCGGAGGAATGGCTTAAGGAAACGCTCATGTCCGGCCGCGCACTCGATGCCGCCGCCGGCCGGGCGCTGAGCGGGACGCATCGCAGCGAGATGCGGGTAACGCATAGCGAAAAACAGATGCAGGCCGCGTCTTGCTCGACCGGCGAGCAGAAGGTGTTGCTGCTTTCCATCGTGCTGGCGCAGGCGCGCGCCGGGCGGCAATGGCATGGCGTGGTGCCGGTCCTGCTGCTCGATGAGGTGGCGGCGCATCTCGACGCGGGGCGAAGGATGGAGCTTTTCGCCGAAATTCTGCAGATCGGCGCGCAGGTCTGGATGACCGGCACCGATGCGGCGCTGTTCGAGGGCATCAAAAGCGACGCCCAGTTTTACCGGGTGGAGCAAGGCGTTATTTTATAGCTTTGGAAACCGATTCCGTCAGTGCTTCGTCCCGACGCGGTGCGGCTCGCTGCTTTTGAGATCGCATAACACCGTTTCGCCGCCGACCGAGCGCTGGCCTTCGATGACCAGCGGCGTTGCCTCAGGCGGCAGATACACATCGACGCGGCTGCCGAAGCGGATAATGCCAAAGCGCTCGCCGGTTTTCACCGATTGGCCGTCTTTTAAATCGCACAGGATACGCCGCGCCACCAGCCCGGCGATCTGCACGACGCCGAGAGTCACCCCGTCGGGGCTGGTGATTTTGATCGATTGGCGTTCATTTTCCTCGCTGGCCTTATCGAGCGCCGCGTTAAAAAATTTACCCGGATGGTAATGCAGCTTGCCGATGCTGCCTTCCATCGGGATGCGGTTCACATGCACGTCGAACACGTTGAGAAAAATGCTGATGCGCATGCGTTCGCTCTCGCCCAGCTCCAACTCGGCGGGCGGGACGCATTTGACGATTTTCTGCACGAGGCCGTCCGCCGGACTGACGATCAGCCCTTCGCGCATCGGCGTGACGCGGCTGGGGTCGCGGAAGAAATAAACGCACCAGCCGGTAACGATCAGCCCGATCCAGCCGAACGGAGACCATATCATGGTGAGGATAATCGATACCGCCGCAAAGATGACGATAAACATCCACCCCGCCGGATGCACCGGCACGAACACGCTTTTAATGGTTTCCAGCAAATGGTTATCCTGGTTGCTCATCGGTGATTCCTCTTGAATGATTAGGTAACGGTTATAACGCAAGTGACGCCATGTGGCTAGTGGCAAAACGGCGATTGAAAGGATGGCTTTTGCGTTGCTTTTGTGATAGGGGTCTTGGGTCCATGGTCATGGATCACGAGTATTGATACTCATTCGCAATCCATCGGTAGCGAATGGGACGAGCGAAGCGAGGACTAGCGCCATTGAGGCGCGCAGGCTGCGTGCCGCTTGAACGCAAATTGATATGATTCTTGACCAACAACCCTAACTCATGACCCATGACTGCTTCCA
>Ga0206948_1165_pt3 | contig 13419 bp, 11 predicted proteins | sample Alteio_BWOrgHeat_FD_153236 | JGI IMG/M metagenome (GOLD analysis project Ga0206948, IMG submission 153236) | Enriched cells from forest soil in Barre Woods Harvard Forest LTER site, Petersham, Massachusetts, United States -... | ecosystem: Environmental > Terrestrial > Soil > Temperate forest > O... | reverse complement strand
TTGCCGAACAACGATCTGCCAAAAAGAACGGTAAGAATGGATCCTAGCTCTATTCTTCGCGGTCGGGTGGAATTTTGGGAGCACCCATATTTCCTCAAAAAAGAACGAGGCAGCCTTGCGGCTGCCTCGTTCGTGGAACTGATAAAGGTCAATTCGGGAAGTTATAGCAAGGATTGACGACCGGTGCTCCATTGGTCGCATTGATCAACGCCTGTTGGAGGCCATTGATGGTAACCTGCTGGGCGCTGCCATCCGCCAGACCGATGTTGCCGGCCTTCTGGTGAAGGTCCACGGCCGTCCAAGCCCAATAGGTAGTGCCGCCGACCCATTTCGCAACCGTGGCCGAAGCGGTCACGTTGGAGTTGAGCGCTGGAGCGTTGGCCGAATTGATGGTGCCAATGTTACGATCGCCGAGAAGAATCATCTGGGGATAATCTTGTGTGGCGTCACCGCAAACCATCATGCTGCAACCACCAACGATGTTGGAGAAGATGATGGAAGCATTGCGGGCGGAGTCCGAGGGGCAATAGAGGACCTTGGGGGTGCTCAATTCATTGGACATGACCATGAACACATTGGTTACGCCATCCTGCAAGGGCGTTGGGGTGGCGGCTGAAGTGGTGGACGACCAGACAAATTCCTGGGCGCCGCCGGAAGTGGAGGAGACGGCCATGGGATAGCGGTCGTTGTTGTCACCGGCCCAGACGCGGAAGGCCAATCCGACCTGCTTGAGGTTGTTGACGCAGCTAATACGTTGCGCTTTGCGTTTGGCGGCAGCCAAGGCAGGCAGCAACATGGCGGCGAGAATGGCGATGATCGCGATCACCACCAGGAGTTCAATCAGCGTAAACGCTTTTTTCTGATTCTTATTGTTCATGATAATGCTCTATTTAATTATTGTTACTATGATTTAGGGACAGAATGTAAAAGTAGCAGGGAATGAAAACAGGTGTCAAATGGATTTGAATTCTTTTAGGTCTGTTTCAAGCGGGTTAAAGGCACAGGTCAAGCGATGCTTTACGGCGGCAAATTTTTGAATTCAAAAGACGAACCATTTGTTCGGAAAATAACCTTATCCTAAGCGGGCGACAATTGCCCATACGGGCAGGTCTGCCAATTGTGCTGCGCTCAATAATTACTGTGCCGCATTTGCCGGCGCATTCGTCATCTTGAATGATTCCCGCCACGGCTGATGCTTCTGGTAAAGCTCCAGTCTTGTCCGGATTGCGTTGGTATCTTTTTGTCCTGCCGTCACAGCCATGGCCAGGGCATTCTGCGCGCAAATAATCGCATTGGTATAATCACCATTTTCCGCCGCCGCCATGCCCAGCGCATCCGGGATGGTTACGCTGGTGCCTCCGAGCTCCAACGCTTTTAAAGCCAACGCTTGCGCCGTTCGTCCGTCACGCATGGCGGCATTCTGGTTGGCCGCTAGCACATGCGCTGTGTAGGCCAGCAGGAAAGTGTTCCTCGGCTGACGATCAATGGCATTGCGTAACTCCGTCAAGGCGTCAAAATCACGCCCTTGTGCCAGGAAAAGTTTGGCGGTTTCTACGTGTGGTGACGGATCGTCAGGATCCAACTGGCTGGCCTCGGATAATTCCCGGAACGCTTCATCATACTGGCCCAGTTCCGTCAGCGTCATGCCCAGGTTTTTGTGCAGATAGGAAACGCGCGGGGCCAGCGCGATTGCCTGCCGGTATTCCGCCGCGGCTTCATTTTTCTGTCCATGTTCATCCAGGATGTTAGCGATATTATTGTGGAGTTGATACCAACCGGGTTCCAGCCGGAGTGCTTCACGGTCATCTGTCAGAGCCTCGTCCCAACGTTCCTGCGCCCCCAAAGCGGCCCCGAGGTCCACATAGGCTGCACTATTGTCCCTGGTCACGGTCACGGCATGGCGAAATAAAATCTCGCTGTTTCGCCAGAAGGCCAGTTGATGTTCTGTGATGATGATGCAGCCCAAGCCGGCCGTGATCGCAACCCCTGTCCTCATGACATTAGTAGCTCTGATTCGTTCAGCCACTTCCTCCAATAAAAACACAACCATGATAAAAAATCCGACCGCGGAAAAATAACTGTAGCGGTCCGCCATTGCCTGGTTACCCACCTGCACCAGTCCGATGACCGGCACCAGCATGCCAAGAAACCATAGCCAGCCCGTCAGAAAATAGGGACGCCGCGCCCGCCACTGCCACGCTAACGCCGAGATTGCTGTCAGTATTCCCACTGACCCCAAAGTTTCCCATTCCGGAATCAGTGTGCGCGGAGGATAAATGACCGACAAGTTTGCTGGCACGCAGAGCTTCTGCAAATACTCCATTGCTGCCACTGGAGCATTCGCCAGTCGGTGGCTTAGAGGTATCCTGTCTAATGAAACCACTGCCTCGCCTTTTTTTTGGGCCAGAAAAGTCACCACGCAGGATGCAGTCGTAAGCAGGAAGAACGGAATTTTTTCCAGTCCCACACAGCGGTTGAACGGTGTCAGCCGTTTCAACGGCCAGAAATCCAATAGCAATAATAGGCACGGCAGCGTCACCAGCATCGGCTTGGCCAGCAGGCCCAATGCAAAAAAGACGAGTGCTAGCCAGAAGCTGCGCCGGTTATTTTCCTGCGCATATTGCGTGAAGGCCAGCAGCGTGAGCAGCGCAAAAAATGTGCTCAGTACATCTTTTCGTTCTGAAACCCATGCCACCGATTCCACATGCAACGGATGCCACGCAAACAGCGCTGCAATGATCGCCGCTGGCCAAAGTTTGCCTGTTAATCGCCACAGCCACGTAAACAGCAACGCCGCGTTCAGGGCATGCCCGAAAGCATTCACCAGGTGATGGGCTCCGGGGGTCAGTCCGAACAACTGGCAATCCAACATGTGCGATATCCACGTCAGCGGATGCCAGTTGCTTGCATAGAAAGCCGTGAACGCCCAGGTGATGTCCCGCCACGTCAAGCCATGGATGACATGACTGTTCGCTGTAACGTAATCCGGATCGTCAAAGTTTATGAACTCAAATCCGCCCACCGGTAGAAATACCAGCAGTGTGACGCAACCCAATAGCAGGGCGATGAGTCGTGGGTGAGTCATGCTAGTGTAGCTTCACTGGCGCGTTCGTCGCCAGAAATGATTCCCGCCACGGCTGTTGTTTTTGATACAGCTCCAGACGCGCTCGGATCCCGTTCGTGATCTTCATCTCCGCGTCGTTCGCAATGATCAAGGCGCTTTGCGCACAAGCCACGGCATCCGTAAAATTTCCATTCTCCGCCTCCGCCATGCCCAGTGCATCGAGAATGGTGGGGCTGCCCTCGGCCAGGGAGTTGGCCTTGACTGCCAGGGTCAAAGCGGTCTTGCTGTCACGGGCGCTGGTCTCTTGATTGGCTGCCATCACGTGCGCCACATACGCAAGCAGTTCCGGATTCTCCGGCTGCAAGTTGATCGCCTGATGCAGTTCCTCCAGCGCATTGGAATCCCGGCCCTGATCCAGATACAACGTCGCCATTTCCATGTGCGGCATCGCATCCAGCGGATCCAACCGTTCCGCCTCCGAAAACTCCCGCATCGCCGCGTCATAGTTCCCCATCTTCGTAAGGGCGATGCCCAGATTCCTATGCACGAACGACACCTTCGGATCCCGTTCAATGGCTTTTTTATATTCTACAGTCGCTTCCTTAAATTGGCCATGCGCGCCCAAGATATTACCGATGTTATTGTGGATCTGATACCAGTTCGGTTCCAGCCGCAGTGCTTCACGGTCCACCTCCTGCGCCTCGTACAGCCGCCCGTGCACCTCCAGTGCCGCGCCCAGATTCAACGCCGCCACGCCATTATCCCTCGTCACCATCATGGCCCGGCGAAATAGCGTCTCACTGTTCAGCCAGAATTGAAGCTGATACTCCGTGCCCAGAATACAACCCGCGCACACCGCCACTGCCAGCCCTTTGACCAGCCGCGGCGATGCTTCGATTTTCTCCAGCCATTCCCCCAGCAGAAACACAAACATGATAAAAAATCCGATCGCTGGAAAATAGGTATACCGGTCCGCCATCGCCTGCGCGCCCACTTGAACAATGCCGATCACCGGCATCAACGTTCCCACAAACCACAGCCACCCCATCAGAAAATACGGCCGCGTCAACCGCCAGCGCCACGCCAGCACCGAGATCAACACCAAAACTCCCGTGGATAAGATCACCTCCCACGCGAAAATCCGATATCGCATCGGGTAAAAAATACACAGGTCCGTCGGCACAAATAACTTTTGCATGTATCCCACCAGCGCCACCGGCGTGTTCTCCAATCGGTAGAAAATGGAAACTGTCTTCAGTGAAGCTACGGCGTCGCCATGCTTTTGCGCAAAATACGTCACCGCACATGAAGCCGCGCTCAGCGCAAAGAACGGTATCTTCTCCACCCAGATTCCCGGCTTGAACAACACCAGCCGCTTCAACGGCCAGTAATCCAATAGCAACATCACAAACGGCAGCGTCACCAGCATCGGCTTGGCCAGCAGGCCCAGCGCAAAAAAAACGAGCGCCCACCAGAGGCTGCGCCGCTTGTTTTCCTGCGCATAGATCGTGTACGCATTCAGCGCCAGCAACGCAAAAAAAGTGCTCAGCACATCCTTCCGCTCAGACACCCACGCCACCGATGCCACATGCATCGGGTGCCATGCGAACAGCGCCGTCACCAGCGCCGCCGGCCTTGGTTTCCCCGTCAGCCGGATCAGCCACGCCAGCAACAACGCCACGTTCATCACGTGCCATAGCACATTCACGAAATGATGCGCCCCCGGGTTCAGCCGGAAGAGCTGGCAATCCAGCATGTGCGAGAGCCACGTCAGCGGATGCCAGTTGCTCGCATGAAACGTCGTGAACGCCCACTGGATGTCCGTCCACGTCAGGCCGTTTTTGACGAACCGGTTTCCCGTCACATAATCCGCATCGTCGTAATTGATGAAACTGCACAACGCCGCCGGCAAAAACACCACCAGCGTGGTCAAGGTCAGCAGCAGATCGATGAAACGTGAACGGGACACCACGCTTCTTTTAAAGAATTTCCTCCCGCCTGCAAAGCGTGATTATCGGAAAAGCCCCTCCTTCGTGATTGATTTCCCCCGTCAATTCGCGAAACTAATCAACCCTATGGCCGAGCCCAAAGAGAATTTGCAGATGGAAAAGATCGTGTCGCTGTGCAAGCGCCGCGGCTTCGTGTTTCAGTCCTCCGAGATTTACGGCGGTATCAACGGTTTCTGGGACTACGGCCCCCTCGGCGCCGAACTCAAGCGCAACGTCAAAGAGCTCTGGTGGAACGCCATGACCCGCCAGCGCGAAGACGTCGCCGGCCTCGAAGCCACCATCATCATGTCCCCCGCCATCTGGAAAGCCAGCGGCCACGTCGACACTTTCAGCGATCCCATGTGCGATTGCAAAAAGTGCAAAAAACGTTTCCGCGCCGACCAGCTTTGTGAAGAGCAGAACCTCACGCTCATCAAAACTGCCGATGGCAAATACGCTTTGCCCGCCGGCACCAAATGCACGAATTGCGATTCCGCCGATTTGACCGAGCCGCGCCCATTCAACCTGATGTTTAAGACATACGTTGGCCCGCTCGAGAGCGAGGACAACGTCGCCTACCTCCGCCCCGAAACCGCTCAGGCCATCTTCGCGCAGTTCAAGAACGTCCTCGAAACCTCCAGCCAGAAAGTTCCGTTCGGCATCGCGCAGGTCGGCAAAGCCTTCCGCAATGAAGTCACCCCGCGCAACTTCACCTTCCGCTCGCGTGAATTCGAGCAGATGGAACTGGAATTTTTCATCAAGCCGGATGAAGCCGTCGAAGCCATCCACGGCTCCGTCGTCACCGTGCCCGAGACCGGTCACCCCGGCGAACCCCAGCCCAACTGGGGCTGGCAGGCCTGGCACCAATATTGGGTTGAGGAACGCGTCCGCTTCTACGAAGGCATCGGCCTCTCGCGCGATACCCTCGGTTTCCATCGGCAAACGCCCGATGAACTCGCGCACTACGCCCGCGCTTGTGTCGACATCCTGTTCAAATTCCCCTTCAGTAAACGCGATGAAAAAGGCGAATTGAAAGGCGAAGAGCTCGAAGGTATCGCCGCCCGTAGTGATTTCGATCTCAGCCAGCACCAGCGTTTCTCCGGCAAGCCCATGGGCGTGTTCGATGAAGAACTGCGCACCGCCTGGGGCAAGCTGCCCAAGGAAAAACAGGACGACCTCTGGCGCCGTTATTACGAGAACCGCAAACGCTATCTCGAAAAATCCGGTGTCGAAGCCGAACCCGCCGCCAAGCAGGCCACCGAAGACGCCAATGGTCTTGCGAAGGGTCAGTACATCCCGCACGTCATCGAGCCCAGCGCCGGTGTGGATCGCCTCATCCTCGCGCTCATCGCGAACGCTTACACCGAAACCGTCAAAACCGACGACAAAGGCAAGTCCGCCACAATTTACGTGATGAAATTTCATCCGCGCGTGGCTCCCTTCAAAGCCGGCGTCTTCCCGCTGTTGAAAAACAAGCCCGAGCTCGTGACCAAAGCCCTGGCCGTCCGCGACCTCCTGCGCCCGTGGTTGAATATTTATTACGACGATGGCGGCTCCATCGGCAAACGCTACGCCCGCCAGGACGAAGCCGGCACACCCTTCTGCGTGACCATTGACTTTGACACCCTCGGTGAAAAGCCCGAGCTCCTCGATACCGTCACCATCCGCCATCGTGACGATGGTCGTCAGGAACGCGTAAAAATCTCTGAACTTTTGGAGTTTTTATTGTCTAAAACTCGTTAATGTCAGACGCTTTAAAAACTCCGGAAGCCATCGCCAAGGCGCCCAAAGCGCCCACGCTGTATCTCATTGTCACCATCAAGGTGGCGAAAGGTATCCTGTTGCTGTTGGTTGCATTGGGGGTTTATGCCTTGGCCGGCAGAGACTTGCAGGACATGCTGGACCGGTTTCTGCGTTTCGTTCATCTGGACCCTGAAGGCCGCATGTTCAATTCCCTTGGCGATTGGCTTGCCACCATCACCCCTGCCAACGTCAAAAAAGCCGCCCTGGTCCCGTTTTTATATGGTCTGTTCTTGCTCGTGGGTGGCACTGGCTTGGGCATGCGTGCTAAATGGGCCATCTGGCTGGCCATCGGCGAATCCGCCTTTTTCATCCCTATTGAGATATTCGAACTCATCCGCACCCATCGGCCTCCGTCCGAAGACTATCATCCCATGTTCGCTCACCCCAAGCTCGGCCTGTTGGTGGTGCTCGTGATTAATGTGTTCATAGTCTGGTACTTGTTTAAGAATCGCGTCCGCCTCTTCCGCCATCATGAGGAAGAACCAGCCAGCGTTAAGACCGCAGTCGATCCCACGAAAGTCCCCTGAATCCATTTTCAACTCTCCGGGCGAGGGCAGGGAATGGCATTCTCCGGCCCCAATTCCTCAAAATGTCCGATTTGTCACTGTTTTGTCCCCATTATTTACTTGCAGCTTGTGGCCCATGCGCTTAAATATGTCTATCACAAGATTAGCTAGCCGACAGTTTTTGATGCAATACGCCATAGTTAAGTCACAACCAGAGAGGGTCGCTTGAGCCGCCCTTTCCCCCCGCGCAACTCCTCTCCTGCGTCGTTCATCCGGGTCAATGGGAAAATCCGTGCCCGCGAAGTTCGTGTCATTGGTGTGGACGGTAAACAGCTCGGTGTCGTCCTCCTGAACGATGCCATCAACTTGGCCCGCACCCATGGCGTGGACCTCGTCGAGATTTCGCCCAATGCCGTTCCTCCCGTCTGCCGTTTGGTGGACTTCGGCAAGTTCCGTTACGAACTCGCCAAGAAGGAGAAGGAATCCAAGAAGCACCAGCACGCTTCCACCGTCAAGGAAGTACAGCTCAGCCCCCGCATTGATCCCCATGACTTGGGCATCAAAACGGCGCACGCCATTGATTTCCTTTGTGAAGACATGAAGGTCAAAGTCGCCCTCAAATTCCGTGGCCGTGAAAACGCCCACACCGAGGTCGGCTTCGAAGTCATCAACAAGTTCATCGCGGACATCGCTCCCTACGGCCATCCGGATTTCCAGCCCAAGCTCGTCGGCAAGGCCATCAACCTGATGATCAGCCCGCTGCCGCGCAACAAGCGCGCCAAGAATCCGAATCAAGTCGAAGAGGAAGAAGACCAGGATGACGGCCATCCGGAGTCGGCCAAAGCCGCCGCGCCTGCGAACAATAATCACAAGCCGAACCACGCTCCCGCAGCGGAAAAGCCCAAGGTCCCCGTCGCCGATCAACCTGCGGAAACCGGTCTGAACGCCCCGTTCGCCAATCTATAAGCTGTAAAGCTGTAGCGGCGGTCTATGACCGCCGCCTTTTTTTCCCTTCAAGTCCTTGGTGTCCCCTAAGTCCCTTTAACTCCGCGCCGTCGCGTCGTTCAAGCCGTCCGCTTGTCCCCTTTAATTTTCCTTCGCCAAGCCACCAGTCCCGCCGCCAATCCCACACCCATCAGCACATTCGTGCCCGGCTCCGGCACTGCTTGCACTTGTAGTTGAAAATTATCTATAAAGAGATTCCCGCCCAGGCTCGCCGGCGAGCTGTCGCCAAAATAGAGCCCGATATTTCCGCCCTGTACCGTGTTCCCCGTTTGATAGTTCAGCGTGATCGTTTGAAAACCGTTGAGCGTGTCTAGCAAGTTTCCCAAAGAATTTCCCGACATGGATGCCAGCGTCACCCCTCCCGCTCGCAATTCCAGATCGCCATTGTTAAGCAGCCCTGAAACCAGACCCTGATCCAGGCTCACCGTTAGCGTATAAAGTGAATTCGGCGTCAGTGTGCTGGATAAATTCTGGCTCAACGAACACACCTCATCACCCAAACCCACGCCGAACGCAAAGCGCACTATGTTCGTGCCGTCGCTGGCCACCGGTCCCAGCAGTGAACTGCTCGATCCGCATCCCACTGAGCATGGAACCAGCAGACCCGTCGTATTGCAGCCCGCCGAGGCCGCCCACGCGCCAATGGCTGTTACGTTGGTTCCAATGGCGCTCAGTCCCAGCGTCCCTGTCGGTTCCGTTACTGAAACCGCGGTCAGCCCTTCAAAGCCCCCGTTGCCGATTTGAACTGTTAAAGCTCTGGCCCCAGCCGCACAGAGCACGATGCCGGTGATGATGATTGATTTTTTTATGGCATTCATAGTCACAACCTTCTGTAGGTTGATAATACTAAATACTACCTAATCCTACCAAGTCAAGTGACTTTTTGCCTGCCCCTTTTTCCTTAAGCTTTTACTTTTCTTTTTTTGGAAGTGTGATTAACTAATTGTAGCTATGAAGTCGTCATCAGAAGTGGTGAAAAAAAGCATCAGTCTTTCTAAGGTCGTATCGGCCTGGGCTGACAAACTTGCAGATTCAAAGGGCTTCGGCACCAATTTCTCCGCCTACATTGCTGATTTGATCCGGCGTGACCAGGAACGGGAAGAGCAGTTGAAACTGCTTGATCCTCATGCGTTTAAGGACTCCGCTTCTTCAAAGGAACTGGCCGAAGAGGAGATCGTGAACGCCGTCCGGAAGGCCGTTCGCAAGGGGCGTCCAGTTCACGGAAAGTTTTAGCATCCACCACTTCCTTAAGCTGGCCTACCAGTTCCCGCCGCTCATCGGGAGGCAACCCCGCCAATATCGCCAGGATCCGCGTCTTCAATAGTTCCATTTTATCCTCCATGGTTATCGAATGTTGAGGAGTTGATGTTTGTTTCTATGATGGTTTGCCTGGCACATGGTTGGTTCACCAGTGCTGGCTGTTTGAAGATTATTAATCAGCTTGGATGCTTTGATGGCAGCGAGGCGACGGTCATAGGGACTGTCATCCGCCCTCAGCATTTCAACCAGCCGGTTTATCAACATAAATTCCCGGGTCGTCTCGCGAACTTTTGTTCTATGACAACACCCACAGAAGCCATCTCACACCATTCAAAAATCATCACTCTATTAAAACTAATGCTACCTATGGGTAATAGGTACCCTTTGCCACCTCGCATATAATGTCAAATAATATATGACATTCGTACTGTTTAAGTGACAAATAATGACAAAATCCGGTCCTTCTGTCCGAACAGTTTGCCTTGAATAGATTAAATGAACCCTGAAGCCCGCTGCGATTGCCGTAGGAAAAGAAATTAGTTATCCGATAGAAATTCAGGAGCGAGTAATCGCTTGCCGGATGTGCCCATGAGAATATTCATATCACCTTTAATGGGCGATTCCATCGCTATGATCACTTCAACCAGCTCCGCGATTACCGCCTTGCGTTCGCTGACCGGCAGCCCCGCCAAAATACCCAGCAGATGCGTCTTCAAAGCCTTGGGTGGCATGCAGCGTTTGTTCATATGTCAGGCGTTCTGATGGTTTGGTTTTAAAACAAGGTTGGCCGTCTGAACGACCATTCTTCATATAGTAATACGGAGGAAAACTAGGCATCTTTCAAAAAAATTAAAAATTTCTATATCATTATAAAATCAACTGTTTCCGTTCTGGAACGGTTTGTTTGATGGGAAAGAATGAGTGACCGCGTTGCACGGTCACTTTGAGAGAGAAGAGACGAAGACTGAGGGGGAGGGGACTAGTTGGGACCGTGGGAAAAGTAGATTTTTTCCGAGATGATCGTTCGGTTCGGAAGTTCCTTGGTTATCGGTGTGACCGCACGCGGTGCCGGCGGCGGTGTCGCTGCCAGCGGCAAGCTCAAAGTAAACGTCGAGCCCGCGCCCGGAGTGCTCGTGCACTGGATGTTGCCCGACATCGCCTCAGCCAGCCGCTTCACAATCGCCAGTCCCAAGCCTGTGGATGATTCACCCGCCGTCGGTCTCGCGCTGAGGCGCGTGAATTTTCGGAAAAGTTTTTTCTGGTCCGATTCGCTGATGCCCGGCCCTTGATCACGCACCGCCACCAAAACCTGGTTGCCTTCCCGCAACACATGGATCTGCACATTGGATTTCGGCAGCGAATATTTCAGGGCGTTCGATACCAGGTTGTCGAGGACTTGCAGCACCGCGTTACGATCCGCTGTCGCATAAAAATCAGCGGACGCGCCCACTCGTACTTCGATTTCTTTCTTCGAGGCCGCCAGCTCATTGTTCTCCAGCGTTTGTTGGATCAAGGCGTGAACCTTGCAGGCCTCCAGATTTAATTTTAAACCCTGTTGCTCAATCGCATTGATGTCCAGCAGATTGGCGATCAACCCGCGCATACGGTTCGCCGCGTCTGAAATATTGCGCAGCAATCGCGTCGCCACCCGTGGGTCCGGCGCCATCTCTGCCAGTTGCGCATTGCCCATGATCGCCGTCAACGGATTCTTCAGATCATGTGCCGCAATACCGAGAAATTCATTTTTCTCCTGGTTCAGATGCACCAGCCGTTCGTTTGTTTTCGCCAGGTCTGCCAATGCCTCCTGCATTTTGGCAAATGCCCGTGCCCGCCCGCGCTCAAAAATAAATCCTAAAATGAACAGGAAAACGATTAAACCCATATACCCTGCCGTGGATACCACCGATTGCCAGCGCGGATCATAGGTCACTGCGAATTGAACTCCGTCCAGGTCTAGACCTGCCACCACACCTGCCGCCAGAAACGCGACGCTGGCCCACCGGATGGCCTGTTTTTCTCCCAACAATAGAAACGCGCACAAAGGCACGCTGATCAACCACGCGATCGCATGCCCCTGCAAACCGCCTTCCACAAAACACAGGCTCGTGAATCCGCAGGTCAGTGTGAAGATCTGCAATTGCGCCGCCGTCTCGGTCCTCCGTTGCCGGCGCATGATGAAAGGCGAGGCCAGGTAACAGGAACTGCAAAGCACAATGATCAACGCCCCCCATTGGTGCCCGATCAAGATGTAGAACAGGCAATAAACAAACCCGAAGATCGATCCCAGGATGCCGAAATTGGCCACTAGCCGCGCCCGGCGTCCTTGTTCTGGATCCGCCGCCATTTCGGCAGGGATCAGTCGTTCCAAAAGCCCCGTGATCGTGCCCAGCCACCGGCTCATCCGGCCTTTCGGCTGAACAGTTTCCGCTGTCTCCAAGGGTGTTGGATTCAACTTCATCAATTGATTTGCCATTGCCAGTGCCGCTCGCATCTCCACTTGCCCGCCCATCCGCTTATTTCACTGCCGCTGTCTTCACGATTGTCTGCCGGCGATTCGAGATCGTCGTATCCATCAGGCGCAACACGTTGCGCACCGTGTCCCGCAATTGAATGATTCCGCTCGGTTTGGAAAGCAAAGTGAACGGCGAGAACTCCATGGCCTGCTTCATCAGTTCCCCGCTCGAATACGCCGTGTGTACGATCACTTGCACATCGCTCCAATTCCGCCGGATTTGTTTCAGCACCTCCACGCCGTCCATGTTCGGCATGGACAAGTCCAGCAAGACTACGTCCGGCAATTGGCGTTGCAGTTCTACCATTCCCTCCTCGCCGTGGGTCGCCCGCCGTACGTTGTAGGCGTCCACCAGGGCGTTGCACGTCATCTCCAGGATGTCTGGATCGTCGTCGATCACCAGTACGTTCGGCCGGAACAGTAACTGGCTCTTCGGCAGTATAAATTTGAACTGGCTCCCCCGGTTCACTTCGCTTTCCACCCAGATTTCACCCCCGTGCAGGTCCACCAGTTCTTTGCACAGATATAACCCCAGCCCGATCCCGTTCTTGCTCGTCGCATCACCGGTCTTGATTTGATAAAGCCGGTTGAAAATGCGCTCCAATTCCTCCTTGGCGATTCCGCAGCCCGTGTCGCACACGGATACCTGCACAAAATCTCTCCGCCCCGGCACCTCGTGCACCTGCACCGTGATCTTCCCTCCGCGCGGCGTATGGTTCAGCGCATTGTTCAGCAGATTGGTCATCGTTTGCGCGATCCGATGCTCATCCATTGAAATTTCCAGGAGTTCTCCCGGCACCTGCAGGTTCAACGTGATGTCTCTTTCGGCCGCCTGCGGTTTCAAGGCGGTTACGATGCGGTTCGCCAGCGCCGTCAGGGAGGCTGGCTTCAATTCCAGCGACATCTTTCCCGTCTCCACCCGCGTCGCATCCAAAAGATCATTCACGCACAACCGGAGCTGGTCACAGCTCTTTTTGGCGATCCCTAAATATTCATTCTGCGTCTCCGTCAGGGGTCCCGCCACGCCTTCCATCACCAGCGAGACGAATTCGCGGGCCGAGGTCAGCGGCGTCTTCAATTCGTGGGAAAGGGTGTGATAAAAATTTTGGATCTCTTCGTTCTTTTGCGTCAGGTCCTGGTTGGATTCCTGCAATCGTGCCTGGATGCTGTTGATCTCCGCTTCCGCTTCTTTCTGCTGCGTGGCATCCACCATGATGCCTTGTAGTTGCAGACGCCCGTCAGCCTGCGCGGTCAGGCTCACATTATCGCGCAGCCAGAGAA
>Ga0206948_1189_pt1 | contig 13533 bp, 12 predicted proteins | sample Alteio_BWOrgHeat_FD_153236 | JGI IMG/M metagenome (GOLD analysis project Ga0206948, IMG submission 153236) | Enriched cells from forest soil in Barre Woods Harvard Forest LTER site, Petersham, Massachusetts, United States -... | ecosystem: Environmental > Terrestrial > Soil > Temperate forest > O... | reverse complement strand
AGCACTTCTTCAACAGAATCTGGATTTCTATGAGGGGATTGCTCCATAGCATTCCCAACCAGTTTAGCGATATCAGGAAACTTGATTCTATTGCTGAGGAATGCCTGGCCTGCTTCCTCATTTGCAGCATTGAGTATGATTCTATGCGCAAGTCCTGCTCGCATGGATTCCATTGCCATTTTTAGCATAGGAAAGCGATTATAATCCGGGGCAGAAAAATTCAGCGTTCCAATCTCATGCAGGTTAAGTGTTTTATGTTTTATCTCAATCCTTTCCGGATATGATATGGCAAATGAAATTGGAGTGCGCATATCGGGATGACCAAGCTGTGCAAGCGTTGAGCCGTCTTTATAGCTTACCAGGCTATGGATGATCGATTCTGGGTGGATGACAACATCGACCTGATCGGGTGTCACAGGGAAAAGTACGCAGGCTTCTATATACTCCAAGCCTTTATTAATGAGAGTGGCGCAATCCAGCGAAACCTTTGGACCCATCTTCCAGTTGGGGTGCGCGATAGCTGCAGCTGGTGTCACCACCGCCATTTCTTCGGCGGTCATTTTACGAAACGGGCCGCCTGAAGCTGTGAGAATCACTTTATCTATTTGGCGCAAGTTGTTATTTTCAAAGACCTGAAAGATAGCAGAGTGTTCGGAATCGACCGGAAGTATTGTGCAGTTGTATTTTTTGGCTTGAGCCATGATGAGTTCGCCGGCACATACCAGGCTTTCCTTATTTACGAGTGCGACGGTGCGTGAGCTTTTTATAGCATTCATAGTGGGCGTAAGTCCCGCGATGCCCACAATTGCCGACATGGTTAAGTCATAACCTTTTGCGATCAGCTCATTAACACCCGATTTCCCGCTATAGATTGCGATGCCGCTGCCGTTCAGCAATGTTTTCAGTTCATCTAGGCGTGTTTCATCATAGATCCCAACTGCCTCAGGCTGCACATCTAATGCAAGTTCCGCGAGTTTATTTATGTTGGTGTTGGCGACCAGAGCTTGGGCGCGAAAGGTATTGGGGTGAGCCTTGATTACATCTATGGTGCTGCAGCCAATTGACCCGGTAGCTCCTAATATAAGAATATTTTTCATAACTTACCTAATTATAGGTTTGTAAAATAAACACGTAAACCGCAACGGTAATAACGCTATCTACGCGATCCAAAATGCCTCCATGTCCCGGGATCAAATTCCCAGAATCCTTAACTTTAAAATGCCGTTTAAATGCTGATTCCAAAAGGTCGCCGCCTTGGGCAAGTAATGCGATTATAACGCTATTTACAACGGTGTTGCCGTTGATTTCCATACCGAGCAGAGTAAAGCTAAGTCCAACCAAAATAGCGGCCAGGATGCCGCCAGCCAACCCTGCCCAGGTTTTTTTGGGGCTGATTCGGGGTGCAAGCTTTGGGCCCCCTATGGTAATGCCGGCAAAGTATGCCCCGGTATCAACTGCCCAGATAGTGAATAACATCCAGATTACTATCAGCTCGCCCTGAGGCAAGTGTCTGAGTGCAAGTAAACACCCGCAAGGAATTACAATATAAAAGAAACCTAAGATGTTCCATCCCAGCTTCCCTAGAGGCCTGAGGGTTAATGCCTCAGCCGCACGTATGATTCGCCCCCATTCCACTGCCATCAGCACGCTACAAAGCAGAATCAGCAGGTTAAACGCAATGCCGCCCAGATAAATTGCCAGCAACACCAAAGGGGCTAAGATGAGCGCTGATAGAGTCCTGGTTATAACGTTAGACGGCTTCTTCATAAATCCTGGCTCCATATCTGCGTTCGCGGCGGGAATATTCGGTGATGGCTTGGATTAGATCGGCTTCGGAAAAATCCGGCCAGAGTGTGTCGCAAAAATACAGCTCGGCATAGGATATTTGCCAAAGCAGATAGTTGCTAATTCTGCACTCGCCACCAGAGCGAATGAGCAAGTCTGGATCAGGCAAGCCATTGGTAAATAAATAATTTTCAAAAAGTTCCTCTTTGGCAGCAACATTACCTGAGGCTACATCTTTAGCAAAATTAACCGCAGCAGCTCTGATTTCTTCCCTCGCGCCATAGCTTAATGCGAGTATTACATGGAATGCGTTATCACGCGTTTGCGCTTCTGCCTTCGTCATCAACTCCTGAATGTCCGGAGCCAGTTTTGCCCGATTGCCAATAAATGTAATTTTGACGTTTTCACGAGCCAGCTTCTTCACATCGTTTTTCAGATACTCTCTGAGCAGATCCATCACCCCATTGATCTCTTCTTCTGGTCGCTGCCAGTTTTCTGTGGAAAATACATAGAGCGTGAGGTATTGCACCCCGAGCTTCTGGCAGGCTTTTACCACTGTTCTTGCCGCTTCTGCGCCCTTTCGGTGCCCAGCCGTTTTGGGCAGCAACCTTTGTTGCGACCATTTACCATTGCCATCCATGATAACGGCAATATGCCTAGGAATCTCGAGATCTCTTGTAATTTTAACCCTACTAGTAATCAATTTCAGTTCATGATTCTAGCGCATAATCTGCTATCAATGAAGAGAAATCTAATCTATAAGTATAAGACCTCTGCATAAGGGTCCTTTTGAGCGCTTATTTGCGCGATGCGGTTCTCAAGTCCTCATGTACATAACGGTACACTGCGGCTTTCCGATCCTATCGCACAAATAATCATCTCAAAAATCCTCCTTATGCAGAGGTCTTAGTATTTTTAACCATTTATCTGAAATACCCATGTCTGTATTTGTACTCATCTATCTTTTAGCTTTAGTGGTTCTCTTAGTGTTAGGGTATTGGCTGAAATATCACCACTTTATCTATTATAGAGGCCCGAGCACCGATCATTTTGATGGCAAAACTTTCTCTAATTACACTGAAAATCACCACCGTGGGCTTCTTGACTTTCTTAAGTGGCGGTTGCTGGGAAACAGAGCGCATTGGCCTGAGCATTTGAGCAATAAACTTGAGGATATGCCACCGTCCAGAGTTGAGGGTAACAACATTCGGGTGAGTATGATTGGGCATGCCACGGTTTTGATTCAGACTCAGGGAATGAATTTAATTACCGACCCGGTCTATGCTGAGAAAGCTGGACCGCTTGGGCTAATGGGGCCGAAGCGGGTGGTTGCGCCCGGAGTGAAATTTGAAAATCTGCCCAAAATCGATGCTATTCTTTTAAGCCATAATCACTATGACCATATGGATATTGTTGCGCTTAAAGCGATAGTTGCGCGTGACAAGGCAATGATTATAACTCCGCTGGGCAATGATGTCATTTTAAAACGGCAGGGGATTAATTCGAATATAGTAGTATTGGACTGGCATCAGAACTATCCAATAAGCCCAGATATAAATATTATTCTCACACCGGCAGAGCACTGGTCATCCCGTTATGGTATGGATAAAAATCGCGCTTTGTGGGGTGGTTTTATAGTACAATCTTCCGGAGGGTATGCGTATTTTGCCGGTGATACCGGATATGGCGATGGCGGGATTTTTAGGGCAATCAAAGAGAAGTATGGCATACCCAAAATTGCTATATTGCCGATAGGGGCGTATGAACCCCGCTGGTTTATGAAAATTGTGCATATCAACCCTGAGGATGCCGTGAAGGCGTTTATCGACTTGGGTAAGCCTAAAACCCTGGGGATTCACTTCGGCGTTTTCCAGCTTACTGATGAAGCCTATAACCACCCCATGCACAAGTTATCCGACGCCCTGGACGCTCTCTCCCCCCCCCGCGAGCGCGAGCACTTCAAACCCTTCTACCCGGGAGAGGTTTGTGAGGTTAAATAGTGATAAAACCCAACCCCCGTTAACGTTTTATTAATCAATCATAACTATACTTGAATTAATGTTAAGTTTACGGAGAAGTGTTATGTTGGCAGGACAAGATTTAGTTAAGTTACGAGCTGATGCTAAGGCTGCAAGAGATCTTTATAATACGACAAAAGCAGATTTTGAATCTTCATATAATGCAAGCATGTCTCCAGCTCAAGTTTTGCTTAATACGGTCAATTTACGCGATTTAGCAAATAAAGCTCGGGATGCACAGAAGAGTGTGTTAATGGCAACACCAAGAAATAATGCCTTATTTGTGGCAGAAATGGAAATGTTTACAGAGCTGACAGCAAGAGCGTCGACTTTAAGCCCTACTGGTATAAATCTAGCTGATGCTACAGTTTGGGGTACCTTAGATGCACATGACAAAAATGTTATAGCTAAAGAGCCAGCTATCACAACGCTAGCTCCCGCTGACGCCGGAGCTGCAGCAACAGCAACCGCGAATATAGCAGCCATTGACACTGCTGTACTATCAGTTCCTCCACCTTCTGCCGTTTCAGCTTCACCAACGCTTGAAGAATTGAGAGTTAGAGTGCAGGAGGCGAGAGTTGCTTTTGCTGGAGTGTATAATGCGCATTATTCTGTAAGTCCTCCCACTACTGCAGGTGAATATGAGGCTATGGCATCTCTAGCTCACAACGTTGCTTTGGCTCAAAAAGATGTTATGGAACATCTAGACCGTATGGGAACCCCAAGTGCAGCGGATGCGACTTTATTTAGTGCTTATGACTCAAGAGCTAAAAGCTATAGTGATGCACTTAATACTCTGTATAGTAATCCTGGGCATTTTGCTAGCAACCTTGCAGAAGTGCAAACTGCGGAAGCTGCCCATGACGCTGCAATACCACGAGTAGGGGCAGCAGCACCAGCAGCAAATCCAACTATAGATGAATTGCGAGCTGATGCGCGAGAAGCTAATAAAAGGTTTAATAATGTAATGGGTCAGTATAGAACTCATTATCCTGATTTGACCTCTACAGTACCTACAAACGCACAAGGCTATATAGATGCGCTAGCCAAATTTGCAAGGGCTGCAGTTGAGAAACAACAATTACTTTATGATGCATTGCCGCCGTCGGATAAGCCAAAGGAGGAGGCAGTTCTAACCGTCCTTGAAGCGCGTGCACGTTTTTGGGAAGGCATTGAGCACGTTGCGAAAGGTGCAAACTTAGATCCAGGTGAAGTGGCACAAGTTGAGCCGCTTAACAAGAGTGTTCAAGTCGCCTTAGAGAAAGCAGACGAGCTATCGCTTTATGACAAGACTGTTGGTGAATTTATGCACCACGGATACATGTCTGGGAAAACTAGTACTACCGGAGCTGTAACCCAACACTTTATTTATAATTTCTGGAATCCAGCCCATAGTATACTTACCAGACCTATTGTGGATATGGTGGAGCAGATTAGGTATGCATGGAATATAAAACCATATCTTGTACCAGTTATAGTACTACTCGGGTTGCCGGTGAATATTCTAAACCATATTCTTCCTTTTAAAGTGGACTTTAGATTTCCATTTTTACATCTGGGAACCCTGCAAGTTCCTCCAATTATAAGGGATGTGTTTAAAGCAGTTTCTAATCTGCTAAGCTTTGCATGTAACGGTACTGGTTTGGTTATTAATGGGGCTTGCAAACTGGCATCATTTGTACCTAAAGCATTCAGTATATTTTTTGCTGCAGTTAGTAAAGGAATTGATGATAAAGAATGGAACAGTAAGTTAGGACAAGCTCTTTATAGTGCAACATTTGGGACTCTTTCTACCATATTCAAAGCTGTTGCCGGTGTGTGTCATGTTACTGGAAAGGCGCTTGATGCGACAGGAAGCGTTGCCCAAAATGCGTGTGCAATAGCAGGTTCCGCGTGTCAGGTGTTCGTGCACCCTAAAGAAGCAATTAAAGGAGTAGGACAAAATTTAGTTGGTACTTACGCTACAGTGATTCAAGGGGTAGGTGAGGTGGTTAAAGAAACTGGATTGCAATTAAACCAATTTGCAAATACTGCTAATATACCTGTTGTGAGCAATGCGATAAAAGTAGGTGGTAATGTGCTGGCTGCAGTAGGCGTAAGTATTGAAGCAGGTGGTGTAGGAACAAAGCTGCTTGCGAAAGGTAAAGGAAAAGAAGGTGGTACAGTAATTGCAGCAGGGATGGGAGTCGGAGCGAAAACTATTTATGAAGGTATTAAACCTCATACTATAGATGAAGGGGGAGCTAATCCTCATAGTAAACCTAGTCTTAAAGAGGCTCCTGAATTCTTTTTAATGCCAAATAAAGAGACTGGGAATAAAGTGAGTGCTATGAAAATTGGGCCTGATCATGTGGATGTTGATGAGCTTATAAAAGACGCAAAAATAAATACCTCGCTAATGACAGCTTCGAAAAAGGCTGAAGTTGATAAGGTTCGCCATGAAGCTGAAGAAGTAAGAAAGAAAGAAAGAGGAGAGGAAAGAATAAGCAGATAACCCCTCAATAATTCGGTGGGAGAAGTGTTATGCCTGATTTAGTTGAGTTACAAGTTGCAGCAGCGAAGGCTAGAGAGGAGTATGATAGCTCCCCAGACGCAGAAAAAGCAAAGGCGGCAAGTGAAGCGCAAGCAGCTGTTTTAGCAGCTATGAAGCCAGCAAGCAAGGAAGAAGTAGCTCTTGGAAAGGCTCTTAAAGATAGAGCAGATTACCACGGATTTATAGAAAGTAATCCAGCTCAAGCAGATCCCTTACATTTTAAAACACTTGATAATCTAGTAAATGACGCTGTAAAAAAATGCGATAGCTGCTCGGCCAGAGCCAGAGCCTGAGCAAGCTGCTGACCGCAAGCCGGCCAGTGCAGGGCTTGCCGATATAGCGAGCAAGACCAGAGATGAGTTCCGTAAAAATCGCTATATAACAGATGGGAAAGGCAAAACCCATGATAGCTATAATTTTTGGTCGCCTGCAGGGAATGTATTCAGAAAACCTGCGTCCAATGCCTTCTATGGAATGCGCAATTTTATCAAGGACCATCCATTTTTATCGCTTTTTACAGCAGGCGCCTTCCCATTGCTTGTTGGTGTTTATGAAGTGGTAAGGTGTTTGCCAGGAATGGTAAAAGATGCTTTTAAAGGCGTAGGAAACCTTATCAACGCTACGTGTAATTTTGTTGGTGGGGTGGTTAATGGAGTATGTAAAGTTGTGAGTGGGTTTATAGACAATCTTGCCAATGGCCTGGATGGGGTCGCTAACTGGATGGTTAAAACAAGAATTCCTGTAGTCTCACAGCTTATCGCAGGAGCGCTTAAATGTGTTTCCGGCCCTCTGCACGTTGTGGCCAAGGGGGTTGATAAGATAGGTAGCGTAGGACAAGAAGCATTTTCCACAGTCGGTGCGATAGGCAGGCTTGCCAGCAACCCATTAGCTTATTCGTCCTGGAGGGCAGCATGGAGAGGGGTTACGCAAACTGTGGCTAACGTGGCCATGGTGCCTGTAGAAATGGTGAAAGAAACGGGTACGCAATTAAAAGAACTTGGCAATACACTAAGTGAATGTAAAGGTGGTGGTTTGGGTTTAGGCCAGCTATGCAGAGGCGCAGGGAATGTGGTGCTGGCATCAGCTGTGGTCACAGAAGGTGTTGTACAGGGTACAAAACAGTTTGCGCGCGCAGAAAATGGCTTTAAATCTATAGCAAATGGGGTGCAAAGCGGAGCCGCCACTATTGGGCTAGGGGTTAAGGAGGCGGGGCAGGACTTCGCCGCAAAAATAAAGGGAGAAGCTCCTGCGCGTGAAAGCGGAGAGAATCAAACCAAGAGCGCATTTGGGGCAACAGTAAACGTGGATCAGTCTCACGTGGTGAAGCCAAGGTCAGATGCTTATGCGGCACTGACCAAAGAAACCACTGGTGTTCTCAAAGAGAATTTAAAGAAAACTTATGATGAGCAAGCAGAGGCTCAAAAGACGGATGCAGCTGCAAAAAAAACTGCTAGGGCAGACAAGGCAGGCCGCGGCTTATAACTATAGCTTTTTCACAGCATCAGGATCGCGGATATAATAGGGTTCAGGACGGGGAATAATCTCATTGCGAGCAATTTTTAGTAACGCTGCTTGTGCTACATTACTGGCATGAGGCAGCGTTTTATCTGCGCCCAGTGCCCCGACAATTTGATAATCTGTGAAACCTAGTATTTCTTCCGCCGAACGCAGTGCTGGAGGATCTCCTATGCCACCTTCAAAGCGCTGACAATAGTATTGGCTACGGCCGGCATCCAGTGTGGCAATAACTTTGTCAGGTTTACCAAAGGCCAAAGCCTCTAGGGTGGTGATGCCGATGATTGGGATATTAAGCGCCAATGCCATGCCCTGGGCTGTGGCCAGCCCAATGCGGATGCCGGTAAAGCTGCCAGGGCCTATGGTCACTGCAATGTGGCTTAAATCCTTGTAGGTCATGCTGCAGGCCGCCAAACCCTTCTCGATTTCGGCAACCAGCCGGGCGGATTGCTCATGCATGGTGGCAGTTTCATAGCTGTATATGACAGTGCTGCCATCTACCAGCACTAGCGAGAAATAACCACAACAGGTATCAAAGGCGAGGAGCTTCATGCAATGCGACTGTTGATAAGCTTTATGGTTTCATCGACCCCATAAAGTGCCACAAATGACCCAAACCTTGGGCCCTGGGATGACCCGAGTAAAATCTGATAAAGCGCAGTAAACCAGTCTTTGATTTCAAAGCCATGCTCTTTGCCCACGTTATAAACATGGTTCTGGATTTCCTCCGGTGGGGTCTGCTGGGTAAGTCCGGTGAATTTAGTTACGAGATCATGCAACGCTTTGCGTTCCTCAGCAGATGGTTCCTTGTATTTCTTATGCGGCTTGATAAAGTCATCGTAATAATTGATCGCGCGGTTCATCATTTCCGCAAGCATTGGGCAGTTTTCACTGGTGGCTTCAGGAGCAACATGGCGGATATATCCCCAAAGCACGTTGGCATCCTCAGTATTGCAGGCATTGACCAGGTTCAAAAGCATGGAATAACTGACAGGAGAACTGGCTACGGGAGGCTTGCCTTCATGAATATGGAAAGCCGGGTTCTCCAGTTGTTTATCGGGTTCCTGAGTCGGATAGCTTTTGATGAAGCTCAGGTATTCATCTACGCATTTCGGTATGACATCGAAGAAGAGCCGCTTGGCTTTTTGTGGGGAAAGGAACATGAAGTAAGAAAGGCTGGCCTGGGTGCCATAGCGCAGCCATTCATCTATGCTTAAACCGTTGCCTTTGGATTTAGAGATCTTTTCGCCTTTGTCGTCGAGGAAAAGCTCGTAAAACATTTGATGAGGGGGCTTGCCGCCTATGGTCTGACAGATTTTAGTGTAGATCGGACCATTGGCGAGATGATCCTTGCCATACATTTCAAAGTCAACATCGAAAGCCGCCCAGCGCATGCCAAAGTCCGGCTTCCATTGGAGCTTGCACTTGCCATTGGTAACTTCTGAGGTAATCAGGTTGCCGTTTGGGTTTTTGTAAGTGATCGTACCTTGTTTTTTATCGATTTCCAAAACTGCAACCTGTAGCACTTTTCCGCTTTCCGGGTCAACGGGCAGGAAGGGGCTATAGGATTTTTGCCGCTCCTCACCCAGTGTAGGCAACATGATTGCCATAACATCTTCGTATTTATCCAGAACCTTCAGCAGAGCTTCATTATAATCGCCCCGCTTGTAGCATTCGCTTGAACTGAGGAATTCATATTCAAATCCAAATTTATCCAGGAAGGCCCGCATGCGCGCATTCATATTAGCTCCGTAGCTTTCGTGGGTACCAAAGGGATCGGGCACGGCAGTTAGTGGCAAATCCATATATTGGAGAAAAGCCTCCTTATTTGGGAAGGTGTCAGGAATTTTGCGCATGCCGTCCATATCATCAGAGACGCAAAACAGGCGCGTTGGGATGTCGGAGATAAGCTCAAAGGCTTTGCGCACCATGGTTGTGCGAACCGCTTCCCCAAAAGTGCCTATATGGGGTAGGCCAGAGGGGCCATACCCGGTTTCAAAAAGCACATAGCCTTTTTTCGGCACCTTGTGGTTAATTTTTTTTAGAATGGCGCGGGCTTCCTGAAAAGGCCAGGCATTGCTTTTGAGAGCTTGTTCTATAAGTGCTTGCATTGAGACTCTTTAATTGGACTGCTTTTCCCCAATAATAAGGGCATATCTGCATTTTCACAACTAGTTTTGCTACATGTAGAGGATTAACTGCAGGTTATACCAAGTCTCTATATCAAAGCGCTTGCAGCTGATTTGATCTAGTGGTATAATTCAACCGTTACAGAAGGATTAATTATTTAGTTAATAGCGTTGATTATACCCAGTTAATTTTTTGGAAATGATATCCTTTTTTATTACAAATATTCAAAATGTGAGGTATATATGCAAAATAAATTATACGCTGATATTTGTGGAAATCTTGAAAATGATATTGAGATCAGATGTTCGGAAACCGGACAAAAGTACGGTGTGATTATTGTAGAGATCAATAGATTACAGTCTATGCCTGCTAATTCACCATGTATGCTTAAGAGTGCTAAATTCCTGAAAGTTGTGATCTGGAACGCATTCCTGCTTGAAAAGCTTGGAGCCTCTCTCAAGCAAGGCACCAGAGTATGGGTTGCTTCACAGGTTGACGATGCTGATAATTTGGTGGTGAACCTACGCGATGAGCGTGGAATAGTTATAGTGTCGCGCTACCCACAAAATACCAGTGAGAATTTTATAACAGCTAGTTCTGCTACCCTGCGCTCTTCGAGCTTCGGGCGGCATGCCTGAAGCGAGTTAGAGCCAGTAGTGTATACTGAAGCCTTGGCGAAGGTATACATTCCCGTCCGCCTACGCCAAGGCTACGTCGGACACTCCTACGCCAAGGCTACGTCGGACACTCCTACGCCTAATTGTCTTCGGTTAGACTGGCTTTAGTAAAATAAAATCCTATAGTAAGTGTATAAACTGGCGTAAGTCACCCGAAGCCAAAGGCGTAGGGTGGTTGGGTGAATCCCTTAGGGGAGAGGGTGAATATCTCATAGCCGTTCTCTGTTACGGCTATGGTATGTTCAAACTGAGCCGAAAGTTTTTTATCAGAAGTGACTGCCGTCCATCCGTCTTGCAGGGTTTTGGTTTCAAAGCGGCCGGCATTTACCATTGGTTCAATGGTAAAAAACATCCCGGGCTTCAGAATAAGAGTAAGGCTCTTATCGTAATAATGGACCACACTGGGTGGGGCATGGAAAACCTTGCCAATGCCATGGCCACAGAAATCCCTAACTACAGAAAATCCAGCGTCTTCGACATGCTTCTGAATAGCTTTTCCGATCTCGTTAAGATTGGCTCCTGGGCGTACTTGTTTAATGCCAAGCATTGTTGCTTCGTATGTGACCTTAACCAATCTCCGTGCTTCTACTCCCTGCGCCTTGATCGTAGCTTTATCTCCCACCAGATACATGCGGCTGGTATCGCCATGATAACCATCTAAAATGACTGTAACATCAATGTTTACAATATCCCCATCATTCAGCTTTTTTTCACTGGGAATGCCATGGCACACCACGTGGTTGACTGAGGTGCATACCGATTTGGGATAGGGTGTAATGCCTTTATGGGGCTGGTAATGAAGCGGGGCAGGAATGGCGCCGCGGCTGATAATCATCTCATGACAAAGGTCATTGAGTTTGAGCGTAGTTACGCCGGGAACTACGAAGTCGGTAATATAATCCAGAACCTCGGCGGCAAGTCGACCTGCCTTGCGCATGCCAATAAAATCTTGTTCATGGTGAATTGGTATTGAAATATTCATCATCTAAGCTTAAATTCGTTCTTGTCATTTTACATAGCAAAGTCGTATAGGTGCAAGAAGAAATTAAACATAAGTTGCTGGAGAAGATTCTCGAAGCCGTGCCTTTTGACGGCTGGAGTGAATCTGCGCTTGAGTATGGGGCTAAGAAAGCCGGTCATCATGCCGGGTATGCTTTGCTAGTTTTTCCTGGTGGTGCCATGGAAGCGCTCGATTATTATCTGGTGATGCTGGATAAGCAAATGCTTGCCCGCGAGCTGCAGGAGACCAGAATTACCGCCCGCATTAGAGAAGTGCTGGTGCGGCGTTTTGAGTTGCTGGCCAAACACAAGCTGGTTGCAGGGCGCACGGTTGCATATCTTGCCTTGCCCTGGAACCTAGCGCAAGCCAGCCATTTTGTCTGGCGGACAGTCGATGTTATCTGGCATGTAGCAGGGAATGACCGATCCATTGACTTTAATTATTACAGCAAACGCAGCCTGCTGGCTGGAGTTTATTCCAGTACTCTACTCCACTTTCTGAAGGATGATTCTAAAGGCCACAAGGATACGCTTGACTTCCTAGACCGCCGTCTGGAAGAAGTTTTGCGGGTGGGGAAGTTTATACATGAATGTTCCAGCAAAGCTGGCTTATAGCATCGCGTTTATGCCCTCAATAAAATTTTCACAGGTATAGTTTCTTTATTTATTGACATAAAGCGCCTATGGCGTTATAAATAAGGGCTCAAGATTTAACCAGTATGTATTATATACAGTGACAAAACGTAATAATAGAAAATTTGGCATCAGCCGCCGCCTTGGAGTTAACCTTTGGGGTAACCCGAAAGACCCTGTAGTTGGTAGAAATTTCCCTCCTGGGCAACATGGTACCACCGGCTACAAAAAGCCGACTGACTATGGTATCCAGCTTCAGGCTAAGCAAAAGCTGAAAAGGTACTATGGAAGTATCAATGAGCGCCAGTTCCGTGGTATATATCAGGAAGCTGCCCGCAGGAAAGGCGATACCAGTGAGAATATGATCGGCCTTTTGGAATCCCGCTTGGATGCAATTGTTTACCGCGCTAAGTTCGCACCTACAGTATTTGCCGCCCGCCAGATTGTAAATCATAAGCACATCCTTGTAGATGGTAAACCTGTGAATATCGCAAGCTATCGGGTGAAGCCTGGTCAGGTTGTGGAAGTCAGAGAAAAGTCTCGCGAACGATTAGGCGGTATTATGGCTGACCACCCTTGTAATGAGCGTCCAGATCCTGAATACTTGGAAATTGATAGCAAGAAAATGACAGTGAAATACAACCGTATGCCGCTTTTAGGCGACGTGCCTTACCCGGTTAATATGGAACCAAACCTGGTGATCGAATTTTATTCTCGTTAATATTGTTAGTTATCGATATTTTGCCAACCCTCGGTTATTACTGCCGTCACTAGATCAGCATTAGTTATAGTGTTGCCTGCATATGTACCATGATGTTCCGCTTTGATAAAGTGGTCGATTTCATGCATGATATCTGGCGCATCAATGTTGTGATTTACTGCATGGGAGTGAGCTGCATGCATGAGCTGCTTGACGGTATCTGCAGGAAGGTTCATTAGAACTTCCATATCATGCGCTTCTACTGAGAGTTTATGTACCTCTTGAACAGTTGTTATTTTTTCTTTGCCCAGTGCGTCGTACATGGCTTTGATTGTAGCTACATTACCCGCGTCCACCCCTTTGCTCTTGATAAAATCAAAGGCTTTGGCTTTATCATGCATGTTCATATCCTTGCTTGCCTTGTCGTGACCCTTGTCCTTATGGTGTCCCTTATCTTTATGATGTCCATGATGCTTATGCTCATGCTCCTTGTGCTCATTGCCTCTATGCTTGTGATGCTCATGATGCCTATGCCCTGAATGC
>Ga0206948_1187_pt1 | contig 13569 bp, 10 predicted proteins | sample Alteio_BWOrgHeat_FD_153236 | JGI IMG/M metagenome (GOLD analysis project Ga0206948, IMG submission 153236) | Enriched cells from forest soil in Barre Woods Harvard Forest LTER site, Petersham, Massachusetts, United States -... | ecosystem: Environmental > Terrestrial > Soil > Temperate forest > O... | reverse complement strand
CAGCGCGAAAAAGTGCGAGGGTGAAACATTGGCCTGCGCCGCGAGCGTAGCCACCTGCAATGGCTGGTTGATATGGTCGGCCATGTAAGCAATGCTGCGCTCCACTTTGCGCACGGTCTCTTCTGCCGCTTCAGGCAAAACACCAGCCAACCCACCGCGCCCGGCCAAAACCTCAGACGCATCCAGTTGAGTCAAACGATCTTGCTTCATACTATTTAGTTCGAGATTAGAACAAATTAAATCCGCTAAGCGATTATTGGCGCGCCAAAGCGCTTCTGTAGTACCAAGGCGATAATGCCGCGCAAACGCGGAAGCGGCGCGGGGCCGCTGGCAATCACCCGCGTGGTGGCATGAGTAAAAGAACGCTGCTGAATCACGGCATTCACCATGGGGCCAATGCGTTCCCACAAACGAGTGACTTCCCCTACTACAACGATCAAATCAGGTGCCAGTCCGGTCACCAACATGGCCATGCCGGATCCAAGATGATGCGCCATCTGATCAATCGCCTCGACGGCACGGGGATTGCCATGCTCCGCCAATTTCAGCAATTCATCAAAGTCACTGAGTTCAGCTTGCTTGACAGCGGCACTCTTCCGACCAGAGGCCGAATTTTTCTCATTGTAAAATCGCAAGGCCGCCGTGTTTGAAGCATAAACCTCCCAGCAACCGTGATTTCCGCAGGCACATTCCGGTCCGTCTTCCAAAATCGAAACGTGACCAAATTCACCAGCAAGCCCCGAAGGTCCGCGCACCAATTGGCCATTCAAGACCATTCCCACGCCAATGCCTTCGGATACAGCCACCGCTATCAAGTTGCGAACTCCATCGCCCTGCCGGCCAAACCAAAATTCTGAAAGCGCGCAGGCATTTGCTTCGTTTTCCAGCTCCACTTCAAGGCCGGTAGCCGTTTCGATCTGCTGCTTCAAATCTTCGCGTTCCCAGCCCAGGTTTGGGGCGAAAACAAAACGTTGCGAATCCGAATCCACACGGCCGGGCAAGCTGACCCCAATGCCTTCATAGGCCATTTCAGGATGCGCTTTCATCAAATCACGGATGCGCTGACTAATTTTTTCGATGAACTCACCCGCTGAGGAAGGCGTGGGCATGGTTTCTTGAACCAGAAAGCGCCCGTCAAGATTGGCCAATGCCATGTTGGTCACAAAAGGGCGCACATTGATGCCAAAAATGCCCGCGCGCTGGGAATTGAGATGCAAGAAAACAGGTTTACGGCCACGAGGTAAATCACTGACTGCGCCTTCGGTGACCCAGCGTTCGGAAATAAGCTCCCCGGCAATGGCGGAAACCGTGCTGCGTTGCAACCCGGAGTGCCGGGAAAGATCAGCCCGGGAAACGGGTTGATGCTTCCTTATGAGGTTCAACACGATACGACGATTAATATCACGGGCAGTTTCGCTCGTGGCGACGCGAAAATCATTTAGATTAATTTTGCGCACACTAAAAGGGGGATTTGTTTTCGAGTCGAACTATATCAGTTTGAAAAAAATTTGTCTAGGGGAAATTTAAATTTCGTCACAGAAATTTCACAGTCGTTTGCCGAAATAGTTGATTGGTTGATTTTCAACTACTTGTTCCGGTTGACTATTCCTGAGCGGCCTTGATAACGCTGTAAAAAGCGAGTTTTGGCTGGCCGGAACGATCAAATAATAAGGGATAATTCACACGTCCGAGGGAATTCAACCAAGAGTCGCCGTCGGTTACGTCCCAGAAGGTTACGCGTTCGATGACGTCGCGGTGATTGAGAAAAACTTTGAATAAACTGGCGTAGCGATCAGCCAAGGCTTGCTGTACGGAATCGGGTAAACCGTTGGTAAAATTGTTGGCGCCGGTAGTTTTTTCGGCGTTGGCGGTGATATCGGCAGTGTGGTTATGTTGTGTAGCGGGAACGACATCCACATCCAATTCAGTGATCATCACCTTCACGCCGAGCTGGGCGAAGGCGGAGATGGTTTCGTCTTCTTGTTGGGGGGTGGGCCAATCCATTTTTACGTGGCCTTGGAGGCCGACGGCGGTGATGGGGATGCCTTCGGCTTTGAGCTTCTTTACTAAAGTGATGACGCCGTTGCGTTTGGGTAAATTTTCCAAGGAATAATCGTTGTAATGGAGTTCGGCTTGAGGGTCGGCTTCGTGCGCGAATTGGAAGGCTTTTTCGATGTAATCGTCGCCTATGATTTTGCGCCAGAGGGAGTTGCGCATGGTGCCGTCTTCGTTGATCGCTTCGTTGACGACGTCCCAGCCTTTGATGCGGCCCTTGTAGCGGCCGACGACGGTAAATATATGATCATGAAGACGTTGCAAGAGGACTTCGCGGGTGACTTGATGGCCTTGGTCGTCCTGGAAGACCCATTTGGGGGTCTGATTATGCCAAACGAGGGTGTGGCCGATGATAGCTAAGTGGTTGGTTTCACCGAAGTTAACGTATTGGTCGGGGCCGGTGAAATCATACTGGCCAGGCAGGGGGTGGACGGATTCCCACTTCAAGATGTTCTCGGGGGAGATGGCGTCGAACTGGTTGGTAATGATGGAGATACCGCGCTGATCTTGGCCGGTGAACTGGGCGCGGTTGATGGAAACGCCGATCAGAAAATCGTGTTGATATGCGCGTTTCAAGGTCATATCCGCCGGAACGGAAGCGGTGGCGCAGCCAGCCGTAAGGCACGATAAGGCAACGAGATATGAGGAGATTTGGCTGGTGTTTTGCCTGAAGCGGCAGAAGAGACCGTTAAACAGTATGATTTTGGTGTAAATCAGGCGTTGATTCGGCGTTCGTTGAGTTCGTTGGCCATCTGGAGGGTGGTTTTCTTGTTCAACTGATAGATGAGGAGCAATAAAGTGCAGGCGGCGAACAAAAGACCGACGACGATGCCGCTGCAGACGCGGTAGCCTTGGATGGCGGAAGGGGAGTCGGGCAGTTTGGTGTCGTAATTAAAAAATCCGGACATGATCCAGAGGAAGGAGGCGGAGCCGAGGGCGAGGCCGGCTTTGAGGCCGAAGCCGATGGTGGCGAAAACCATGCCGGTGAAACGGCGGCCGGTTTTCCATTCGGAATAATCGGCGACATCGGCATAGATCGCCCAGATGAGAGGGATGGTCGGCGCGTAGGCGATGGCGATGAGCGAGGTGAGGACGACCATGCCGGTAATGTTGGTGGGCGAAACAAAATAAAATGCGAGCGTGCCGATGGCGGCGAGAGCGAAGCCGGTGATGGAGACGGCTTTTTTGCCGAAGCGTTTGGCGAGCGGCGGTGAGAGGAGGATGACGACGATGGTGATCCCGGTGCCGAGCATGTTGATGATGCTGTTGGCAACATCGGCGACGTTGGAAGTGGCGACATCCGCGCGATCGCCGTGGACGATGTAACCGAGGGTTTCCAAGATGCCGTGCGCGGGCGGCGCGCCAGCGGGAGCGACGAGGCCGAGCTTTTGCACCCAATCGTACATGGCCGCTTTGTCGGCGTAGTGATGGTAGTAGTTGTAAAGGGCGCCACCACGGAAGGAGAGCATGCAGAAATGAAACACGGTCATGCAGAACATGACTTTCCACGGATTATTTTTCAGGAGATTCAGGAAATCCTCTTTGGGCGAGGATTTTTCGCGGGCGATGGGCTTGATACGTTCCTTGGTGGTGGAAAAGGTGATCAAAAACAGAAACAAACAGAGGACGGCCCAGACGAGCATGGTCATCTGCCAGCCGTGCTGGCGATCATGGCCGATGGAAAATTTGGCGACGAGCGGGAGGGTGAAACCACCGACAATGAACTGCGCGGCGTTGACGGCGATGAAGCGGAAGGAGTTGAGCTTGGCGCGTTCGTTGACATCTCCGGTCATGACGCCGCCAAGGGCGGCGTACGGCATGTTGTTCATCGAGTAGATGGTCATCAACAGGGTGTTGGTGATGGCGGCGTAGGCGATGAGCGAGCCCATGCTCCAGCCTTTGGGCGTGGTGTAGGCGAGCACCATGATGATGAACCAAGGAACGGCGGTGAACAGGACCCAGGGGCGGAACTTGCCCCAGCGGGTATCGGTGCGGTCGGAGAGGATGCCGACGATGGGATCCGCGACGGCATCCCACAAACGCGGCCATAACAAGATGGCGGCGGCGGCCCCGGCGGTGAGACCAAAAACATCCGTGTAAAAATTCGTCTGGAACAGGATCATCGTCATGAAGACGAAGTTCGCGGCGGAATCAGCGGCGCTGTAGCCGGCCTTCTCGACGAAGGAAAGTTTCTGGGCGGCGGGTGGCGCGGGTTGCATGGCGAATTATTTGATGACGGTCAGGATGACCTTCTGCAGGTCTTGATCGCGCGAGGAATTGCCGACCATGATCTCGAACTGGCCGGGTTCGACGACGTATTTCATATCGATGTCGTAGAAGGCCAGCGATTCCGGCGTGATGTCGAGAGCGACGGTCTGGGTCTCGCCGGGTTGCAGCGAAACTTTCTGGAAGCCTTTCAGCTCCTTGATCGGGCGCGTGACGGAACTGACGAGATCGCGGATGTACATCTGGACGACTTCGGCACCGCGCCGTTTGCCGGCGTTGGTGACATCCACAAGCACGCGGGTACTGCCCTTGGCGCGGATGGATTTCTTTTCCAGGCGCACGTTCTTGAAATCAAAGCGCGTGTAGCTGAGGCCGTAGCCGAAGGGGAATAACGGCGAAACATCATCGAACAGATAACCGCGGCGGGCGGAGGGCTTGTAATTGTAGAACGCGGGCAGATGGCCGACGGAGCGCGGGACGGTGATCGGCAGTTTGCCGCTGGGATTGTAATCGCCAAACAAAACTTCGGCGACGGCCTGACCGGCTTCCTGGCCAAGATACCAGCATTCCAGGATGGCGGGCACGTTTTCAACGAGGCTGTTGATGGCGAGCGGGCTGCCGTTGAACAACAAAACGATGACGGGTTTGCCGGTCATCTGGAGCGCATTGACGAGACCTTCCTGACGGCCGATGAGATCGAGCGTGGTGCGATCGCCCATGTGATTGAGCGACCAGGCTTCGCGCGAGGTCTGTTCATTGCCGCCGAGGCAGAGCACGATGACATCGGCTTGTGCGGCCACGCCGACGGCTTCGGCAATGAGCTTGCGGTCGTCTTCGACGCGGGCGGGGGTGACGAGGTCCTGATTCCAGGAACCGCCGACGGTGATCTTGCAGCCTTCGGCGTAAGGGACCTTGATCTTGCCGTTGGCCTTGGCGCGGATGCCTTCGAGGACGGAGTTGAAATAATTGGGTTTGCCGCTGTAACCGCCGAGCAATTCGCGGTCGGCGTTCGGCCCGATGACGGCGATGGTCTTGATCTTGTTCGGGTTGAGCGGGAGCAGATGATTCTCGTTCTTGAGGAGCGTGATGGTTTCACGCGCGCCCTGCACGGCGAGCTGGCGGTTGGCATCGCTGCCGACGATGCGATCGGCTTCATGCGGATCGACATAGGGATCTTCGAAGAGGCCCATCTTGAATTTCCAATAAAGCATGGGCGCGACGAGGTCATCCAGTTCGGATTCCTTGAGCACGCCCTGCTTGACCAGGCTGACGAGATGGAGATAGCAATCGGGCTCGGGGAACTCAATGTTCACACCGGCGCGAACGGCGAGGACGCAGGATTCTTTTTTATCCTGCGAAACAAAATGGCCGTGGGTGTCCGGGCGATGGCCGAGTTCCCAGATGGCGTAATAATCCGACACGACAAAGCCTTTGAAGCCCCATTCCTTGCGGAGGACATCACGCAGAAGCCACTTACTGGCGTGGGACGGGACGCCATCGATCTCGTTGTAGGAGGCCATGACGCTGATGGCGTTAGTCTTGCGGATACATTCCTTGAACGGTTGCAGGAAGGTTTCGCGCAGCACGCGCATGGAGACGTTCACGGGAGCGCAGTTCATGCCGGACTCCGGCTGGCCGTGCGCGGCAAAATGTTTCAGCGTGGCGATGACGTGTTTCTTGTCCTTGAAGGTGGCATCGCCCTGGAAACCGCGAACGGCGGCCATGCCGAGCTGCGTGACGAGATAGGGATCTTCGCCGAAGGTTTCTTCCACGCGACCCCAACGCGGATCGCGGGCGACATCGACGACGGGCGTGAGGGCCTGGTGCGCGCCACGAACGCGGGATTCCTCGGCAGCCATGGCATAGAGGGCGCGGACGAGGTTGGGATTGAACGTGGCGCCGAGGCCGATGGGCTGGGAAAAGCTGGTGGCGCCGATGGCGGCGTGGCCGTGCAGACATTCCTCGTGGAAAAAAACGGGGATGCCGAGCCGGGAATGTTCGATGAAAAATTTCTGGATGGCATTGGTGAGCAGCACGGTTTCGTGCGGCTTTTTGCCGATGCCGGCATCGGTGGGTTTGCTGCCGGCATCGCTGGGGCGGGCGACCTGGCCGAGGCCGTGGCCGTGACCGAAATGTTTTTTGGCTTTCTTGAAATCGAAGTTGCCGTTGGCATCCTGGAGTTTGATGGATTTTTCCTGCCAAATGCTGACCATCTGGGCCGCTTTTTCCTCAAGCGTCATGCGGGACAACAAATCCTGCACGCGCCGGGCGGCGGACAGGGCGGGATTTTTGTAGGCCGGGATGCGGGCCGCGGATTTTTTCTTCATCAGTTGCTAAAATCGGTTAATACCTGTTCCGGGTACGTTCTACAACGCGCGCCAGTATTTCAATTGCAATTTCAGACGGGAATGGACGAAGCTACGATTCGCATGGAAGATTCTCCGGGTGAGGTGATGAATAAACGAGGAGGGCGGAGATTTTTTGCCACAGAGACACCGAGGCACAGAGAAAGGGAAATTCGAATAACGAATGACGAAATTCGAAAAGGATATTTTTGACAGGGTGATGAGCGGCGAGAATGGAGAGACTGAATTTTAACCACAGATGGACACGGTCTGTATACCTCAATCAGATTTCAATAAACTAACGAAAATTACTGCAATCTCAACGTAAATTCGTCATCACTCATCACTATTTTCGATTACTTTTTACGATTTTCACTGACATTTTTGCTGACACTTGCCCGTATTTTCTCCGTTCAAACAGGTTGAATGTCGGCGAAATAGCTGCTGTATTTCGTGCGCGGATCGGCCATTAGAACATTTCCACCACGCGCCAATAACCATAAAGGGAATTGCAGGTCGAAAGATTCGCCGACTTTAAAGGTGAATTATTGAAATGCAAAACGACCAAGTTGCCCACAAGCACATTTTGCAGGTGAAAACTTAATTTTCACTTGGACAGCCATTGTCCTAGCGATCCAGTTAATATTAGCGGAAATCAGATGGCGCACGACTCGACAGAGTTGCCACAGACTGTTAATTTTGCTTTGCCAAATGACAAAGACTGAAATCGTTTCAATCTTCAAAACCGGCCTAGGACTCGCTGGCTACGACGATGCGCGTATTCGTCGGAATTATGATTTTAGCGATTTGACGGCTGTTACTGCTCAAGTGCGTCGCATCCCATTGGTTGCGTTCGCAGGCTATCCAGAAAGCTACAGAAATGCAAGAGTGGGCATCATTTTTGATGATGAATCTAGAGCAAATCCAGCGAATGAATATAAAGCTCTTGGCGCACCATTGTTGATGACGGTGCAAAATGAAACTGTGCAGCCTTGGGCAGTTGGAATAGATGGCGCAAAACTGGCAGGCAAATCATTTCACTTGCAGAACACACCGCAAGTTTTCCGCGAAAACAGCAAAGTTTGGGGGCCAGAAGCTCTTGGTCGTGTAAAGGTGGTAGATAGCGTTGCCGTTCAAAGTCAGCCAGATATTTTTGATACCGGTTTGGTGCCTGCCTTGGAGCGACAGTTTCAGGCCCGGCTCAAGGAACTCCTAGAACACAGTTTCCAGGCGATTGCGGCCAGCTACAAAGAAGTGCATGGCCGACAGGCAAAGGTGGCTCCTCTATTTGCATTCTTATTCCGCTTTGTGACCGCAAAAATTTTCATGGATCGGGCAGATGCAAAAGGATGGGATGGGTTGAATGACCCGCTTGAAATTTTGAAAGCTGCGGAAAAACAAACCGGGCTTCTTGACAAGCCGGAATCTGATTTTCGGCGTAAACAAATTTTGGAAACTGCATGGACAAGTGTAAAAAACACTTTGCATTTCCAAAATCTTTCGGTGCCGGATTTGGCATTCGTAGCCGAAAGCGCTTTTATCAGTGATAGCACTCGCGACGAATTTGGTGTTCACAGCACGCCGGCAGGCTTGGCAGATTACATTGTCAAACAATTACCTTGGAACGAAGTGCCGCTTAATGAGCGTGTAGTGCTAGAAGCCTTTAGTGGCCATGGAATTTTTTTGGCAAAAGCAATGGAACGACTGGGGCAGGATTTAGCATTAAACCTTGGCCCGAAGGCCAGACATGATTATTTCCGCCATCGCCTCATCGGCGTCGAAACAGACCCACTGTCTCTGGAAATTTGTCGGTTGGTTCTCACGTTGTCAGATTATCCTAATGGAAATAGTTGGGACGGCTTGCACCACGATGATGTGTTTCGTTGGGCGGGATGGAATTCTGCATTGCAATCCGCCAGCGTGATGCTAGCAAACCCGCCTTACGAAGCGTTTTCAAAAAAATATCGCCATCAAATTGGCGCAATTAAAACCAAACCACCCGCCGAATTTTTGCACCGCCTGTTGCAACAGCCGCCGCGTCTGCTCGGCTTGGTGTTGCCGCAAAGCTTTTTGAGCGACCCAGTCTATCAGGATGCCAACCGTCAAATTGCCCAACACTATGATTTAGTTAAGATTGTAGAACTGCCGAAAATCTTCCGCTACGCAAACAATGAAACCGTGGCGGTAATGGCCAGCGGCCTGCGAGCGAAAGGACAGACAGTTAAAATCCATTACGCCGAGGTTCAAAAGGACGGAGTAGAACAATTTTTTGAAGATTGGCATGTGAGCGCGACACGCAGTGCAGACGTATCTGTGCCGCCACTAAAAGGCGGATCGCGTTTTACACTGCGCCTACTGCCCGCAAATTCCATTTTTCCCTCATTAGTGAATCGGCCGAAGTTGGGCGATGTGGCGGAAATTCATAAAGGAGTTAATTGGATTTCTCGCACAGATGGGAAATCGATAGCAGCTCCGCGCAGCGATGTTGCCCGTGATGAAGTAAAAAATGGTTTTCTTCCCGGGGCTGAAAAGATGAACGGAAATTTGTCTCAATTCCAATTGCGGACGATTCGTTATCTGTCACTTTTGGACAAAGACCAAGACCCAAGCACTCGTGCCAACAAACGTCCTTGGGAAAAAAGGAAAGCCGTTTGCAATGCTGGACGCCGACAGCCCAACTCTCCTTGGCGATTAGTGGCTTGGGCCGACGACAAAGGCTTGGCTTTTACCAAACAGTTTTTCGCGATTTGGCCGCATGATGGCGTGTCCGAATTTGCCATTGCAGCAATCCTTGCTTCGCCTGTGGCTAATGCTTTCAGCTTTGAACATGATCTAGACCGCGACAACCATATCGAGACGTTGCTCCAGCTTCCATTGCCGGATTTGGTGCACTTGAAACCTAACGGGGAACTCCACCGACGTGCGGCCGAATTGCAAGAAATGCTCGCAGTGCGTGACTTCGTCCAACCGCCCATCGAGCAAGCTGTGATTGAAGCCATGCTTCGGCTCGATGCCACCGTGCTATCGGCTTATGATTTATCCGCTTCGGTTCAGTGCCAACTGTTGAAAATGTTCACTGGTTGGTCTCGGCCTCTCCCTCCGCCATACGATGGTGGATTCACGCGGTATTTTTCTGACCATTTTGAAGAGGAGGTCACGCTTGCTGATTATGTGGCTATCACTGCGGATTGGGAAATCACAAACCAACGCCGCCATAAATTACTCGTAAAGAAACATGACAAAACTATTCAGACGGATGAACGTAAAGAACTGGAGCGATTGCAGCACCTCGCTGGCCTGAAAACCGAACTGCTTTCATCGCCGTCGATGTCGGAATTGAAAAAAATCGAGGCGGATTTACGAAGGAGGGGTTTGTGGCAGGGCAAATAATTCCAGAACCCTATTCCTATCCACCAAAGCCGCACATTCGCCGCCATGCGCCGCGCGATTGGAAAGTTTATCAACGCTATCGAGAGTGGTTAAGGGATGAATTTTCGTTTCGTTGTGTTTATTGTCTTGAGCGAGAAGTATGGCGGGATATGCGTGAATCAATGCACATTGACCACTTTGAACCACAGGCTATTCGTAAAGAATTAAGGGCCGAATATGCCAATCTGCTATATGCCTGCCCCGCCTGTAATACTAAAAAAACTGACACGATTCTGCCTGACCCTTGTAGGATGCCTTTGGCAGATTGCCTGCAAATTTATGAAGATGGTCGGATTGAAGCCAAAAATAAAAGCCCCTATGGGCAGGCTATTATTGATGAACTGGCTTTAGATGATCCACGAACGATTGCTCGCCGTCGCCTAATGATTGGCACGCTTCGTACGCTCGCAAAACATGACTGGCCTACATTTGTAAAATGGATGGGTTATCCGAAAAATTTGCCTAACCTAGAAAGCAAAGAAAACAGGTCGGTTCTCAATGACAAGCCGGAAGGCGTTCAACAAAGTTATTTCGCAAGGAAACAGCGCAACGAATTGCCAGAAATTTACTGATTCATTTTCTCGGAAAACCCTTGTTGCCTTAAATCCGCATTAGACCAGTCCGTATCCACGGCGTTTTTGAACACCAGTGGTGGCAAAGTTTTAGCCAGTTTTGGCGAATTGTTTTACTATCCGTCCCATGACTGACATTTTTGCTGACAGTGGCCATGCATCGGATGAAAAAATCATAATAAATAAAGGGTTCTGTAAAACTCACCACGGATGGACACGGTCTGGAAATTCGATTCAAGACACTCATGAAATGGCAAATATCACCGTAGAACCAATCCGGATTCGCCATTACTCGCCACTGTTTTTCACTGACAATCCAACTGATAACAATTTTTTCAATATTCAAACGGTTTTGGTATCGGCGGCAGCGATCACTCTAACATTTCGTCGCTGTAACATGAAATGGGCAGGTCAACGTTCAAACCAACCAAACGCTTTAGCTGGTCGTTGGAAAACGCAAAGTTACATTGGCCGTCGTGAAACAGGCTGACAAGCAATGAGATGTCTCCCGCCCCTGCTCCGCGCAGGTCATCGATGCAATTCTCCATTACTGTCAGCAAATCATCAAAACTCGACCAATTTCCTTCGGCTTTATCAGAGACTTCGATCGTGGCAGAGCCATAAGGTATTGGCTTGCCGCGATGGCGGCCTCTTCTACCGATGTCTCCCGGCTCGTTAGCGTCAACAAGCTTCACGGAATTAATTTTTGAAAACTTCGCTGGCGAAAAATTTTCACCAGAGGAAGAAAAACTCGCGCGAATTTTTACCATGTCCTCATCATCTTATGAAGTTGCGGGTTTTATCAAAGTGTAAAACAGGACTCCTTAAAGGTTTGGTGTCACAGCAGCAAGATAAAGCGAGTCGCGGGCGACCAGTTTTGAAGGCTGGGAAGAATTTCGGGTCAGACATTCGCGTTCGAAATAGATGCAAGATTGACGCGCCCCTACAGGGCTTTACCCGGTTGGGGATTTTTCCCAGGGCGTTGCCCTGGGCTGTGGCTAAAGCGCCCCGTTGGGGCTGATTGATGCGGGCTGACAGCTTTTAATTTGAACCGAGAAGATCTGCGAACACTTCACCGCAACCAACGATAATGGGATGCAAATTCTTCATGCGCATCACGTTATTTGGCAGCTAAATCGTCAAAACAGCATGTTTAACTTGTCGTCAGTCCAGGTGGTCACCCCTCCGCCGATGTGCGTGACCTGCATCTTCGCGTGATACAGGATGATCCTAATCTTGTCCGAATCCCGCTCGGCTTGAACCGTGCCCGTATCGGCGGTAGTGGTGAACTTTATGGGGCCGTTGGCTTTGACAATTTGTATGCCTTCAATGGATGAGCCGGAGCGCTTGGTGACGTGGATGACTGTCCCGTCTGGCCGGACTAAATCCTGGCCGGCCTGGACAAGATCAACGGCTGATCCAGCGGCCGATGAAACGCGCGGTTGCGCGCAGTCGCACAGAAACAAGGCAGCCAATACGATGAGGTGTGTGGTTTTCATAATTGTGCAGCCATTTAACCCTGTGTTAGCGGCAGTGTGTGCATGACCCGGTGGCACGGCTGGTCTTGCAACTAGTGGCTTGGTGTTGGGTTTATGAAAGCGGACTGGCGAATTTCTGTCAAAGGTTATCCGGAGGGGGCAAGGGAAATTCGAAAATCGAATGACGAAAATCGAAAAGACAAATGGAACACTAAATCGAATTTCTTTTGCCAGTGCGTCTTAAAGTCCGGATATATTGGATGGCCAACGAAGCGGAATTCTGGAACATCTCCGTATCGCGCCGCAGCTTGCTGAGGAGCATGCCGCCTTGCATGATGGAAATGCAGAAATCGGCGAGCTGCTGCGGCTGGGCTGCGGGGATCAATTCTCCGGCGGTCTTTTTTTTCTGAAAGAAAGCAGTCAGCTTTCCCCTGCTCCACTCCAGGAATTGCATGACATCATTTCTGGCGGGCTGGTTTTCGCGGGTGAGATCGGCGGCGATGGTTCCCAAGGGGCACGACCTTTCACAACCGATGGAGTCCTGAAAATCGATGAACTTTTGGAACCAGCTTTCAAAGTCGCTCCATGACTTGAGGTCGTAGCCGGTAGGAGTTTGACCGGTCTGGATCATTTCGTGGAGATGCTGGATGGTGCCGCGGACCATTCCTTCCTTGGTCTTGAAGTAGAGGGTGAATTGACCTTTGCCGGTCTTAGATTTTTTGAGGACCTGATCCACACTGGTGCCATTCACGCCGTAGCGGTGGAAAAGGTCGAGGGCGGAATCGAGCATCCGCAGCCGGGCATTTCGTTTTTGAGTCATTGACATGGCGGGCCTTGCACCATAATTTTGTACCAGATAGTACAACTGTTTTTGAACCAGGAAAAGAAATCTTTATGGCAAAACTTATCGCTTTGATGCACGTCTCGTTCGATGGATTCGCGGCCACGGACAAGGGCGAAATGGGCTGGATCACGCACGATCAAAAAATATTTGAGCATGTCTCAAAATATATATCCCAGACGGGAACGGGCATTTATGGTCCCAAAACGTTTCAAATGATGGAGGGTTACTGGCCGGATGTGCTGAACGATGCTAAAAGCGGGAAGACCGAAATCGAGCATGCGCGGTGGTATCAAGGTGCGAAAAAGGTCGTTTGCTCGCGGACGCTGAAGACTCTGGAGAACAAAGAGGCAAAGTTGATCAGCGAGAACCTGGAAAAGGAGATCACGCAGCTCAAGCAGCAGTCGGAAAAGGATCTGATGGTCTTCGGCAGCCCGCGTCTGACGCAGTCGTTAGCGCGGTTGGATCTTTTCGATGAATATATCGTGAACGTGAATCCGATCCTGCTGGGTGGCGGCGTAAGGATGTTTGAAGATTTGCCACGGACGAAGCTCGATTTGGTCAGTGCGACGTCTTTTAGTTCCGGGGTGGTTGGGTTTCATTATAAGAAGAAGGTTTAAGGG
>Ga0206948_1186_pt1 | contig 13585 bp, 6 predicted proteins | sample Alteio_BWOrgHeat_FD_153236 | JGI IMG/M metagenome (GOLD analysis project Ga0206948, IMG submission 153236) | Enriched cells from forest soil in Barre Woods Harvard Forest LTER site, Petersham, Massachusetts, United States -... | ecosystem: Environmental > Terrestrial > Soil > Temperate forest > O... | reverse complement strand
CCGAGAGAGAGCTTTTGGGCGGCGGCGATCAGGGCCGGGCTGAGGTCAGGCATGGGACGTGAAAATGTTCAATGTTGACGGGCGTTTTATGAATTCGGATGGCATCGGCGGGCTCATTAAAACGGCTGGGGCAGACGAATTCAAATCTTTTACACAGGGGTGAAATACACCGTATAACAATGATAATAGCGTATCATTAAAGCATAAAAAAGCACAGCCAGGGCACCGGCTGTGAACTAAACGAGAATTTCCTGAATTATGGTCACCGGGCGGGTGTTGATGGGAACACACCGCCCAAGGGCTGCGGCAGGAGACCGGCAGTCGGAGCCTGGAGAGCGTAGCCTGCCGACTGGAGTCTGGCAGTCAAGGCATTCACCAAGGCTTGCATGGTTTTGTTTTGGTTGTTGGCAGCCCGGGTATCAGTCGGCGAAAACGTGTAGGTGGAATGGGTCTGGTCCAAAATCATATTGCCCGCCAGGGTGGCGGGATAAAGATGGGTCGAATCGCCGGTCATGGTGCGCGGGAAGGAAAATTGCTGGCCGGTCCCAATGTTCAGCAGTTCATTTTGTCCGGTGTGCACATAAGACCAGATGTGGGTGAAATCACTAGAATCAACGAATTCGCCGGCCTTGCCGAAAACGGTGTATCTGCGGCCCGCGCTGCCGGAAACGGTCACCACGTGGTAGTCAGCAAAGGGGCTGACCCAATAGAGTTTGTGGCCGCGGATGTTGGCCCAACCGACGAAGGTGCCGTTTGTGGTGCTGGGCACGAAAAACATCTGGCCGGAGAAATTGTAAGTCAATTCCGTGCCGCTGGAGATGATCGTATCTGAGCCGGAATAAGTGTAATCGAGGATATTCAAAACCGTCACCTGAATCATGGCGGGGGCGCTGAGAGTGGGGCCGACATCATTGGAAACCTGCACGATATAATTGCCGGCTTGATCGGGGCTGATGTTGGATAACGTCAGCGTGGAGTTGGTGGCGCCGGGAATGTTTTCAGTGATTGAATTTACAATGTGCTGCCACTGATATTGCATGGGAGTGGTGCTGCCAGCGGTGACTGACAAGGTGACAGTGGAGCCGGCCAAGACGGTCTGGCCGACCGGTTGCACTTCGATGACGGGTGTATAGAGGGCATCACATTTGCCACGGACGGAGCTGTATATGCTGTCGATCTCATCGACGGTCAGGGCGCGGCTGTAGAGGGTTATTTCGTCAATATCTCCCAGAAAGGGAAAATTGTTTTGGCCATCATTCAGGTTGCCGATGCCCACGCCGGGAGAATCGCCGGGCTCCAACTGACCGAAGGGCCGGATGGCGGTGGTGGTCTGGCTGGCCAGCACGCCATTGGTGTAGATACTCATGGTGCCGGTGGAACCATCGAGCGTGGCGGCGACATAGGTCCAATCACCGTAGTTTAGAGTGGTCTGCACGGTGGCGCCGTTGCCATCGGCATCACAGATATTAAATGAGAGGGTGTTGTTGCCCTGCATGGAGAGGGAATAGGGATCAAGGCCAGGGCGATTGTCGCCACGCCAGAAGATGATGTAGCCATCGCCGCGCGGGCGGATCCAGCCCTCAATGGTCAGCGAATTGGTGAGAGCGTATTGGGGAAGATCGGCGACTTGAACGCCGGTGTAGCCGCCGACCAATTCGGGATCGAAGGAAAACGCCTGGAGAACCACGCCATTGGTGTAGCCGCTGTTCACAGCAACGCCGTCATTGCCAGCGATGCCTTCCGCAGTGTTGCCATCGCCGCGCCAGATGCCGACGACACCGCCGGGAGTCGAAACACAGGTTGGCGTGGTTGGTGGAGGGATTTGAGTAGGCGGAATGATTGGATTGGAAATCACATCGGCTTTGGCGGAGGCGCCGCAAAGCAGGATGAGATTGAGAATGCCAAAACTGACCAATGATAGTGCCCGAGCCCTTTTGATATTCATACGCTGAGAGTTAGCTGGTTGAAGGGGTTATTTAAGCCGTTTGGGCGGTGAAATACAAACCTAATACGGAAGGATTGTAAGCGGCTGATAACATTGATGTTGCAGGTGTTCAGGGAGTGAGGCCGGAGCCCTGGACGTTGGTGGTGGTAAGGAAATTGCCGGTGTAACCGGTGACGTGGATGCCGCCGAGGTGCGCGTGCCGGATGTTGGCGAGCATGATGCCACGGGTGCAGGTGCCGGTGATGTTTTTCAACACCAGACCGTCGAGGGGTTTTTCGGGAGCGACCTGGTTGATGTCGGCGAGAGTGGTGCCGGTCATGTGGATGTTCGAGAAACGGAAGTTGCGGCCGAGCGGTATGCCAGGAGTTCCGGGGACGGGGTCATCGAAGGTGTTGAGATTGCCGGAGCTGGTGAGGTTGACGCGGAGGAAGCCGCCGCCGGGGATCTCGAGATCGGAGCCGGAAATATTTTCGATGGTGCCGGCGCGGCCGATGCGGGTCTTGATATAGATGCCGTAGGTGCGGCTGGTGAGGGTGCAGTGATCGATCTGGACGTTGCGGATGCCGCCGGAGGTTTCGCTGCCGATGCCGAGGCAGGCGAAGTGGCGGCCGACCAGGTTGCAATGGGTGATGCAGACGTTCTCGGTGGGTTTGCCGAGGCGGGCGCCATCGAGGCCGCGACCGGATTTGAGGCTGATGGAATCGTCGCCGGAATCGATGTCGCAATCTTCGATGCGGACGTTTTTGCAGGAGTCGACATCGATGCCATCGCGGGCGCCGACGATCTTGAGATGTTTGATGGAGACATCAGTGCAATAGGTGGGGTGGGTGGCCCAGTTGCCGCCCTGGGTGACGGTGAAATCTTCCCAGCGGACGTCGTTGCACGCGATGGGTTCGAGGACGACGGAGCCGCGCGGATTTTGCGGGGCGGCCATGGCGGGATTTCCCTGGATGCGACCGGGGCCAATGATGCCGGTGTGATCGACGTTGGCGGCGTAGATGAGGGCGCGGCGGCCGGGCTGCCAGCGGCCTTCCCAGCGGATGTCGAGCATGGGGTAATCGTTGGTATCAGCGCTGCCGATGAGGACGCTGTTGGTGGCGAGGCGGAGGATGGTGCGATCGCCAAGCTGGATGCTTCCGATGAGATAGTTGCCGGCAGGCACGAGGACTTCGCCACCACCGGTGACAGCGCAGGCATCCAGGGCTTTTTGGAAGGCGACGGTATCTTTAGTGGCGCCATCGCCGAGGGCGCCGAAGTTGCAGACGTTGTAGGTGGCGGGAGCGGCGGCGTGGCATGGGATCGCGGTGGGCAGGCAGAAGGCGAGGACAAAAAGGACGAGAAGGACTAAAGGGCCGAAAAGGGCGCGAGGTTTCATGGGTTCGGTTGGGTGGAGATTTTGAAAAACTGTACCTGTGGAGCCGGGGTATGGGAACTTCAGAATACAGCTTTTGATTTTAGGCAAAGACCTACTACTGCTTGCTCATTCCACCCGCAATTGAAAGAACTGTTGCGGCCCGCAGGTTGGAATCACATTTGAAAGCGTCATGGAAAATTGGCTTACGGAACGATATAAGACCTGATTTGTGCATACTGGCGTCCATTGATTGGCGGCCAAATTGATGTTTGTACTCGAGAGTAAATAATAGGTGCCGCCGAATCCCGCATTTACCTTAAACTGTAGGTCAGTTCCATTTGAAACCGCCTGTTCCAAGAATGGTTGGGGCACTGGATATATTTGTTCCGGCACTTCCAAATCGGCAAATTCATTTTCAGGATAAAATCCATCGCCGAGTTGTCCTTGAGCGTTTAGACCAAACGCCCACAAACTGCCGTCTGACTTTAAATACATGCTGTGATACTCTCCCGCTGCGATTGCTACTACATCGCCAGGCACCAGCATTACCGGCACATCAATCCCAGCCCCTACAAAATTCGTTGGCCAAGTACCCAGTTGACCTTCCGAGTCTAATCCCATGCCCCACATGCTGCCATCCGACATCAAAAATAAACTATGGTTTTCACCTGCGGCAATTGCCACAACGTTGCTAGCCGTGATCAACATTGGCACGTTCGTGCTGATGAAGTTGCCAATACCCAGTTGCCCATTCAAATTCCATCCCATGCCCCACAAGCTGCCATCCGATTTCAGAAACAGGCTATGCTCGCCGCCGGCGGCAATCGCCACGACATTACCCGAGACAATCTGCTCTGGCAGATTGGTAAAAAGGAACGAGCTTGGCGCACCATACTGAGTGAACCCTGGTCGCCCATCTCCCAATTGACCGTGGCTCTGCGACCCCATACCCCACAAGCTGCCGTCAGTCTTTAGAAACAAACTATGGTCCCTGCCTGCCGCAACAGCTTTAACATTTGCCGAAACAATTTGTTCTGGTGTGGTAGGGCCGCCTGGTGCTCCAGAATACGTAATTCCATCCCCCAACTGACCGGAAAAATTATAACCGACTCCCCAAAGACTTCCATCCGCCCGGATAAACAGTCCGTGCCGATAACCGGCTGCCACCGCAATCACCTCGTTAATTGGCAGTGGCGCTACTGCTCCAAAATTGAAATTTGTAATTTGAGGTGTTCCGGGAGCGCCGGAGCCCCACACCGTGCCATCCGCGAGCAAAACATAAGTAAACAAGTAACCACCTGACATGGCCGTTATGTTTGGCAGCAAGATTTGCTCTGGCCGGTTAAACGTAAATTGACCAACCGGCAAATCCAGTCCATTTGGACTAATGCCAGATGTTCCTCCTGTAGTCCACGCCCGACCATCGGCTGTAAGAAAATAACTTTGGATTGCTATAGAGCCCGAAGCGATTTTGGTAACGGGCAACGACGCATGAGCTTGCCACGACAACAACAATGCCACCATCACCCCCATCCTCAAAAATATTTTCATATTAAAACCAACATGCCGACAGGTTTTATTTCTCAAGAATATCAGCGTTGGGTCAGGTTTTCCAATTTTTAAGCGCAGCCATCTTAGCGTTTATGCCCGTTTTGGGAGTTTTTTAATTAATGCGAGGCCGTGCTTATTTATTTTTAAAGGCGTTAGAGATTTCGGATGCAATAGTCGGTTGGGATTGGGGCTCATAATTTCCACCGTATTTTGTTCCTGTCACGCTGTCAAACACTGCCCAAAGTTTTGAGCGGATGAATAGCCCAACTGCCGTTTCGTTACGATCCCAAAGAATTGCAATGTCTCCCGCTTTAAAATCTGGAATTCCACTCACGATATGAATCGCTCCCAGGACCTTTTGTTTTGGGTCACCTGAAGTTTTGTAAAGATAGAAATAACTGTTGTCACCATCAAATTCAAAGACGCCGGCTAAATCACCAGCGGTGCGTATGGCACTATCAAATATATCTTCATTATTCTTATTCATTGGTTGGGGTGGTTTTTTTTGTAGTTTTGACCGAGACGGTGATCTGTTCTAGTCATAGGTTTCGTTCCTCCCTGTGGCGTTCTCTCGATATGATGTAGTTCAATTGAATGTCCATCCGAACCTATCGGCGCTTTGCCCTGTTTCATTCTTTTAAGATTGTTGGGACTATAATTGCCTGGATTATCCTTTGCTTCTTTCTTCCAAAACGCTTCCCGTTCTTTTTTAAACGCAACGCGATCAATTTTTGAAGTTTTTTTAGCGCCGCCTTTGACTACATCTTTTGCTACTTGTGTTGCTGCTTTTTCTGCTCCTTCTTTACCAAGTTCTTCCACCCCAGTTTTGATCAATTCTTTCGCGCCGCCTTCAACTATGCCTTTTCCACCAAGCGACAGTACGTTAAATGCAGCGTCGGCTGCCCCTGCAACTATACCTATAGAAGCGGTGGGCACCTCCCATAGCTTATTTGCAATCGTATCACGCATCATCATCAATTGATAGCTACTTGCGATTGTTTCTGTATTAAGCATGGCATCTGCAGCCCCTGTCCAGATTCCATGCCCACTCGGATCGTTATAAACAAGTGGGTCATTGACACAATAGCTGTACCGATTATAGCTCTGTGGGTTGGCCATGTCTGAAATGACGGTGTCTGCTTGAATGAAGCGCCCCATGTCGGCGTCATAGTAACGGGCGTTGTAGTAATAGAGGTCGGTTTCATCGTCTTTGATCTGCCCGGTGAATTGGCGGGAGATTTTGAAAGATGCCTGTGGACTTGTGCTGGCCGCCCGGCCAAAGGGATAGTACACATCGACTTCCTTTTGGGAGGCAGGGGAATTGCCGCTGCTCAATGCGGAGGATGAATTGAGATTATCCTCGTGGTAATAATAGGCCACACGGTTTGTATCGGTTGAATTGCCGTAAAGGGCTGAATTGGTCTCAAAGGTGCAAACCTGCTGGCCGTTAGCGAAAATATGGTAAAGAACTTTTCCGCCTTTTTCTTCGTAGTAGTTGCCGATCCAAACTTGAAGGTTGGTTGGGCTTTGGTTGTTCCACTTCCAGATGCGCGCTCCGGCGGCATCATATCCAAAAGTCGCCAGCATGAAATTGCTTCCCGCAGAGGCGAAGCGAACCAAACGGTTTTCCGGATCATAAACCAACGATTGCGGTGTAGCGGTGTCTCCCTTGCGCACAATCATGTTGCCGCACAAATCATAGAGGTATTTGGCGGAGCCGATTGTTTTGACGGCTTGGGGGCGACGGACGCCATAGCCGTAGCCCTGCGAACTACCGCTCTCGATATTGTTGGTGATATTGCCAACGGCATCGTAGCCGTAACTACCCGTCAAACCGGAATAGGTGAGAATTCGATGCAGATTGTCGTAGGTGACGCTGACGATGTTGGTGATGCCAGTTCCGCTCAGCGTTTTGATGTCTTCGCCCGGCGAATAGGTGAATGACCGGGTGAAAATGGAACCGGCAGTGACGCTTTCCAGCCGCTTGGAGACTGGATAAAACAGGCGCGCAGTGGAGATGCCATTGCCGTATACAAAATTGGTGACGTGGCCAAATTCGTCATAACCAGTGGCGCTGACGGTATAGTAGGTTTCCGAGCCATTGAAACGGGATACCTGTTTAATGGTGCCACCGTTAAAATACTGGTTGGTGATGGTGGGGCCAAAATTCGGGTAGGCGGTGGAGGTGACTTTGTCGCCGTCGTTGTACGTAAAGCCGGTAGAATAGCTGTGGCTATTGATATTGAGGTAGCGGGTACTGTTGGTTGTCCGAGCCAGTTTGTCGTAGCTGGTCTTTTCATAGCCCTGGCTATCGACGGTTTTATAAAGGAGCCCTTTATAAACGGTATAATTTCCGTCATCGCTGCCATCATAAACGTAGGTGTTGGTGTAGGCTGGGGAGAGAGTGCTGTTGGTAGGGTTGAAACTGAAGATCGTTTCCACCTGGATACGGCCCAAGGGATCTTGAAAACCAGATGAATTGACATAGGAATTGGAAACTACGTCTCCGCGCGCGTCGGTCTGCACGCGCAGCCTGCCTTCGTAATCTCGCGTATAAGTCCATTGGCCGAGATACGGGTCGGCCATCGCTACCTGATCACCAGCATTATTGTAGGCCCAAGAAATATTTTCACCATTGGCGTTAACAATATTGGTCAGATTGTCTGCCAGATCGTAATTGAGATACGTGGTGTGGATGCCGGCACCATCTACTTCCAAAATCTCGTTGGTGCGTCCAAGGGCATCCAACTGATATTCGCGGGTCACGCCGTCTTCATCTGTGCAGATCACCCACCACGGGTCAGAGCCGTTGACATAACTCCAGGTTTTGGTGCCAAGCGGGGAATTTCCCGTGTCGCCGCCAGAGGGAGATACGCTGCTGACTGCGCCATTGCCGTTGACCGTGATGGTGACGGCGCGATTCGTGGCCACCCGCCCATATCCATCATACCCGGTCCATGTGGCCATCTGCATGTTGGCAGGTTTAGTAAAGCCGGCTCCGCTGCTGAATAACGGCCAGGTGGTGAGGAAGGCGTTTCCGCGTCCGTCATAGGCGGTGGAGATGACGCGGTAATTGCCGTTCTCGGCTTGGATACGAGTCTGAAGTGTGCGCCCGAAGCCATCGATGTAAGTGCGATTGGTGAATCCGCCTACGCCATCGTTCACAATCACATCGGTATAATTCACGGCTGTCTCGGAAACAATCCACTGCAGGGGCGGGTAGCTGTATTTTTTGTCCCAAATCGAGGATCCGCCACCGACGGGGATTTTGTCAGTTTCAACCGGGCGGCAGAATGCATCAAAGCTGTTGGTGGTGGTGATGCCTGCTGGGTCAATGGAACTGGCAACATCGCCGGAACGGGCGTCATAGATCGAGGTGGTGATGAAATCGGACGTATCGTTGTCAGAACCGGGATTGGCGCGAAGCCGGGTTGTGGCGGGGAAGGTGTTGTAGGTGGAATCGTAGGTGGTTTCAGTGACGACTCCGACGGCGTTAGTTTTCAGGCTGAGGATGCCGTACGTGTTGTAGCCGTAGCCGTTCGTGGCGTAAAAGCCGGAGGAGATACGAGTGAGTTTGGCGGCAAGCGTACCGTTGTTGGCGTTGTAGTTGTATTTATTTTCCGTCACCACAGTGTTGTTGCCATCGGTGAGGTTGTCGTTAGCTGGAAGGTCCACAATGAAGCTGTTGCCGCTGATACTTGCGAAGGTGGTATGGTAGTACCGGGTGTCGGCGGGAACCGAATCGGAGAAGGAAAAACTGCCAACACTGGACGGATTAAAACCAGTGACCTGTCCGTATTCTACCTTATTGGTTAAATTGCCGGTTGTCTGATCATAGGCATAATCCGTTGCCGTGACCTTGGGGGTGCCACCACCGGGATAATCACAATCGAAACTCAGCGTTGTGAACGGGAAATAGCGAGCATTACCCAAACTGGCTTGGTCTACCTGATTGATTTCGACATGGTACAGCTTACCGTCGTTGCCATATTCTTCAGTGCGATAGGCCATGCCGCATTTGGCAAAATTACCGAGGCCGGTGGTGGAATTGGTGTCTTGATATTCGCCAAGAGCGGTGTAATTCCGACCGCCTCCGGTGTGAAAATAAGTCACCGTGCTGCGGAGCGTTGGATCGATATTCGTGACGATGCCGAAACCATGAAATTCACGACGCGGGCCGTCATAATAGCCGGCGGCATAGGCATACGTCGTTGTTTGTGCGGCGTTGAGGCCGTCGGATTCAGACACAGATGACACAACTTGCCGTGGGAACGGCATGCGGCTGCCGGAGTTGGGATTAGATGGATCAATCCGATTGTCGTAGGCGGTTGAAGAAGTATAAATGACGGCGGTGTTGCCGCCGATGCCATTATTGACATTGGTCAACAAATCAGGGGATGGCCCATTATTTAACTGTACTAGAAAATAATTTGCGGAGGGAGAAGAGCTATAATAAACCGCTAAAACCCGGTCAAGCAATCCATCCCCATTGACGTCCATCAAGGTTGTAATCTGACTGTTAGCATTTGGGCCGAGTGAATTCCCAGTCCCTTGCGGACTCCACCAAGGATCATCGGTCGTGCCATTATAGATTGTATAGTGTCCTTCATTCTCAATATTAGTCAGAGTGATTGGTGTAGTATTGAATCCGTGGCCATTGTTGAGATAAACGAGCCAACGGGTTTGCGCAAAGCCTAAACTAGTTTGGTCAACCACCACTCGGTCGGGCAAACCGTCCCCGTTTACATCATACAGTCCGGCATAAGGCGGATCATCAATCGAATCAGAATAAAACGTGGCTCCATTGTAGGTGATCTGACCGTTATTTGCCTGCGCCACGACGCCGGGCCATTGATCACTTGCGCCGGGGACGCTGATGGAACTGTTAGTGGACTCAAATGAATAGCCATTATTGTATTCGACGGCGAAGAAAGAAACGGGATGGCTTGACTCACCACCAGAATTACTGGGATTGGCAGGCCACATCACGTGGTCAGGCAGACCGTCACCGTTCAGGTCGAGGAAATGAGAATCTCCCGTCTCAAAGGCGGCAAAATGCGATATTGTTTGAGCGTCGGAAGCGGTCATGTTTTGACTTTTGTAGGGATACAGCCGCATTTGAGTGAAGTTGGTGCCAGTATTGTATTGTACGAAGAGATTGGTCAGGACATTGGTGTAGCCTGCATATCCGGTCATGACGCGATCCGGCAAAAGATCGCCATTGAGGTCGAACAGACCTACGCCAACCTGCACTGCAAAGCCGCCACCCACTCTGACCGTGCCACCACCTTCGATACATTCGTAAGTAGGATAAGCGGTTTGGGGATCACCCGGTCCTACTACATTCGTAACGGCCCAATGAGTGGGACTGGTAAAACCGGTACCGGTATTAAATGCGATCGTAAAGTTTGTATAGGGTGCATTAGCATTGGTTGGGTTGGAATCAAATGGCCGCCAGTAGTCCAGTACGCGGTCTGGTAAGCCGTCGCCGTCCAAGTCGCGAATGCGCCCGTTGGCCGTATTTAGTTCGGCATAACCGCTATTGGTGGGAAACGGACTAGCATCCGAAGGATTGCCTCCTCCCGTGGAAGTGGGGCCAAAGGCATATTGACTGCCAAACAAACCGTTGCCGTTACCTTGCAATCCCAAGTTTTTCTGCACCAAATACCGGTTTGGAGCAACCGTGGCATCGCAAACCACCCGGTCAGGCAAGCCATCACCGTCGATATCCATTAAATCCGCCAGCGAATAGTCGAATCCGCCGGATTGGTTGACTTGAGTGACATTGGCATTGTAACCGCCGCCTGGAGCACTGAGCACCATGTTTGTCCAGACGATGGTTGAACCAAACGACACGCCATTTGGGTTGGCCTGATAGGTAAAGGAGTTGGTTAGATATGGCGCTGGAGTGCTGCCATTGTAGCCATACGTCACAACATTGGTCAGAAGAGAACGGCCCGTCGCCGGAGAATTGCCGTAAACAAGACGGTAGCTCCAAACGTTTTGGCCACCCACCTGGCACACGACATTGGTCAGGCGCCGGTCCAACTCGGTGCGGAAACCTGAACGATAAGAAAAATGCCAGTCGTTGGTGCGGATTTCTGTCTGGAAGAGGATTGTATCCGGTGGAGTGAAACTGGCGGAATAACCGTCGTAGTTCGTGTGTCCGTTGTAACTGATTTGCGTGGGATAAAGAGTTTGCTCCGTCAATCCGGTGAAAGGGCTGGTATTGTTGGCGTAGGCAATGGTTGTCCAATCGCCAGTCGCAGTAACGACTTGATCCAACGCCCATCGAAATGTGCCGGTGGCGCCATTGGTCCAGCCGGTTTTAGGATTGCTGACGCGGGAACCAGTGCTTTCACCAAAAAAGTACGCAGTACCGCTTTTGTCATAAACAATCCATTTGTTATTGGTGGTGTCAAAGAAGCAGCGAAGAAAATCCGTATCTGTTTCGGCGCGATATTCAACGATGGTGCCGTTGGTGGCCACGGAAAACAATTTGGCGGACTTGCCGAACAGGTCGAGCATGAAACCTTTGCTGTCGTCATATTGATTTTGTGGTGATGCCGGTGAACCGCTTCCATAAACGATGGGGAAACCGTCTCGCACGTTGCGCTCGATGGAACCAATGGCCAGTTCCCATCCCATGCCGCACCAGCCATCATCACCCGCCGATGAATAGGCAATGGCGAGATTCGGTTCTGAACCATTCCGGGCCGGCGGACAATTGATCGGAACGTCGTAAGTAAAACTGCCGGTGAACAAATCCACTTTTTGTTGACCGTGTTTGCCCACTAAATCTGTGGCCTGAGACTGCTGATCTGAGGCCGAAACTGGACCGCTATTGGACTCTGCCCAAGCTAAAGCTGTTCCGAAGGCCATAACCGCAGCCAAAAACCATTTGGCATTCTTTTTCCATTTCATAAAATTCAAAGAGGTTTTAGGGTTCTGATGGGTTATTGGATGGGGGTCGCTGAGTAGGCGGGAAGGTTAGGAGGTAGTTCCGCAGAATTATAATTCAGACTGGGAATCGAGTTTTCATAGGCGTCCGGCAGGCCATCGTTGTCTGTGTCCAGCATCCATGCGGGGTTGTAGCTTAGCGGGTTGAGACCATTCAAAATTTTGTCTGAATCAGAGATTCCATCGCCAGAGGTATCGGCATTGTGTGGGTCGGTCTTGGATACCAAGCGTTCGTAAGCATCGGTGAGGCCATCAAAATCTGAATCTTGAGGTGTGCCTAAAATCAGAAAGCAGGTGGTGTTCGGCAGATTGCTGATTTTGTAGGTAGTTCCGTGAGGGCCTTGTCCCATCCATGCCCATGCTTTGTTGGTGGCGTCTGAGAAATCCAGAACCGAATTAACAAAGGTGTCATAGAGATAGCCGTCGAAACCGCCCTGGATGGTGAATTGCAAGGTCATGTTGTTGGTGCCGGTGCCCGTAACGGAGGCGGTCACATTGGTAATCCACACATTGGTGCTGCTAATGGCTGTCACTGAGCCAATCGTCTGCAAGTTGCCCAAGCCGGTGATGATATTGTAGTTTGCGAAGTTGGTGGAGGGGCTGGATGGGGCTGAAAGGATGTTCCACATGGCGGAATTCCAAGGGCTCATCATGTAGAGGTCGTAGTCCCAGTAGAAAATAGTCTGCACGTCATTGGAACTGAGTGGATAGCTGTACGTCTGAACGGTGTTGAACAGGCCGTGGGCCTGCAATACCCCGTTGCTATCGCTGCCGATGAAAAGGCCGTTGGCCAGAACATCCGGGCCGGGATAGACCGTTGCACCGGGGCCATTGGTTGCCAAAATGCCGTCCACATACAGCGTGGTGTTGGTCGCGGAATAAGTGAGGGCGACAAAATGAAAATAATTGGTGGTCCAATCGATTGGCGTGGACAGGTACACGGTCATGCTGCTGGAAAGGTCATTGGTTTGGGTGGCAAAATAGAGATTGGTGCCACCTGCATCCACAAAGAGGCTCCACCAGCCATAACTTGAATCGGGCGTGTAGCTGCCAACTTCAAACAGGCGGCCATATTCACCGGGGCCAAATCCGCCATTGGTATCATTGGCGCTGGACCAGTTGGGGCCAAACCAGAAGGTCACGGTACCGGAATCTACGGTCAGATTGGTGGTTCCGTCCGGCTCAAAAACATTGAATTGCAGCCACGCGGGAATATTGGTGTCCCACAACTAAAGTCGAACCATTGCCCAGATAGGAATAGCTCAGGTTGGTGAAAGAGATGGGGGCGTGGTGCGTGTCATCCGTCCAGTTGGTCGGGTCATAGAAGGACCATGAGGCGATGGGAACGTTGGTCGGGCTGTATCCGATTCCGGGGAGGAGTTGGGCGAAAGTTCGTCCGCTCTTGCCAAAAAATGTCAGGGTGATTGCGGTTAGAAATAGCCAATGACGCCATTGATTTCTCATACGTTTAAACGATTTAATGATTTACCCGTCCCGAACAAACCTTCTGATTGCCGAAAAATAACCCAGTAATCCCGTCGATGAACCCCGGAGTTTTTACTGTGCGCTAGAAATAAACCAAGCCAAGGTATTTTGTAAAGCCTTGTGTGTTTCTAGAGGGATTTTTTGTCGGTGATCGGCGTCGGACGATGATCGACAGCGATGATAGACGGGCGGAAGGCAGGGACTTAAAGGACGGAAGGGGCGCGAGGTTTAAAGATTTCGCGTGGGTGGCGCGTTTCAAAAAACTGTAGCCGTGAGATTGGGTTCTGGGA
>Ga0206948_1184_pt2 | contig 13604 bp, 11 predicted proteins | sample Alteio_BWOrgHeat_FD_153236 | JGI IMG/M metagenome (GOLD analysis project Ga0206948, IMG submission 153236) | Enriched cells from forest soil in Barre Woods Harvard Forest LTER site, Petersham, Massachusetts, United States -... | ecosystem: Environmental > Terrestrial > Soil > Temperate forest > O... | reverse complement strand
CCACAGCAACCGCCGGACGACATCAAGATTGCAGCCGGGCTGGCGGAGGCTGCGGCAAAGGCTTACAGGGCTGCGGGGCTACCATGGGAGGCGAAAGATGTGCGGCACATTCCATTTAAGCCGACACAAAACGCGGCGCTGCCGTTAGCTCGGGCTGAAGCGATCGTTGGAAAGCGTCCCTTGGGCGCGGATATTCAAAAGGTGAGGACCCTTTTGAAGGCGAATTCGCTGAGTGAGGCTGGGCAGATTGTGAAGTCGTTCTCAAGTTTCCTACCGCTAGTCGAGCAAGCGGCTACTTGTCCATATCTCGAGATAGGAGATATGGACCTGGGCCTTGGTGGAAACTTTCCGAAGTTTGCATGGATGAAGACTTGGGTTCGTGCTCTATGTGTTCGAGCGGAATTCGAAGCGCGCACGAATTCTCCCCGGCTAGCGGCCAGAGATCTGCAATGTGCCTGGAAATTGTCGGCTCTGTTTGGCGAAAGCCGATCGATGATCGCAATGCTGGTTGACGTCGCCATTATGCGAATCAATTTAGATTCCATTCAACAATGTGCTGCATGGCTTATGGGCGACGCAAACGGACTCGCGCTTTTGCAAGGTATCCCGGTCAAGAGTGGCGATATTCCCAAACTGGAAGACGTGCTGATCGGAGAAGGGTACGCAGGTCTCGCGACTATTCGCAATTTGGACAACGCAATCAAAAACGTATTCGGGAAGGTAGATCAATCGCGTCTGATTCGAACGGGAATCCCGAAGGAGATTGAAGCACGTGCAATGGCAACCAGACATTTACAGATTTGGACTCGGGCCAAATCGGAAATAGTCAAGTATCGGAACGATCCAGAGAAAATGGACGCTGCACTGGTAGCGCTTGGAACTCAATTCAACGAGAAGAAGGGGACAAGCTATTCAATGACCGGCCATGTGTTTGAGCCACTCAATGATGCCGCCTCAGCTGTTCTCGAGGTGAAAGCTGATATCGTCGTCACTCGAGCTTTGCTCGCGGCCATGCAAGAAAAGGCGCTCTTGGGAAGATGGCCATCAAGTTTAAAAGAGATTCCCAGAAGCTGGATTGATCCTTTCACGGGTCGCCCTTTGAAATTGAAGGTCGCCGGAGATTCGATCCGAATCTATAGCCTCGGTCCTAACCGGAAAGACGACGGCGGAGTTAGGAAATCTGAGATCAAGAATTCGGCGAAGGCGGATTACGATGTCGTCGCCTCGTATCCCCCACGTCAGATTCAGTAGTATCTGAAAAGCATTAGCATGCATTGTTCACGCTATTGCCGATAGCAACGCACGCGTTGCCCCTACATATCACTACTCGAATAATCCAAGATTAGCGAAAGGTTATGAAATGAAAAACCTCTTGAAATCAACCTTTTTGATCGGAGTAGGCGCCGCCTGCGGCTTGCTTTTCGCCCACCAAACACCGGAGAAGAAGCCGGTTATCCAGTCAAAATTGACTAACGTCGTCTTAACAACAACCGACATAGCCGCCGAAGCCGCATTCTTTGAAAACAATCTCGGCTTCAAAAGCTTTTACAAGGACAAAACGTCGTGCTTCTTGAAGACTGGGGGCGCTAATCTCGTGTTTGTCGTAGTACCTAATAAGACTAAGGCGACAAAGAATTTCTGCCTCGATGTCGGCGTGGTGGACCTCGACGCCGCCTCTGACGCGTTATCGAAGGCTGGGGTCAAGGTAGACAAATCCGACCCACACATATTGAAATTCTCCGATCCCGATGGCAACCTCATCGAGGTTGTTCGCGGTTGAATTACCAGATTCCAGTTGCTCAACCTACCGACGTATAATGCAAGTATTCGGAGTAATTCGATTGGAGACATTGCAGACATGAGAGTTGGCGTCAGGAAATTATCGACCATTTTGATCGTGGCGGCTGCTGTTCTGATCCAAGGCTGCGGCGGCTCCGGCAGTAAGGTTACGACCGGCACTCCGATATCAAAGATTCCAACCGCGAAAACTGAGGACAATGTTGCAACTCACATCGCCAGCCTTTCCGCTGGTCTCGTAGGCACGAGCTTCACAACTTTTGGCGCTCCCACACAGCCCCCGAAAGCGCCAACCTCAGGCGGACCTGTTTATGACAAGCGACTTGGCCTATGGGTAGTCGTTACCAAATCGGCATCTGGATTTACAGCGACGTTTTACCAAGATCAGGCTGAGACGCAGCCCGCCGGCAGTGCCGCATATACCGCCAATCTTTCGACGCGGACTACTTCCGGCAACATCTCCATTACGGCCGGCAAGTATTCCGGACTGACCGGTACCTACAGCGAGACTTTCGGTATCGACACGCTGTCCGGCAACTACGCCATCACGCTTCCGAGTGGGACAACGGTTTCTACGCAATTTACTGTGATGTACACAGGTGGGACCAAGCCAAGCGGAACCGCCACCCAAACAATCACCAAGCCCGATGGGTATTCAGAAATATCGACCCTGACTTACAAATCAGACGGGTCGATGATAATTACGGCATCGGATAGCAACGGGTATTCAAGCAAGTTTAATGTCGCATCTGATTTTTCCGGTTCTGGAACAATCTCGGGACCGGATCCAGGTCTACCGGCAAAAATCGTCTGGAACAGCGTAGGGACCGGAACCGTCACGTTTGCCAATGACCTGGTTATCAATTTCACCAACTGGCAATTCGTACCGCCTCCAGCTAAATAGCGTCACAATCGAATAATGATCATCGAGGTCAAGGACCTGGTAAAGACCTACCCAGGCGGGGTTGAAGCTGTTCGTGGCGTTACCTTCGACGTGAAAGAGGGAGAGTTCTTCGGTTTTCTCGGGCCGAACGGCGCCGGCAAGACCACTACCATGAATATGCTGGTGAACCTTGTGAAGAAGACATCGGGTTCCATCACAGTTGACGGGTTCGATCTGGCAAAACAACCCGCCGAAATCTACAAACGAGTCGGATTTGCCATGCAGGAGATCGGCCTAGATGAAACGGCCACCGCACGAGAAATGCTGCAACTCCACGGTCGGCTCTATCACCTTTCAACTCAGCGGATAGATGAACAAATCTCCAAACTGCTTAAGCTCGTTGAGTTAGAAAAGGTAGCCGACCGATTTGCATCTACTTATTCGGGCGGCATGCGGCGTCGGCTTGATTTGGCGCTTTCATTGATCCACGAACCTCGCATTCTGTTCTTGGATGAACCCACTCAAGGTCTCGACCCCCATGCCCGCCAGCTCATTTGGAACCACTTGCGCGACCTCAACAAGCGTGGGATGACGGTTTTCCTAACCACTCACTTTATGGATGAGGCGGAAACGCTTTGCGAGAGAATCGCGATCATGGACAAAGGGCAAATAGTCACAAGAGGGACGGTGCCGGAACTGCTCAAAGAGCACGGCGCCAAAACCCTTGAGGAAGTGTTCTTGAAGACGACCGGCAGTAACATTGGCGAAGAAGAAGTCAACGCCAACGCTTCGGACCCCTACGTTCGAGGGAGAGGCTAGAAAAGATGTCGACTTTCTTCTCCGACTGGTACTACCTGTCAATTCGAAATACGAAGCAGATCTGGCGCCCAGTGATGGCGCTGATCCCTTCGATGTTCATTCCTATCTTTTTCTTTGTGGTGAATAGCCAGTCCTTTTCAAAAGTCTCTGCGATTCCGGGCTTCCCCCACGTTTCGTACAAGGAGTTCATCGCTCCCGTCGCGATCTTCACGGCAATCTTCTTTTCTGCCGGCAACGCGGGCATCGAACTTGTGCAAGATATCGCAAGCGGATATTTCAAAAAACTGTTGGTGATGCCGATAAACCGGTTGGCAATCATTCTCGGCAAGCTAACGGAAGTCGCGGTCCAGTCGGTCCTCCAGGGCGGTATCGTGCTCGTTCTGCTATTCGCGGTCGGCGTACCCTTCAAGACCGGGTTTTTCGGTGTGATTGCAATGTTCTCGATGCTGATTCTGTTCGCGATGGCGTGGAGTTGTATCGGAATGATCGCGGCCCTGCGAACTCAGAATGCGCGACTAGTCCAGTCGATGTTCGTTCTTGTCTTCCCGTTTCTCTACCTCACAACGTCGCAAATGCCTCGGGAAATGCTTCCCGATACATTTCGAATTTTTGCAACGTATAACCCCGTGACTTCGATTGTCGAGGGCGTCCGCGCACTTGTGCTGGACGGTTGGGGCAACCCAGCCATCTGGCAAGGCTTTCTCGTTGCAGGAATCCTGTTTGTGGTGATGGTCGCGTTAACGTTGGGTTCGTTTAAGAGTGCGCTGAAATAAGAAAAAGCGTTAGAGCGTTTCGCTGCGCTAGCGTTTGAGCGTTCGAGGGAAAATGAGTGTTTGCCGTTTCCCTCGAACGCTTAACGCTGCAACGCTTTAACGCTAGAATTGACCATGGTCAGGACCGGGTTTAACTTTCAGTGGATGACCTCTTGGCAGGAAGGTCGCGACCCGGCGCCAGCAGATCTGCAGGCACTGGACTTTTTGGCAAAGCACGGATTCAACTTCGCGAGACTCGCCTGCGATTATCGGTTCTGGACCAAGGATTTCGATTACCTTCACCCGATTGAGCCCGCATTCAAATTCATCGATGACTACGTCGAGGCTTGTCGTCATAGGGACATTCACTTCAGTCTGAACATGCACAGGGTTCCGGGTTACTGCATCAATCGACCCGAAATCGAAAAGCATAATCTCTGGGTCGACAAGGAAGCTCAAGATGGCTTAGTTTTCCAGTGGGAAACCTTTGCACGGCGATACGTTGGCGTCTCGGGCGATGTGCTGAGTTTTGATCTCATCAACGAGCCTCCTGACATAGGGCAGTACGGCATGACCCGAGACATTCATGAAGCCCTGATTCGACGTGTCGTTGCAGGAATCCGTGCAATCGATCCAAATCGACCGATCGTAATCGATGGACTTGAGGGAGGCAACGTGGCGATGCCGGAGCTATCCGATCTCGACCTAATTCATTCAACACGGGGTTACCAACCGATGCCGGTCAGTCATCAAGGCGCCAGTTGGTGGAGCGGTTGGAAGGGTCATTCACCAGTCTATCCCGGCGGCGATTGGTGGGACAAATCGTGGGACAGAGACACCCTGAACGAGCATTACAAGCCTTGGCGAGATATCGCCGCCCAAGGGCGGACAGTCCATATCGGCGAGTTCGGGTGCTACAACCGAACACCGAACGATGTCGCGCTCCGCTGGTTTGCCGATTTGTTTTCGCTTTGGCGCGAGTATGGTTGGGGCTGGGGGATGTGGAATTTCGTCGGTCCATTCGGGATCATCGGCCACGGTCGCGAAGGCGCTCGAATTGAGATGATCGATGGATACGAGGTCGATGTGGAATTACTTGAGTTGATGAAGCCTTGAGGCCCGATAGCAACGCACGCGTTGACCCTATACGGCCGGGCCAAAAAGGTCTCTTGCAATTCGGCATTGTCGTCGTATAATGCCTAGATTCTTGTTAATTAAGGGCTTAATTGCGAGGAGAACATAGATGAGCGCAACGATGAGCGATATTGCTACGAAGGCGGGAACGTCCATTGCGGCTGTCTCGGTCGCTCTTAATGGCGCCAAAAGCAAAACCCTTAAGCTGAGTCCCGTTACTCGCCAGCGCATCCTTGACGCAGCCGAGGAACTCGGCTACCGCAGGAATCAAATGGCCGGCGCGCTCGCGACCGGACGTTCACGAATCCTCGGCTTGATGCTTCCGCATGCGTGGGCCTATGCCGACCACGATCCCTTCTACTCGCTGGTAAGCACGGGTGTAACGGCATGTGCCGCCCGATTCGGCTATAACGTGATGTTGTTTTCTGCGGCTGCAGAGGATGAAGGAAACCGAGCGGTAAAAATGATCGACCGCTTGTGTGCCGGCCTCATCTTTGTGAGCCCGCCGGCAGACACGCCGCTATTTGCCGAATGTAATCGGCAGCAAATTCCGTTTGTAACGATCCTTGCCGGCCGCGATAGTGGGCCTTTGACCGTCAATTCGGATGATCTGCACGGCGGATTGATTGCGACGCGTCATTTGATCGACCTGGGGCATCGCAAGATAGCCCATCTTATGGGAAGTTCGGATGTCGTTACGTCCGGCCCCCGCATGCAGGGTTATCGTGCCGCACTTGCCGAAGCTGGTATCGCCGCCGATTTGGCGCTATGTGTGGAGGGTGACTTCAATAGGTCCACGGGCTATAACGCGACTCGAAAACTGATGTCTTTGATTCCGGAAAGACGTCCCACCGCTATCTTCGCTGCGAACGATCTTTCCGCACACGGCGCGATCGAAGCGATAACCGATTGCGGTTTTAGAGTTCCCGAGGACGTCGCTGTCGTTGGCTACGATGACACCTGGTACGCAACCGTAACAAGGCCGATGCTCACCACGGTGCGCATGGACGTACCCGCAGTTGGCTCGCGCGCAACGGAACTTTTAATTTCATTCCTTGAGGGAGATAAAGCTGCCGCAACGCATTCGAACCTCCCAGTTTCTCTAACCATTCGCGAGTCGTGCGGCGTTTCTAGACGCTAGTGACTCGATTATTCGCCATAGCTACAGACCATATCGACGGAGACAATCATGCAACGAAGCAGAGCCTTTACTCTCATCGAACTACTCGTCGTCATCGCGATCATCGCGATTCTCGCCGCCATTCTATTCCCCGTTTTCGCACAAGCCAAGGCTGCTGCAAAGAAGACGGCTTGCCTCAGCAATACCAAGCAGCAGCTCCTTGCCGCGATGATGTATTCGAACGACTCTGACGACGGTCTTCCGGATGTTCCGGTTTACAACGATCAGGCGGAAACTTACGTGTTTGCCGCCAAGGTAAATCCCTACATCAAGAGCGCCGGTCTATGGAAAGACGCGGGCGATCCTTATCAAGTCGGCGCGGTTCAGCATGCGGCTGTGGACGAGTCGGAAGTTCTTTGGGGCGGGGTTTGGATGAAAGCACCTGACGATCCCTGCGTTGGCATGTCGCCATCGATCTACCCACACGGCGGTGGCTTTAGCTACCAGTTCAACGCCAGCAACTACTACAAGGACGTTTATCCGCCCACCGACTATATGATCAACCCAGATCTATGGGGATACAAGAACGGCGGCTGCCCTCAGGGCGGCGGCACGGGCGGCTACTCACACCCTGGTCCTAATATGACCTCGGGCACCAGCGGCGGCGACGGCCTCAACGGCATCGGCACGGGCAGTATGACCTGGACGAGCGTTGCCAAGGTTGTGCTTCTGATCGATATGCCTTCCGACAAGACAACGTGGTTCGGCGCTGCCGGCGCCGCGGTATGGGGCAATTCGTTCACGGGAATGCACGGAACGATGGCTAACGCCGGGTTCTTCGACGGCCATTCCAAGTCGCTCTCGGTGGCAGCGCTGCACCCAGCGGGAACCTCGGATAACGACTCTCACTGGAAGTGCGACTTCTGCAACAATACAGCCGGCGCTCCCGCAGCTCAGGTTGGACAGCTGTGGATGTTCTGGGGAACCAGCTACGCTGACCCCAGCCACCAGTAAACCACTCCACGATCATTGCCCGGCCCTCCCTGGGGTCGGGCAATCTCTATATATAGCCGTTTGATAAGGACTTTTTCGTTCTGCCCTTTTCTCCCCCTCTCTACTCCTTCGCCCAGGCTTCGGCGCGCATGCCGGTTCGGCCTCGTTCCTCGGCACTTACCGACCTCTCCCGCGGAGGGAAGAGGTGTGAGGCTCAGATGCTCCAATTAGGTCGTCCAAACACTTAATCCCATGTTGATTTTCAATCCGTTTCGCGCTTTTATAATTGCAGTTATCTCTGTCTTACTTAGCTCATCTGCATTCAGCCAACTTCCATCGAGTTTCCTGCGCGGTGGGGACGTCTCTGAGATTCCGGAGGTTGAGGCGGCGGGGGGGCATTATTCGTATCACGGCAAGCAGGACGATCCGTTTGTGATCATGCGGAACGCCGGGTGGAACTTTGTCCGGTTCAGGATTTGGAACAACCCAAAGGGTGGTTGGTGCGACAAAGAGCACACACTCGCGATGGCGAAACGCGCCAGCGAACAGCGCCTGAAAATCAGCTTGGACTTTCATTATTCCGATTGGTGGGCCGACCCAGGGAAGCAAAACAAACCGGCAGCATGGAAGAACCTTCCGTACGACCAACTGAAGCAAGCGGTCTACGACTACACAAAGGACGTCGTTTCCGCGATGGTAGCCCAAGGCACGCCACCTTATATGGTTCAGGTCGGCAATGAGATCATCGGGGGCATGTTATGGCCCGATGGCCGCGTAAGCGGAAACGACCCCGAGAAATGGAAGCCCCTCATCGGCTTGCTCGATGCCGGATTTAGAGCAGTCCACGACGCCCAGGGCTCAAAACGTATCGTTACCATGATCCACTTGGATCGAGGCGGCGATAACAAAGCTGCGGTATGGTGGTTTGACAATGCTATCAAGGGCGGACTCAAGTTCGATACCATCGGCTTGTCCTACTATCCGAATTGGCATGGCAACCTGGAAACCATGCAAGCCAATATCAACGACTTGGCCAACCGTTATCGAAAGGACATTTACATCGTTGAAACCGGTTATCCATGGGCCATGGACGAGCGGACGAAGCAGATGCAGCACGTAATCGGTAGTCCTCGCGGCATCCTTGCTGGTTACCCCGCTACGCCCGAAGGGCAGGACCAATTCCTTGCCAAACTGATCGATATCATCCGACACGTACCTCACGGTCGAGGCAAGGGATTGCTGTACTGGGCGCCAACTTGGATTTCGCCTGGCAAGAAGGCGACCACTTATGATAACGTGGCCTTGTTCAATTACGAGGGGGAAGCCTTGCCATCATTCGATACGCTGGGTGGAAAGCCACCGGCTAAATGACAGCGCGTGAAGTTGTAGGTCTGAGTGCGGCGGCACTTGTCATGGTTCTCGCCTCGATCGCCGGGGATCGCGCTGTAACGCGTGAAGGCCGGCCTGACAAAGTAACCGTCACTTACTGGGAGAAATGGACCGGCGACGAGGCCAAGGAAATGCGAAAAGTCGTCGACGCATTCAATGCCTCTCAAGACAAGATCTTTGTTCAGTACCTGAGCATCTCGGGAGTCGACACAAAAACCATGCTGGCCACGGCAGGCGGCAATCCTCCCGATGTCGCAGGCATCTGGCTAGAACAGATCGCTCAGTTTTCCGATGCTAAGGCATTGACTGACCTCACAGAAATGGCTCGGGGCAATGGCTTAAACAGTGATTACTACATCAAAGGATATTGGGATCCACTTAACTACCGAGGCAAACTGTGGGCACTTCCGAGTACACCGGCGTCGATCGCGCTTCATGTACGACCAGACCTCGTTCCGGCTGATGTAGCAACACCAGAAACCTTCCCTCAAACTATCGAAGGGCTCGATAAGTTAGTGGACCGTATATCGAAGAAGAAGCCCGGCGGCGATCTTGAAATGGCCGGCTTTTTACCTTCAAACCCCGGATGGTGGAATTGGTCTTGGGGAATGTATTTTGGCGGAAAACTCTTTGATGGCGAGAATCTAACCCTCGACTCACCTGAGAACATTCGTGCGTACAAATGGATTTCGAGCTATGCAAAACGATTCGGCGCCAAGGAAGTTCAGAGCTTTCAGAGCGGGTTCGGCACATTTGCCTCGCCTCAGGATCCGTTTATGCAGGGCAAGGTGGCGACCGAGATCAACGGTGTTTGGAAGGGAAGCTACATTCGCGTCTACAAGCCAGGTCTCAAGTGGTTTGCGGTTCCCTTCCCTTATCCAGAAGACCGTCCAGACCTTAAAGGACACTCCCACCTCTCGCAGGACGTCCTAACGATTCCACGCGGCTCTAAGCATCCGAAAGAGGCATTTGAATTCATTCGGTTCGTCCAACGGCAAGACGTCATGGAGGGCCTATGTAAGGGACACGGAAAGAATTCACCGCTTCAAAAGGTCAGCGAGGCTTTCTTCACCACGAACCAAAACAAATTCATTCGGTTGTTCGACGGCCTGGCACGCTCACCGAGGGCGTTCAATCCGCCTCAAATCGGAATTCTCGTGCAACTTCGAAGCGAAATGGATGTTGCATTTCAGGAGGTTTCTACCGAGAAAAAGACGCCGGAACAAGCCCTGCATGACGCCCAGCAACGTGTTACGACTCTCTGGACAACCTACAAGCACCAGGTGTTGAACCGATGATTCGCCGAGATGCCCGTGTCGGTGTACTGTTCGCACTTCCCTGGATTTTCGGGTTTCTCATCTTCCTTGCATACCCTTTGATCGCTTCGCTGCTGACCAGCTTTACAAGCTTCTCGGTGTTGCGTCCGCCAACGTTTATTGGCCTGCAGAATTACAACGAGCTATTCCATGACCAGGTGTTTTATCAAAGCCTCACCAACACACTGTTATATGTTCTAGGCGCCGTTCCGCTAACCGCGATTGTGGCGATTGGCCTTGCCCTTTTGCTGAACACGAAGGTCAAGGGGATGTCGATCTATCGAACCCTTTTCTTCCTTCCCACTTTGGTTCCGATGGTTGCCTTGGGAACGCTGTTCCTGTGGGTGTTTAATGGCGACTACGGGCTCTTCAAACAAGCGTTTCTCAAGGTTGGCGTCACGCCGCCCGGCTGGTTGACCGACCCAACTTGGTCAAAGTGGACATTGATTCTGATCTCGATGTGGGGTTGCGGGCAGGCGATGGTGATTTATTTAGCCGGCCTCCAAGACGTCCCTGTCTCCCTCTATGAGGCGGCGGAATTGGACGGCGCGAAGTCATGGGCAAAGACCATGCATGTCACCTTACCGATGATCTCGCCGGTCATCCTATTCAATGTAGTGATGAGCATCATCGGGTCGCTTCAGATCTTCGCAGTGCCCTACGTGATGTTCCCCGGCGGCGCCCCCGCCCGGTCGGCCTATTTCTACACGAGCTACCTTTACGATAACGCATTCCAATATCAGCGGATGGGCTACGCAAGCGCGATGGGGTGGGTCCTGTTCCTGATAACCCTCGCCCTAACCTTGATTGCTTTGAAGCTGTCTGAGAAGCATGTCCATTACGAGAGCAACTAATAACCTATGAAAGCCACGACAAATCCAGCTGGGTCTCATCGTAGGGATAAAAAGCTCCAACACGTTTTCGCGCACATCGCGCTTGTCTCGCTCTCGGTTCTATTCGTGATCCCCTTGCTTTGGATGGTATCGACATCTTTGAAGCCGATCGGCGAAACCCTCACCAATCCGCCCCGCTGGATCCCGTCCCATATCTTGTTTAACAACTATCCGGACGCGATCTCCTACGGCAGCAAGGAGCTTGGCTACATTCCACTTTTGGTTTATGCCCGGAATACGATCATCATCACGATCCTCGCAGTAGGAGGGGCGGTGCTGTCGAATTCCATCGTCGCTTACTCCTTTGCCCGAATCAAATGGCCAGGGCGAGACCTGTTTTTCGGCGTTACTCTTGCCACGATGATGATTCCGTTCCCCGTCTTGATGGTTCCCACTTTTGCGCTTTTCAAGTGGCTCGGCTGGGTTGGAACGTTTAAGCCCCTGTGGGTACCCGCATTCTTTGCCAGCGCGTTCTCAATCTTTCTCCTCCGCCAGTTCTATAGAACCATCCCGATGGAGCTAAGCGAAGCCGCTAAGATCGACGGTTGCAGCGAGTTTCGGATCTTCACCGACATCATCGCCCCGCTGTCGCGCCCAGCGCTCATGGTAGTCGCCCTTTTCACCTTCATGGGGTCCTGGAACGACTTCCTTGGCCCGTTAATCTATTTGGTTGACCAAAACACCTTCACGCTTTCGCTGGGCCTCCAAGCCTATCAAAGCCAGCACGGTGGCACCCCCTTCAACTTGCTCATGGCAGCCTCCTGCCTTGTGATTCTCCCGGTGGTGATCGTCTTCTTTCTGGCTCAGAAAGTGTTTATCCAAGGCATCGCCACCAGCGGATTGAAGTGATTTCCTCCGGTGAACCCGGAGGGCGTCATAGAAAATAGCCCCGGGTCGAGTTCCGTGCTCGACCCGGGGTGGTGTCCGCCCTTTCTCCCGACCCCCAAGGCGGTCACAGCGCCCGCTTCCCCGTTCGGATGCTCTGTTTCAAGGCACTCGCCTTCGCAGGGTCCGTTTATGTTCAATCGCATGTTGTTCGATCGATTGTCCGCATCTTACCAACGCGCGTAGGGTGCGCTTCCCGCGCGGGTCAGTTCCTCCTTCGCCCTCGACCTTTGCTTAACGCTAGCCGACCCGGGCTCAGTGGAGGGGATTCTATTGCTTCTACTTCATCTGGAAGTCGACGGAAGTTGATTTTCCGTTCTGGACAGTAATTGTTTGATCGTCGGCACGGGCGGGGGCGCTGTAGAGGTAGACGTACTGCTTTCCGCCGGGGACTCGGAGTTGGTAGCGACCATCTGGGCCAGTAAACGCAGTTTGTACCCATGCGCTGGACTGGGGATGGGCTGGTCCGTAGATTCCGATACCCACACCAGCCACCGGCAACCCGTCAGGCCCGGTGACCTTTCCTTTCACGATCGCGCCAAGGATCAGTTCGAAATCGATTCCTGTCTTAATCTGTCCTTCTGAGAGCGAAACATCTTCGTGGGCGACGGCGGTGAATCCAGAGTCGAAGTCATCTTGCACATCGGCGATCACGTTATAGGCGCCCGCCTGCAACTTTCCCATGTGAAAACGTCCGTTGGAATCGGTAACGGCTTCCCCCCACAAACCCTTGTTCGGAACGTGTTGAGGATTCTGGTTCGCTTGGGCGCCGATATGCACTCCGGCGACGGCTTTACCGTTCTGAGTTACCCGTCCTTCAAATGCGGATGCCGAATGCATAACGATAGTTCCCACCGTCGTCTGAGGCCCTGACGACAGACCTGTTCTGTTATCGTATGTGCCCAGGGAGGCAAACTTTGGATCCTCGACTTCAATATCAACGTTAGCTCCGGCGGGTAAACCCGGCATATGAAACCGGCCTGACGAGTCAGTTCCCGACGAAAACAATTGCTGGAGATCTTTCGGCACCATGAGAAACTCCATTGATGAAGCCCCCCAATCCCCCATTGTCAGCAGCTTGGGAACGACGACTACACCCGCGGCGGGTTTTAAGCCTGGAGTCTTGATGATTCCCGTCAACGTCGTCTCCTTCGCCAAGTGAAGTTCTTCGACTGGGTGCTCCACCGGCCAAACTCGCTTGAATGTCAAACCATAACCCCGCTCAAAAGCCACGAGGGTTGCCCTCGGATACCCGGCATGGAGCGATAGATCCACACTGATCTGGCCATTGTTGATCTGGGTCTCTACTAACTCAGACTCTCGGCTCTTGCCATCGAACACTATTCCCGCAAATCCTTTCGCGGCCTTTCCGTCTGGGGTAAGAATTCGAACCGAGATCCAGCCGCTCATAGGCACGACCTGGCCTACCGCAGCCGAGTTGCGCCAGTTGGGTGACGCGAAGATCGTTGCCGCTAGCGCGGCCATTAAACCTGCCGTCGCAATCCAGCCGACGCGTGCTGATTTTGATAATCCGATGGCTAGACATTCTGTATGACTCATGATTGCTTCAATCCTCCTCCCAAACGAACTTCTAATTGCTACTGCCCCAATGCCGATCGGCAC
>Ga0206948_1181_pt1 | contig 13672 bp, 9 predicted proteins | sample Alteio_BWOrgHeat_FD_153236 | JGI IMG/M metagenome (GOLD analysis project Ga0206948, IMG submission 153236) | Enriched cells from forest soil in Barre Woods Harvard Forest LTER site, Petersham, Massachusetts, United States -... | ecosystem: Environmental > Terrestrial > Soil > Temperate forest > O... | reverse complement strand
CTTATCCGAGCCATAGTTGACGGCTTCCCAGAAGTTGCCGAATTCAAACTTGCTGGGAATCCACACCGGCGGTTGTTTCATCGTTTCGCTAATCGGCTTCACCGCCGTGTCCAAAAGCCAAAGAAACGGGAAAATGAACACGCAAGACAACGTCACTAGCGCAGCGTGAGTCAATGCCGTACGGACTTTTTTGGGGTTCAAGACTAGACGCCTCCATAGTGAACGTGCTTGTTGCTCAGCTTCAAGGCAATCAGGGTCAACAGCAAAATGACGAGGAATAAGATCCAGCCCATGGCGCTCGCGTAACCCATGCGACTGTAGGTAAAAGCGCTGTCATAAAGATACATCGCGTAGAAATAGGTTGATCGAGCGGGAGTACCGCCAGGGAACATGACAAACGGGATCGCGAAGACTTGGAGTGATCCGATGATGCCCATCACCATATTAAATTGAATTACCGGCGAGATCATCGGTAGGGTGACGTTGCGCGTCTTTTTCCAGGCACTGGCGCCGTCCAACTCGGCTGCTTCAAGCAACGACGTCGGAACATCCTGAAGGCTAGCGAGGTAGATGAGCATCGCATTTCCAACCCCCCACACGCTCATGAGGATCAGCGCAGGCTTGGTCCACGATACGTCGCCCAACCAGTTGGGACCCTTAATCCCGATCGCCCCTAGCGCCGTATTGAGCACTCCATAGTCGCCGTTGAGTATCCAGAGCCAGAGCATTGCCAGCGAGACCATCGGCACCAATGAAGGGATAAAGAAGATCGTCCGGTAGACCGTCATACCTTTGACGTTTGTGTTCAGCAGCATCGCCAAACCAATAGCGATGACCATTCCGAGCGGTAAGGAGAGGCAGGCATACAGGACGGTGTTCTTTACGCAGGTCCAAAACACTTCGTCATGGAAGAGTTCAGAGTAGTTGTCGGTTCCGATCCAGACGGGCGACCTCAACGCAGAATAATCGCAGAACGAATAGTAGAGCGACATCAGCAACGGATAGAACATAAACGCGACCAGACCAAATAGCCACGGCAACGCGAAGAGAAAACCTGCCCTACCCTCTTTGCGGCGCATCATTTGCCGGATCTTCTCCTCTTCTCCAATCGATTCAAATACTGATCCAGCTTGGGTTGCATCCGCTCATCGATGGTTCTTACCGCATCCTCAGGAGTCTTTCTTAAAAGCGAGACCTCGTCCAAAGCGTTCGCAATTTCCGCGTCATATTCGGGCCAGATGCCGATCTTAGGGGTGGAAAAACAGCTCTTGTTGTAGGCCATGTCGTCGAATAGGTGGATGTAAGGGTTGTCATGCTTCGCCCAGAACTCGGGAGACTTGACTCTTAGCGGCGACGACTTCTTTTGCCCCATACAAAGTTTCTCCATCGGCCCCTGTTTCTGCAAGTAATCCAGGAAGTCGATCGCCGCTTCCCGGTGCTTGCAGTGTTTCAAGAGGACAAAAATGTCTTGTTCGATAATCGTGTGCCCCTTAAGGTCTGGCCGATCCTTCGGGTAAGGGAAGGGTGCTGCCTGCCACTTCAGCTTGGGGTTGTACTTCTGGATAAAGTTGTGCATCCAAACGCCCTGCACCTCCATCGCCACTTTATCGGCAAGAAAGGCGTTTTCGGGCGAGGCGAAAACACCAAAACCGCTTTTGTACGATTGAATCTGCGCCGGCCCAAACCGCTTACTGAAAGACTCCACCCATTTCATCGCCCGAAGGTTTTCCGGGGTATTCATCGTGATCTTGGATTTTCCATCCCAGAGCTTGCCGCCAAAATACGGTCCCCAAGCCCAGCGCCACCAACCTGGTTCTGCGGGCAGAAACCCGGCCAACTTCACCTTGCCATCCTCGACCTTCGTAATCTTGTTGACCATTTCGTCCATTTCCTCAATGGTTTCAGGCGGCTTGGTGTACCCGGCTTGCCTTAGGATGTCCGTGTTGAAGTGGAGGGCGACGGTTGACGGGGTGGCAGGCAAGGCCATCGTGTGGCCTTGGTATTGGAGGACATTCCAATAACCGGGGACATATTTGTCCGCCGTCCAGCCGTGCTGTTTGCAGGCGTCGTCGAGTACTTCGATCGCGCCGGCGTCTGCGAATTGGGGAATCTCTGCTGCACTAAGCAAGGAGATCTCGGGTGGAATGCCCGCGGATGTGCTGATGAGGGTTTTGGTTGAGTTTCCTGAAATGGAAAGGAGATCTACATAGACCTTGGTTTGCGACTGGTTGTAGTCGTTGACGACGCTTTGAAAGGCGTCGTATTCAAACCCACTCCACCCGACCCAAACCGCAATATGGGCTTTTGTTTCGTCTTCAGTCGGATGAGAGCGGAGTTCAGTTCCGACAAGGGCCAAGAGTGATAGCGAAATCAGTCCGGGAATGAAGAAATCGCTCAGTTTTGACATCGATGACGGAACCGCAGAGCCCCATCATAGCAGGCCTACCACCGAAACGTAACGTTGTACGACCTAGTCCAGGGCAAGGAAGCCCTTCGCCTGCCAAGTATAGCTGTTCGACCGTTTAATGGATCAAATCGATGGTTGGATTCACGCGGCCACTGAAAGGCAATTACCTCTAAGCCGCCAGGCGCCATTCAATTCGATTGAAACTAACCCACGATTTGACCCACGGGTTCCCTGTTCGAACTTGCAGGTGGCACTACTTTCGATGACTTGACGTTCTCGGCGAAACTGTGTGCGCTAACGCGCCGGAAAAGCCTGCGCTGCACTGGGCTTCTTGAAAAGTAGATGTATGTCTGCTAATATAAGTGTATGTCGCGAGATCCGTCAGAGGCATATTTCGAGAGCTATACACCCATTCAAGCTCATAAGCATGCTTTGTTGGAGCATTATCTCGGCGCCTGGTACCCAAAATTGGCATCATGGTCTGGACATGTGCTCTACCTGGAAACACACGCTGGTCGGGGCATTCATAATACAGGGCAGTTGGGTTCGCCCCTTGTCGCGATCCGGACATTGATGAACCATTCTCAGCGCGATGCAATCGTTCGTCGCGCGCAAATCTACTTTTATTTAATGGAGAATGATCCAGCTAACGTTTCTGTGCTGAACGCACAGGTTGAGAAAGAGCCGAAGATTCCAGAAGTAATTATCAATGTTGTCGAGTGTGACTTTGCAACGAAATTCAAGCAGGAACTCGATCGGATGGAGGCCACTGGAAAACGTCTGGTGCCTGCCTTTGTGTTCATGGATCCATTTGGCTATAAGATCCCAATGGACCTCGTACGTCGAGTGCTGAAGTTTCCGAACTGCGAGGTAATGGTGAACTTCATGGCACAACCCGTCGCGCGTGCAGTACGCGACGCCTCGAAGGTGTCAAACCTAGATGTACTTTATGGTTCAGACGTTTGGCGCCAAGCTTTAGGTGTCGAATCGTTTGAATCCCAAATGCAGAAGGTCACCGACCTTTATGTCTCAGCGGTTGCTTCAAAGTGGACTACAAAGTTACGCCTTACGGGGCAGACCGACTACACCTTGCTTCATTTCACGAACCATGACGAAGGCCGGGCTACTATGAAGCGTTCGGTGTGGGCAATAACTGGCAAGTTTGGAAATCCAGGCGTAAATCAATTGTTGCTTCGGGATAATCCCGATCAAGGGACGCTCATAGCACTCGAACCCGACCTGGGGCCGCTTTCTGAAGCACTCACGAGAGACTTCTGGGGCAAATCTTTCACCTACAATGAGGCCCTCAAATGGCTCCTACCTCTCGACTACACCACGACACATCTTCATCAAGTATTGACCGAGGGGCGACGCAACAAATGGCTGACAACCGAGCATAAAAAAGTCTTTGGACCGAACATAGGTGAGACTCCGATGAAGATTGAAGGGAGTAGCTTGCTATGAGTCTGGCATCGCATATCGAGTGGACTGACGCTACCTGGAATCCCGTTACTGGGTGCACTAAGGTTAGCCCTGGTTGTAAGCATTGCTATGCGGAACGCTTTGCTAAGCGATTGCAAATGATGGGAAAGGCTCGCTACCAGCAAGGCTTTGCCTTGACGCTCCATGAGGACCTTATCGCTCTTCCGCTTCACTGGAAGAGCCCTCGGAAGGTTTTTGTTAACTCTATGAGCGACTTATTCCACCCCGGGGTGCCGCTTCAGTTCATTCAGAAGGTATTCCGAACAATGGAGCAAGCTCCACAGCACCTCTTTCAGGTCCTAACCAAACGAGGCGATCGGCTGAGGGATGTTGCCCAAGAGTTGCCATGGCCGAAGAACGTCTGGATGGGAGTCAGCATTGAAAACATGACTTACGCGGGGCGGGCGGACGACTTGCGAACGGTTCCTGCATCAGTAAGGTTCCTGTCTTGCGAGCCTCTGTTGGGATCCTTAGCCGACCTTGATATTTCTGGAATCGACTGGGTGATCTCTGGTGGTGAGTCAGGCCCGAAGAGTAGACCCGTTGACATTGAGTGGCTGCGAGAGCTTCGCGATAAGTCGGTGGAATCTGGGACACCGTACTTCTTTAAGCAATGGGGAGGCAATAACAAAAAGCGAACCGGACGACTTCTCGACGGACGCACATGGGACGAATTCCCATTAATTGAGAATCTGGGTTTGGCATCAACGACGCCATTGGTTGTAGCGCATCACGGTAGGACGAATTAGCCTCTTGTGAGTGCGGATGATGTTGCAGACAACTGACTCTGAACCTCACGAGCAAGCTGGAAATAGAATCTCGAACGTCAGACCGAAGAGTAGAAAAAGAAAGGCAGGACCGACGTTATCGTTCGTGATCATCTTACCTTGAACCCAGCGTCCGATTTAATGCGGAAGACTGTCGGGAAGTTGCCGTCGGTCATGGGTTACACTTCAATCGTTACGCGCCCGGTATGAGTGTCAGCTCATTGCCATGAAGGGTCCCGATGACACCGCCTTTAGGAGATTCTTGCACGTAGTAAGCCTTTGGCGGGCATCACTCGGTCCTTGCCATTCCAAATTTTACTCGAACACGGAAAAATGCTAATCGTAGTGGAAGGTTGCGTCGGTGCCGGAAAGTCAACCGTATCGGCTGGACTTGCGCATTACAGGGAATCAAAGGTGCTTTTGGAGCATTATGAAGCCAACCCGTTTCTCAAGGCTTTTTATCAAAATCCCGAGTTGTACGCGATGGAAACAGAATTTGCGTTCCTCCTTATTCATACCCACCAATTAAAGAAGCTGGTGGCGTCTCCTGCGGAAGAGGTCATTACAGACTTCTACATCGATAAGGATTCGCTTTACGCGCAACTCAATCTGCATGATTCCAGCGTTCTATCACTCTTTCAGGGCATGTTTAATGTCTGCGTGAATCAGGTGCCCAGACCAGATATGATGATTTGTCTATCCGCATCGAAGGCTCTAATCAGAAGCAGGATCGTCGAAAGGCATCGTGAGTTTGAGCTTGAGGTCGACCCAGAGTATTTTGATCGAGTAAACGAAGTGTATGACGAATTCTTTGACAGCTACGAAGGGAAGAAACTTCGAGTGTCAATGGATGAGTGGGACTTCGTTTCAAACCCTAGCCTATTCGAGTCCCTCAGCAGGCAGCTAGATGAAGAGATCATCCGATGAGCAAGAGCGAGAATGAGATATTAGTTTCGTCAAGAATAATAGTTGAACATCCTGAGCTACCCTCTGATTATTATCGATTGCGAGATTTTGAATATGTACAGCCTCTTTATGATCTCGCGGACTTGTTAGAACTGGACGCTCTTTCGAAGGGTGTTGAAGTTCCTAAGTATCGAACTTTTTCTCTGTGGCGAGCTGGATATAGTCTCGACGGATATGGGACGACAATTGACCGTTGGTTGGATGGAATTCTTGAGGATGAGGATCTTGACAATATCCCAACCCGAAGGATCCGACAATACCTTGAAAGCGTTCGTACACAGGGGACGATAACAGAACTTCAGCGTTATCAGGACGAACGGTTCCGTCGCTGCCTGAGGCTGCGTTCAGTAAGGGGATTGGGTCCTAACAAAATAGCCACGGCCCTCTTGTCGGAATCGTTCGACGAAGACTGGTGTCGGCAAATGGCTATTGAGACGGGAGTCGATCAGCATCGCATAGCTAACCTCTATTGCGGAGTGAATCTAGGCCCTTGGCAGAGTGCCCACATTGTTCCTCCGTTGCTCAGGTTTTTGAGAAGCGTTGAGTTTGGAATATCCCGGTCGGTGGGTTGGAGCATTGCTGGAATTGCAGATCCGTTCGAGCCAATAATTGCTGAAGTTATCGTCTCTGCTAATTTGCCTTTCGACCTTATGGTAAGTGCAGTTGCACGGACCCTTCGGCGCGAAGTGTGCTTTTCTTTGATTGGGCAGACTGCTGGTCGGATTCAGATAAGGCATCAACTCGGATGGTCTTTCTCCTTCGAAGATCTTGAGACTGACAATCTCGGAGAAACCCTCACCGCTTTGGCAGCTCGGCTTGATCCGTTGTCTCGGAGTCTGGCGACATTACAGGGTGATCTTCACTCGCACACTGCTTGGTCTGACGGGAGCGCATCAGTCGAGAAAATGGCGAAGGCAGTTGTCAACAGCGGCCTACAGTACTTCGCTGTTACTGATCACAGTCGGAGCAGCAAGGTACAAGGTGGTTTAACGCCTCCTCTATGGCTTCGTCAAGCAAATGCACTTGCATTAGCGCACCCAGTTTGCCCAATCTTGCACGGGATCGAAGTAGACATCCTCAAGGGAGGAGATCTTGATCTTCCTCACAACTTGCTAGCTGCAGCCGATTTTGTGGTCGCATCGGTGCATTCCAATTGGACAAAGAGCGCCAGCCAAAATACGGACAGGCTCATACGAGCTGTCGAATCAGGGTGCGTTGATACAATTGGTCATCCTTCATCAGTTGTTGTCGGTAAACCTGGAGTTCCCGACTACTATCGCCCTGCCGCCGAGGTTCATTGGGATGAGGTGTTCGAGAAGTGTGCGCAATGGCGCGTAGCACTCGAGCTCAATTGTTTTCCTTCGCGACTTGATCTCTCGCTACCTCTTCTCCAGCGCGCCGTGGCAGCAGGCTGCTCCATTTCTATGGGCTCTGATGCACATGCGAGATCCCATCTCATTAATCTTAGATTTGGGGAAGCCGCACTGTCTCGACTCAAGCCTAATCTGATACTAAACAGACTCTCGCATCGCGAACTGTGCGAGTATGTCGAGGACAGCAGAAGTCTACGACGGGCTGTGGCCAAGCCTAAGCATATACTGCATATTGAACAACCAACTTTGCAATTTGATGAAGAGCGCAAGGGCCGTGTAACCATTCGAGCTCAGATTAGTCTTCCTCAACACTTGCCCGCTGGCTCTCGCGTCATTGGTATCGACTTAACTGCTGGCAATAAGACGACAGGTGTAGCACTACTCGACAACTCGGATGTAACTACTTGCTCACTTTCAACCGACGCCGAGATCTTAGAATTCATCCGGATTTATGAACCATCAATTGTTAGCATTGACTCCCCTTTGGGTCTGCCTGGGGGAGGACTTTCTATCGATCCAAGGGCTGGCATTGTTCGTGTGGCGGAGAACGACCTGTCCAGCATAGGAATTCCTGCCTATCCAGCCTTAATCGACTCGATGCAGAACTTAACCCTGCGCGGGATTCGACTCAAGACGCAGATCGAAGCAATGGCCTCTCGGCCCCTGGTCATAGAGTCCTACCCCGGGGCTGCGCAGGACATCCTTAGCATCCCGAGAAAACAAAAGGGTCTGGACCTGTTACGAGAAGGTCTGCGGCGGTTAGGGTTGGCCGGTGCGGGCCTCGACACTTCCTCACATGATGAAATGGACGCCATTACATCAGCGATCGTTGGTCGATATTTCGAGGCCGGCCTCTACGAACCAATGGGTATCCCAAGTGAGGCGCAGCTCATCGTTCCGAAGGTAAGTCCTCTTCACTTTGAGAAAGCACCAATTATCTGCTTGGCCGGAAAAACAGGAGCAGGAAAATCTGTCGTCGCACGCTATCTGAGCGTATTTTACGGATTTGGGTGGATCCGAACTCGCGATATCATCCAAGAGTTACTTTTCGAAGATCTAGAGAAGCCATTGGATCGGCGGCTATCAAATTGGAATGTCAACCCAAGCGCCATTGCGGAAGAAGACTTACAGGCATTTGGAACACTTGTATTGAGTGAATATCGACAAGGGCCATTGCGTTCGAAGTTAGCTAACGTAATTAGAAATCATAGCGGTCCACTCGTGGTGGACGCTATCCGTGACGTCGCGGATGTCGATCCAGGATTAATTGCGGACAGACCAATTTTCATTTGGTCTGTCGATTGCACTGATAACCTAATCTATTCACGCCTAGTTCAGCGACGAAAACTTGGGAACAAAAAGTATGTGCAGAGGAGCCCAGTTGACAAAACTGCGGACTTCCTAAGCAAACAGTCTCACAACTTGATCTCAAACCGCGGGTCGTTTGAGGAACTGAGGTGGGGGATTGATGACGCTCTCTTTTCCGCGATTACAATCACCAGAGTAGTTTAGCGTCAGTTACTGTCGTTTTGATTGATGCCAATCACATAAATAGCGCGCAACCGCAGGGACGGGTAAATTCTTTTCAGTATAGATTTCTTTTACTTGGGCATACGTTATCGTTGCCTCTTTCAAGTCACTTAACGTACTCTTCCCAAGTTCACTCTTGAGGTCAGTGAGTTCGCTCTCTTTAAGATAAATGTTCTTGCTAAACTCCCTCAATGCATCACAAAAGTCGTCCTTACCTAGAGACTTCAGACTGTCTTCGATCAATGATGCGTCTGAGTTAATTCCCGTCAAGAAGGCGCTAAAATCTCCATATGTAAACAACTCGAATGCGTCGATTAGGGACTGATTCCCACGAACGTAATCCTCGATTAGCTTTCCTGCCCGCTTCGTCTTGGCGGTTTCGCGGGGTAACCGGTACGCAAGATGAAGGCGCTCATACTTCTCTTTCAAAGTCGGTGGTCCCATGCAAAGTAGCAGGTCAAACCTCCCTGCACGCTTGATCGCCGCGTCGAACCGATCCTGAAAATTTGTCGCCATAAAAAACAAGACCCGTCGCCTGTTATGAAGGCGGGACAGCATGGGAAGCATTGTGGTAGTTAAGAACTGGCTTGTAATGTCCAGATTTGCCTCCCCTTCTCTTGTTTGAACTAGAGCGTCCATTTCGTCAAAGAAAATAATTACCCCCGACAGGTCCATTAAGTCGTCAAAGATCTCTTCGGCTCTCGCATGCACGAAGGCAAGGGATTCCCTAACAAAGATGGCCGGCGTGAGTTCGACGAGGGGCCAGTGCAGATCATCGGCGATTGCCTTAATGATTTCAGTCTTTGAGGTACCTGGGGGGCCAAAAAGAAGAGCTGACAGCTTGTCAGATTCGGGGATTGGCGAGTATCGAGTTTTCTGCTCGATACTATCAATCAACCGATCCGGCAAGGCCCGATGTTTGACAATTTCATTTATTACCAGGTCCCGGAGGCTCTCATGTTTACCCGACAAAAAGACCTGGGTGTCCATAAGTTTGCCAATGTTTTCTCCCAAGCCCCCAGACTTCTTAGCCTTCTTTGGCAACCGAACTTTGTATTTCTTTAGAAGTTCGAATTGAATGCGCGTTGAAACTACTCGAACTATTTCCGATAGAAACATGTGAACTACTGCCGTAGCCCAAGACTCCGGTTGGCTCATTCGCAGTGACTCTAGGCTTCCGCCAGAATTCCAACCGCTAAAGGTTTTTTTGTTGTACGTGCACTTCAACCGGTTGTTTTCGCACCACTCGACCGCCTTCTCTAGACCGTCTAGAAACTCGGAGTTGTCCAAAACCTTGTACTCGGGGCCGGTGAATTCTGATAGTAGCGCCTCGAGCAACTCAAAAGTAAAACAATAATTTGATCCTACTGTTTGGTAGTGAAACATAGGAAAGTATTTGTTCCAAATACCGCTCGGTGTCTGTTTTGCGAATAAGTATCCGATCGACCTTTCTAGTTCTACTTCCGACGGCAGGCCAGCAAGGTCACTGCTTTTCGCGCCAAGGAGGCCGTTTTGAGTTATGGTTCTTAATCGGGCACATAAGCATGCGGACATTGCCATCGCAACAGGATCCATCATCGCGTCGTTATCCGAAGCAACGAGAGACAACTGATGGTTGAATTCTGTAGAAGCCCAGCTGCACAAGTTACGCCAATTGCTCTCGGTCAGCGGTAGACTCGCTCGTCGAACACCATCTACGAACCAATAAATCACTGCAGCTGACGGAGCGTATGCTCCAATTTCAAAGTTCTTCGGATTCTTGGAGATGGCTTGCGCAATTTGTTTAAGCGAGAATCTTGTTGTGGCCCCGCTAGTGTTAAGTCCCCAGAGTTTGACTGTATCGGTCGCAACTTGGTTGCCAGTTTTTGTGCCAAATACTTCCGCCTCAACTAAGAAACCTAAGGCTCGAAGAACTAGGGCGGTCGTAAACGCATTGTTTACGTCCAGCCCCGAAATCTTCCACTCAGATTCGACCGTGTCGAGAAATACTCTTTGAGCAGTCGTGCCAAATCGCTTATCGCTGTAGAAACTTGATGCTTCGTGAGAGAGTGCGAGCGACATTAGACAAGAGCAAGTTGTTGTCGGGCTGATTTCACGTGAACTCACACTAGAATTTGGTTTTAGGATGAATGTCCCATCGTTTTTACAAAAAGGCCCAAGATCAGCGCTAAGACTGTTGAGCATTTCCTGGGCGCGTGCTCGAAGCGCCCTCAACCGTTGCAGGGATTGGTCAGGCATAGGCTAAATTCGCTAGTTTTGGCAGGATCGCCGTCACGGACTCCGCTTGTATTACATCGAAGGTTCCAAAGCCCGTGCCGATGAATTCTATGGGCGTTTGAGTAGCTACTTGAATACCGTTCAAGAACTTTCCGGCTACGACGGTTAGTTCTTCCATCTTCGTTGCCCCTGTATTTTCATAGTCGAGCCGATCAATGCCCATGACGGCTAAGCTGGTAGGCCGGTTATACGAGGCGGCGAGCCTAACCGCATCGGTGTTAAACTGTGCAACTCGGCGCAACCGGTGGGTTACGGAAGTATATTCGGGTATCACCTGTGGCGCGTTACCTATTGAAGCGACCGTCTCCCAGCTGAGTTCATCTGCAAAGGGTCCACTTGGGCCGCCAACTCGAATCGGGAAAGTACGAATTACCATCACGATGCGGTCGATAAGTCTCGGTGATAGCCCGGCCTCCATCGCAAAGCCGGCTGCAGTTGTGTCTCTGGACGTGACGTACGGATAGTCGGGACCGTGTAGTAAAGAAAGAGCGAATCCTTGGGTTCCTTCAATAATGATTTCTCGTCCGGCATCGTGAACCGAGTGCAGAAGCGGCGCGACTGGTTCGATTCTGCATCGCGAGCCCAGAGTCGCAGACTGTTCTGCAAGGAACGTTCGGGAAGCCCGAGACATCCTGCGGATGAGTGCGGCCCCAGTGCCGGAACAAGTGCTTGCAATGCCGGAAAGGGACGTCCGCTCTTGCTCCCGATCCTCGTCCGTAACGATTACCGCTCGGGGGTCCACAAATATACGGTCTCTATCTACTTCAAGTAGATCAAGTTCCCTGAAGAGCACTCCCTCATCAACAACGCATCCAGCAGACAGACAGAAAATAGCTCTCTGAGGAGTCGCACACGAAGGGACCTGGCGGAGGACTACAGTCTTTCCGCCAATAGTCACCGAATGTCCAGAGTTTGGCCCACCACACCTAACAATCCATGGCTCTGATAATCGATCGGCTAATAGTGCTACGACTTTGCCTTTTCCTTCAGATCCGTACTGACCACCGACGACAATAGTTACTGGCACAGGAGTCCAAGCCTACAAGGTTGCCAATCTTGAAGTCAATGTTCGCGAAGTGACTCTTCAAGGGAATCCATCAATATTGTTGAGAGCAGTTTCTCAATGCCTTGCTCTTATCGGGAAATCCTTTAGACACGCGGCAAATAGGGTGGATCTCCGGTCATGGCATAGGTTTCCTGGCTCAACGTCACTTGGATCAGACCGCAGATAACTCCAGATTTCTTAAAATTCGGTCCGAGCCTCCTTGGCCAATTCTCTAATTTGATCTCAGGACATAACGGCGTGCTAAAATTTGGCACATTGTGGAGCCTTATTCGTGGACGGGAGCTGAGCTGTCCGATCGCGAATGGCGGCGCCGACTAGCGCCACCTGAATGTTCTGCTCTCTTAGAGTCTGCGAGGGAGATTGCGTCAATTCCAAAAACTCTCGTCGATATAACCGTGGGTTTGGGATGCGGTCCCTTGAAGCGATTGCGAAACAAACTGTCTCATCAGTTGTATCGGGGAATGGGGTTTGTGGTCCTGACTGGCGTGCCTGTTGACGATGAGCCACCGGAGGTTGTTGAATCGATTTTCTGGATCATCGGGAGACTACTGGGGGTGCCAGTTAGTCAGAGCCGAAATGGCGACTTCATTGGAGTTGTTGAAGACAAAGGTATCGACATCCGAGATCCGCGGTTTCGGGGATACGAGTCTAACGTGCCGTTACCTTTTCACACCGATCGATGTGACCTCGTAGCGCTCTTGTGCTTGAAGCAAGCCGAGAAGGGTGGTGAGAGTCTTGTGGCGAGTTCACTTCGAGTGAGAGACGAATTAGCTGAAAAATGGCCTGATTTGCTCGATGTCCTGAAGATGCCGTTTCCCCAAGATCTTCGTGGCGAGCATGGCCCAGGGGAACAGCCTTGGGCTGAAATGCCAATCATCTCCGAAGAAGACGGCATTTTTGTGGCCCGATATCTTCGAAGTTTCATCGAGGCATCTCAACGATTCCCAGATGCGCCAAGATTAACCTCGGCAATGGTTGCGGCACTAGATGCCGTGGATGAGATCTTAGGCCGAGAGGATACACCTCTGCGATTTACGATGGAGAAGGGAGATCTGCAGATTCTTAACAATCATTTGGTGATGCATTCGCGAACAGAGTTCGCGGATGGTACGGCGAGTGTGAACCGAAGAAAGCTACTGCGTCTCTGGATCTCCCCATACGGCAGTTGTCGACTACCACACTCTTTCGCGCGCCTGTTCGGCTCCGTCGAGCCAGGGGCAATTAGGGGTGGAGTGCCGAGTCGCGATCCCGTGAAGCAGAGCAAATCTATCGACTCACCCTAACTGGTACCGGAACTGTCGGTAGTCAAGGCTCGGGCCAATGCCGGACCCTGACGTAGCAAGTTGTACCGGGCACACGGGTAAGACCGCACGGATCGAAACGCTTCTAAAGCGGCTGGAGGGCCTCAAATGACTTGAAAGCCGCATTGACGCAAATATTCAAACGTACCGTCGTAGAAGCTTGACGAGCGCGTTGGATCGGATTGGTCTCCTTCTGGGACGAGGATCACCATTCCTTGGCGAGCACGAGTGAGCAAAACCCGGTATGCATTCTTTTGGTATCGTCGCCGGTCGGGTTTGTTGACTCGGTTCCATTTTGAACCTACAAAGTTGAAGTGTTGCCAGCCTTCGGGTGAATATCTGAAATCGGCATCCCAGGTCACGCAGGTCCAGTCGAGCTCCAAACCCTGAATGTGGAATTCGGTCGCGACATCCTCCAAGTAGTAGGATGACCGTACGTCTTCTTTTCCGTCCAAAAACCAATGAATCGGTTCGATTGGAGCTTTCACATGCATTGCCAGCGG
>Ga0206948_1110_pt2 | contig 13752 bp, 13 predicted proteins | sample Alteio_BWOrgHeat_FD_153236 | JGI IMG/M metagenome (GOLD analysis project Ga0206948, IMG submission 153236) | Enriched cells from forest soil in Barre Woods Harvard Forest LTER site, Petersham, Massachusetts, United States -... | ecosystem: Environmental > Terrestrial > Soil > Temperate forest > O... | reverse complement strand
GAACCTATGATATTTGCTCCAGCTGATAGTTGAGTGCCTACTATACCAGCGTTACTTGCAATATCAGTTCCCTGGATACTATTTGACAAGGTTAACTTGGAATAAGAAATACCCGCAGCGGAACCAATATCACTATTAACAACACTATTGGTCAAAGTTAACTTACTGTATGGGATACTTGCGCCTGCAGATAACTGAGCACCTATTATATTTGCACTGGCAGCTAACTGCGTGCCGGAAATTGCTGCACCAGCTGAAAGTTGTGTACCAATGATGTTTGCACTAGCAGCAAGTTGGGGACCTGTGATAGCTGCCCCTGCAGAAAGTTGAGAACCTATGATATTTGCTCCAGCTGATAGTTGAGTGCCTACTATACCAGCGTTACTTGCAATATCAGTTCCCTGGATACTATTTGACAAGGTTAACTTGGAATAAGAAATACCCGCAGCGGAACCAATATCACTATTAACAACACTATTGGTCAAAGTTAACTTACTGTATGGGATACTTGCGCCTGCAGATAACTGAGCACCTATTATATTTGCACTGGCAGCTAACTGCGTGCCGGAAATTGCTGCACCAGCTGAAAGTTGTGTACCAATGATGTTTGCACTAGCAGCAAGTTGGGTTCCTGTTATAGCTGCCGTACTGGAAATATCAGTAGTTGTGATAGTGCCATCAAGAATATCCGTGCTTTGAATACTATTAGCCAAGTCCAACTTAGAGTAAGGAATATGTGCTCCAGCAGATAATTGCGCACCGATAATATTAGCACTAGAAGCAAGTTGCGTGCCGGAAATAGCAGCACCCGCTGAAAGTTGGGTACCTATAATGTTCGCACTAGCTGCTAATTGAGTGCCAGAAATGGCTGCACCAGCAGATAGCTGCGTACCTGCAATGTTAGCCGTACTGGAAATATCAGCAGTAGTGATAGTGCCATCAACAATATCACTGCTTTTGATACTGTTCGCTAAATTCAACTGACTATAGGCTATATTAGCACCAGCAGAAAGTTGGGTACCGGCTATATTAGCGCCAGCAGAGAGTTGAGTTCCTGCTATATTAGCACCCGCTGAAAGTTGGGTGCCTACTATATTTGCATTACTCGAAATATCATTATTATCAATACAATTAGCTAAATTTAACTTAGAACAGGCGATTGCAGCACCACTAGCTATATTACTATTTGTGAGGCTGAGAATAGCTGCTTGCAGAGACTGAATTTCCGATTCACTTGGAATACTGCCACCACCACCACCACCTGATGCGGCATTAAGCGCAATTGTAATAGCACTTGATGTTGGAACTCCTGGTATATAAATATCATTAACTAAAAAAGGTAATTGGGCGAACAACTGCTCTACTGTGCTGACATTATCGATGATATTGTTAAAACTCTGGATACTTTCTGAGGGATAGCCTAACTGAAGAATAGCTTGTTTTGCCCAAGTTTTAAGATCAGTTGTCATAGGAGTGGTCGTCATACGTTCTCTTCAAATTGTGTTTAATTATTGAAATTTAGAATCTGAACCTCATTCCTATAGTCCCAACATGCATTTGCAATTTCCCTGTCTTTGGCATTGTAGAAATTGATGTTGGTGGGATGCCATTGCTATATACCGAGGTTGCTGTCGCACCAGTTTCAATCTTACCAAGGTTGGTAAACATGTATTGAAGTTGGATATCAAATAGAGGAGTAGTCTCGATATTGAGTCCCATGCCTATTTGCCAGGCAAAGTCATTCTTGGTTCTACCATTATAAGTAGTAGTGGTTGTGACCGCACCACCAGGGTTTGTAATTTTAATATATTTATATGCGTGATTATTGGCTATTCCCGCGCCGACTTTTAAGTAGGGAACAATAGGTGATTTAACGTTTATTAAATCGACGCTCATGTTCAGCATCAATGCGTTGCTATTTGCTTTCCAAGATGCAACGTTAAAGGTATCTATAGGGTTACCAAAGTTATACTCGCTTTTTCCGCTGTATTTATACTCTAGGTCTATTGCTAGTTGCTTCATTAGCTTTCTTCCTGCAGCAAGCCCTACCACAAGCTTTGGGTCACCTGCGCTTAACTTGGTATTTCCACGTAGCGCAGTAGGTTGGCTTGCACCAACTTTTATTTCAAGAAAATTAAATTCAGTGTGGCGCGACACCGCACCCTCCGCCGTATTCCCGACAAGAGATAGCAAAGGAAACAACGATAAAGCGGATAGGTTTTTTAAATTGGTAATTTTCATGAATATCTCTATTGCTAAAATCTGATAAATAGATCGAGTTTCAATTGCTATAACGCTTCTCCAGCAATTGTATCCAAGTAAGATAATGTAGCAATTACAGTAGTCAAGGTGTTTTATTAATAAATTTGCAATGTATTATTTATATATAATTAATGGGCAGGTCGTCAGATGTCATGAACAAAGTTAGAGATTCAGCTTAGGTAAAAGTAGAATATGAATGTGTTTTATTTATTTCGTTCTAAATAAATAATAATTTTATCTACATCAGTTACTTGTTCATTTGATTTTTTATCATAAAATCTAAGCACGGGATCATTACCAAAAGGATTATCGATTTGTCTGTAGAGTTCTGTATCGTCGTATTTAAAATAGAAGATATCTCTATCGGCACTTGAAAGGCTTTGACGCGTTCGTTTTATAATTTGATCGGTTAGATTTTTAATAAGTATAATCTTTGCAACTTCTTCCTCTAGGTTCGAAATTAGCTCATCAAAATTTGGCAAGCTAGTCAGTAATGGCTGTAGCCATTCCATCCACCCCTTTCTTGCTTCAGTTATAGCTTTAGGTTGAAAAAAATCCTCTTTAGTTGCAAACGAGACGCCTTTATTCCTGCATTTGCTCTCTAGTATTCTTGCAATTACCTGGTAATCAATCTCTGATCCAAAGTTTTTAAAAATATGCCATAGATCATAATAATCTCTTACTCTCGACCTAGCCCACCCTTGGTCATGTAGCTTTTTAGTATATTGAAGAATTGCTCTTAGCTTTTCTACAACAATTTCTTCAAGCGAATATACGTTTATTGCAGCTATAATATTCTCTCCATAATTATGGATTAATTGCTTTGTTAGTAATGGGAGTTTCACGTCTTCCTTCATTGTAATTTCTACCATTACTTTTACCGAAGGTTCTCGGTGCCATGGCAACTGAGCTCTTATAACAAATGCTAATTGACCCTCTGGGTGAGGCTGCTTTTCCGTATATTTTTCTATCGTAAGTTTTGGTGCTGGCATATACTCCGCCATATGCTCTATGGCAACATTGCAAGCCTGCTGTAAATATTCTTCCAATAATGCATTATTAGTCTCTTGGCCAATATAAGAAAAGTCTAGATCTTCAGAAAATCTATATTCTCCAAAATAATATTTCTTTAAAGCTGTACCCCCTTTAAATGCTAAATTTTGATTTAGCTCAGGAATTGAACTTATACCCATAAGCACCCATGATAACACATAATCTTGTTCAAGCGCATTCCAGGACACATTTAATTTCTTACGTTCTTCTTCAAGCCTAAGCCGGAGTGGTGGTAGCTTTTTTTTCATATATTCTCTCTTACGCCCCACTTTTTATTAAACTTACCTTTTTTTTCTCCTGAGGCATTTAGCTTGATATACCCTCTATTGCTTTTTTTAAGAATAGGTAAAATCAGTTCATTAGAAACCCCTAAGCTGTCCAGAACCCAGCCTAATCTTCTTTCTGCTGAGTTACCTAACCTTGAAGAATAATCTATTATTTTTTCCAAGCTGAATCTTCCATTGGCAATTGTGAAAGCTTCTAAAACTTCTGCAAAGCCACCACAATATTTAGGCTTTGTTATGCCATCTAGCAATGTTCGTTCAAGATCAGTGATGTGTATTTCAGCTTCACCATTCCATATTTTTTGAATACCAAAGAAGTGCTCTTTTTTTACATTTAAAAGATGATAGGGTATTCCACTTATTAAACCAGCATTCTGCTTTCCTACAAATGCTCTCGGGATTTTCTCGCCTGTCACTGTCATCACAAAAACCTGATGCGGGATTTGTTGGGTTAACTGGTGAAAATGAAAAGCTGACCAACAGCATATTGCAGCCGGAGATACAATTGCCATTGCTATTTCATACTCGCTAATACTGTTACCAGATAACAAAACAGGTGTTAATGCGTACAACCCTCTTTTTAAAGGTGTTATCCATTCAACTTGCTTTAAATGGAATAGGCATTCTTTTATATATGCTTCTTTTATACCTATGCTAGAGCCAACTTCCTTAGCTATTTCGATATCAAATATGCGGTATCCTCTTTCAGCTAAGCTCTTAGCTAAAGTTACTCCTAACGTAGTATTTCTAATTTTCTGTATGCTCATATTAGTAATATTATACAGTTAGTTGGACAATGTCAAACTAATTACATAAATTTGCTAATATATGTTGCAAGAATTTACCAGCATTATGATCGTCAAAGCGCTGCTTTAAATCTTCTGAAAAGCCAATATAAGTTTTCTCAGGATAAGAAATGCTGCGAAGAAGATATACATAATACATAAATTTCTCCAGTCCCCCTTCGCTAAAGCTTCGGGCGACACTCCTTCGCCTAATCGGCTACGGCTGTCTTGACTTTTGTAAACCACCCGTAGCCGAAGGTTGTATTTTTATGGATTGTATTAAGAGTTAAAGCCCGCCTCCGCTAAAGCTTCGGCGTGGCATCCGTTTCGCACGCAACAAAATGATAAATCACGTCGTAGCTAAATTTTGCCTTCGGCTGTTCTCTTAAGGATTTATACATTGAAATTAAAGCCCGCCTCCGCTAAAGCTTCGGCGTGGCATCCGTTTCGCACGCTACGCCATGATAAATCACGTCGTAGCTAAATTTTGCCTTCGGCAAAATTAGCGAAGACGGATGGTGGGCGGTATTAGACTCGAACTAACGACCTCTACGATGTCAACGTAGCGCTCTAACCAACTGAGCTAACCGCCCCCAAAAAGTATCCTCAGTATATACATGAATAACATTAAGAATTCAAGACAAACCATCTTGGATAAGTCCTTTATACACAAAGTGAATTTAAAAGCTTAGCAAGCTTTGCGCCCTGGCACCGTCATCGCGAATCCCCCTTGTGGGGTGAAGCGAACCAGTAGTGAGGCTGATATAAAACTATAATATCAGGGTTATTTCAGGCAATTCACTAAGTATATATATTTATCAACATAATAAGAGGTACACTATGAGTTTAACTGAAATCACAGCAAAACTTAATGAGCTTGCTTCCCACTGGGAGCAATTTAAAGTAGTCAATGATCGCAGGCTTAAGGAAATTGAGAAGCGCGGCAGCCCGGATCCTTTGACCACCGAACAGGTGCATAAGCTGAACAACGCGCTTGATTTCTATCAGGATAATATCGAGCGCCTTGAAACCGCTATCTACCGACCTCATGCCGAAAGTAAATCGCAGCAATCTTCATCCTCAGAGCGTGAATACAAACAGGCCTTCTGCGATTATCTTCGCAAGGGTAGTGAAAGCAGGCTAGGGCAGTTGGAGAGAAAAACCCTGTCAGCGGGATCGGATAATGATGGTGGCTATCTTGTCACTTCCTATATGTCTGAAACTATGATTAAAACTATTGAAGACAATTCTCCTATGCGACAGCTTGCCAGCATTACCAGCATATCAACCGATGCTCTCGAGCTTATTGAAGATCATGATGAGGCATCTGCGGGCTGGACTTCGGAAACCGAAGCTCGACCTGACACCAAAACTCCCCAGATCGGCAAGAAGATCATCCCAGTGCATGAGCTCTATGCCCAACCGAAGGCGACCCAGAAGCTCATTGATGATGCGAGTATTGATATAGAGTCCTGGCTTGCCAGCAAGCTTACTGACATATTTGTGCGCATGGAGAACTCGGCTTTTATCAACGGTGACGGGGAGGGCAAACCTAAAGGAATCCTGGCTTGTGATAATGGCAAAACCTGGGGAAAGATTGAGCAAATAACGACGGGTGATCCGAATAATATCACGCCAAGGAGTATCTTTGAACTCTACTTCAGCCTCAGGGAAGTTTATGCGGTCAGAGCGCAGTTTTTGATGAGCCGCGCCGCCGTGCAGGCTTTACGTCTGCTAAAGGATAACACTAACGGACAATACCTGTGGCAGCCTGGGTTGGCAGCTGGGAATCCCGATACGGTGCTTGGCTGCGTGGTTGCTCGGTGTGCCGATATGCCAGGCCTGAGCAAAGAGAGTGTTGTCATGGCTTTTGCTGATTTTAAATCCGCCTACCAGATTGTTGACCGCCAGGGCATCCGTATCCTGCGCGACCCTTATACCGACAAACCCTTTGTAAAATACTATACCACCAGGCGGGTAGGGGGTGATGTTACTAATTTTGAAGCGATCAAGCTGCTTCGACTCGCAGCCTAAACACCGATCAGCCTAAGGGTACTCAAAGCATTTCGGGAATTGGGTAGGAATGCAAGCGGTGAGCATGAGGCGCGTATCCTTCATACGTAACGAAATGCGAAGCCCGAAGCATGACGCCGCCAATTCTCGAAAGGCGAAGAGTATGCCTTTTTTTAATCTACAATAGTTGAGGTAAAACATGACGCCATACTCCATCGTGTGCACGCGCACATCCACTAACCTTGCGCTCACTTTAGCGGAAACCAAGGCCTATTTGAAAATTACTACCGATCATGATGACTTACTGATCGCCAATCTTATTAAGTCTGTAAGCCAAAGCTGTGAGTCTCATACATCTCTGGCCTTGCTCTCGCAGGAATGGCATGCGATATACCGTGGCTTTCCTAACAGCATGCTTCAGTTACCCAAAAGACCGGCCAGGAAGATTAACGAGATTGAATTGATCAATTACCAGGGCAAAGCGAGTACTTATAACACTGATCTCTATAAATTCGATCCCGAGAATTCCGAGCTGCTTTTTTATATGCAGCCGCTTTCCTATCTTATCAGCATCAAATTCAGCGCGGGATTTGGCGAATCAGCTTCCGATGTACCTGAAGAGATAAGGCTGATTATGTGCGCGCATGTTGCATTTCTCTATGAAAATCGCGGCTCAATTCAGGGCTTTCCCATGTCGCGCTACAATGACTTTAAATTTTTCCGTATATAGAGGTTCATATGACACAAATATATTTCTCACAATTCGATAAACTATGCGTATTCTTTGACCCTGAGTTGACCCTTGATGGCTTTGGCGGCTATCATGTTGAGTGGAAGGAGGTATATAGCTCCTGGGCACAGCTGATCCCCATAATCCCTGATAAAAAATCTCAGGGTTTGCGCCCTCAACATCCCTGGACTCATCGAATGTTCACCCGCTTTCATCCAATGATTAGGGAAGGGATACAACTGCGATGGTTGGAAGATGTCTACCTCGTAGACCAGGTAATCAATCACGAAGAGAAAAACCGCTACCTAGAACTGATGTTAATCAGGAGGAAGAAATGAGGAACTCACTTGATATTGAGCAGTGGCTTTACCAAATGCTTTCGGCAAAACTGGGGGCTAAAGTATACAGCTTTTTACCCCATTGACCGATTTTGCCTTATGTACAATTTACCGAAATCATAACCGAACCCTGGCTTATTAAGCCGCCGTCTGAGCTTATAACCATCTACCTGGAGATCCACTCGGAGCAGACTTCAAATGTTGAGGTGCTGAGCCTTATGGCTGCGATAAACAATATTCTTGGAAGCCACAAACCCGAAGGCAGCATTCGCACCGACATAGAAGATACGCATGCCTTTCATGATCACTCACGGTGGACTGCCGGAATGAAAATTAAATTTTATAATTATATTAAGGAGTAACTTATGGACGCAATTGAAAAACGCCGTATGGTCAAGCGCCTGCTTGACGCCAGCTTTAGTAAGGCTCAGGCAAAGGCCCTGGTCGAGGAAGTTAACGCAACCCACAGCAATTTAGAAAGCAATAAATACCTTGAAATAAAGTTTGAACAACTGGTTGGGCAAATGGATGGCAAGCTGGAGAAACTGCGTGCTGATTTATTTAAATGGTTTATCAGCGCCATGCTCACGCAAACAAGTGTGATTATCCCATTGCTCATGTCGTTTTTAGGCATATTTGGAAAATAATTGAGGAGAAATAATATGGAAGAACAAACAGTAACCGAGCTTAAACCCCCGAAGGAAACTCCGGAAAACTTACTAATTGAGCATCAGGATGTTGCGGAAAGCGCGCGTAAGATAGCTCAATTTCTGGTGCGCAAAATCGCCTTTCATGTTGGAAATGACGATAAGTTTTTTGATCTATTGGAAAAGTCCGATCGGGCTTCACTGACCTTACAAAGACTCTGTTCGATTCTTCGACATCTTATCCCGATCGAACAAAGTCTCATGGGCAGGCAGCTACAGCTTTTCCCCAAACCTAAAAAGCTGGATGAACTTACGGCTCAGGACTTTGAGATCATCTTACAAGCTGCCAAGCAGTTTGGCCTGCTGAAAGAAGGAGCTAATGAGAAGGTGCATGATATCATTGCCGATCTCTATCAGCAGCAACGGGAGCGGGAAAGGGGCATCTTCAGCAATGATGTTCGCGATGATGATTGCTACGAAGAAGAATAAAACCTACCACTTACCATTGGATTTGTAGAAAACCTGGATAGAAGTAATGAGGAAATGAAGCTCCCTAGGTGCTTTCAATAAATACCTCCTTCCTTAATATAATTGTTACAAGAGCCTGCTATAATGTCATAAGAAAAAGTACAGCGATAGGATGGAGATTAACTATGAGACAGTCTATACAACACGCTTTGGGGTTTTTGGGTTTATGGCGCAGCAGAGAAACTAACATTGTTCAAAAATTAGAAGCTGCAGTATTTGCAGGAGATACCCAGCAAGTTAATAACATCCTAATCGACTTTAGTGATGATGAGATGGCGCTGCTCATGTACCAGGTTTCTCCCAGCATTCTAGTTAAACCTGCGACAGATAATAAACTAGACATACTGGTAATGTTGCTAAGTGTAGCAACACCTGATAGGCAGCAGGACTTTATTAGCTATAATGCCTTCCTCGCCCCCCGCATGGCTGCAGAAAAAGGACATGCAAATGCCGTTGCGATGTTTTTTCGTCAAGTTCACCCACTATCTAAGCATACAATGGTTAGCTTCCTTAATTTTGCCGCATTAAGACTATCTGCGAAAAATGGAAACAAACCAATGGTTGAATTACTGTTACAGGAGGATTATCCAGTACATAAGCAAATAGAGATTGCTTTTGATCATTACTCTGTATTCAGAATAGCTGCAAAACATGGCCATATGAACATAGTTAAACTACTCTTGAAAGAAATTGACCCAAGACTAAAGCAGGCAATGCTGAAAGCTCATAATTCAGGTGCAATTCGTGAAGCTGTATCTTCTTGCAAAACCCAGATAGTAGAGTTGTTGCTGCATGAAGCTGACCCCATACATAGCAATATACTATTTTTAACTGCATTATCAACCAGTGTTGAGTCGATTGCCCATAAACAAACAACTCCTCTAATTCTGGCATATGCCGACCCAAGATTATGCCCTACAGGAAAGTGGCTTAACCCCTCTGATAATCTGCAAAACATGACTAATCGGGTAAATAGTTATAGGGATTTAATAGCGCAAGGCGTTCATGAATTCATTGATGAGATTGCAAGTCAGAGAGCTCAGTTAAACACAGTTTGTAAAATCACATCTATGTTTGCAAATAGGAATTTGCCCATTGCATTACTCACGCATGTATGCACGTTTCTTGGCATACCAAACTTTGCTGCTACCCCAGTAGTAGTAATACCCCAAAGCGTGACTTGTACTTCTCTAGTTCTGAGACATCTGGAAAACAGTCGCGAAGAACTGAAGTTCGATGGGCGGCGTTTACTGTAAATAATCCGTTACGAGGCTGAAACAGAAATAGAATTAATCCTCTTCTCTAGACTTATTATACTATCAAGTATTGCTTCAAATTCAGGTGGCTCACCTATAAACATTTCATTCATAGCATTATAGTCTTTTTTCAAGTCTTCTATCATGAGAACTTTTGGTACAATAGCTAAAGTACCAATTTTTGCTGTTTCATATGAAGCCTTATTATCTTTAAAATATGTAATGCAAGTTTCTACGATTTTATCTAATAAAATTACCTGCTGGAGAGCGCTTTTAATAAGATTATCATGGGAGACCATTTTATAGAGATCATAATAGTGTCTTGCCCTCCTTTCATTTGGTTTCATTCCATGATGAAGCGCATGTAAGATTACTATTTTCTCCCATATCGTTCGCTCAGCTGATAATGTTGCGATTTTATATGGAGTGCCCTGAGACCATTGAGGGAACACCTCTGCTACATAAGGAGTAATAGTACTTAGCTTATGCGGTTCAGCCCCACTACGTGACCCAAATTCCAACCTTACAATAGGCTTAACATAGCCAAATTCACCCTCTCCAAATTCACCCGCTCCATATGCCCCATTACCATACCCCTTTCCATAACTTAAAGTTCTGGGGTAAGAAAACAAAATAGTTTGCTTGTCCTTTTCATCTAGTTCTATGTCCCATTTATCGCCTTTATTCAAGAGCATACTAAACTTTTGTCTTAGGGCAGGTAGGATTTGCTTAGATACAGTTTTATATGCGGCTTCTTTAAGCGCATCTATTCTACGGGTTCGTTCTTTTCCAGATATTCCAATTTCTTGTGCATCTGGCACTTTTAAAAACTCTTTATCCAAAGATATGTCACAATCTTCTGAAAAACGATCAATGAGTTTATGGACCTTAGAAAGCGAAGTCCCCCCTTTGAAAGTCATATGTTTATTTAATTCAGGATCCGAAAATACTTGATATAAAGCTATGCAAACCCAAAAATCCTTTTCTATCATTATAGGGTTTAAATATTTTTTAAGTCCTTTATTCTATGCACTACATCAGAGATCCAACCTGGTATCTGTGGGGCAATTTTTACCAGCACCATCTTATCATTTTCTTTTAGTATTTTACTACACTGATTTATGATTTCATCAGTTATATTAGCTTTTCCTAAGTAGGCGAGCGCCTGTAACATATGATTGACCGGCTTTGGGACCTTTTTAAATAGTTGGACGCGAGCATGTTTAATTATGACTATTTGTCCGTTTATACTCTTTGTGCGCGATGCCCCATTAGTTAAATATACAGATTTAGCAGGAACCTGCAAAGAAAGCCCTAACATATTTGCAGCAGTAGCACCAGATGGACAAATGATATCGTCTCCTGTTTTTGCTGCAATAACTCTGGCAAGGTTATGCATTTTAGGTGATAGGGTACCAAGCATATCGTGTTTTACTGGAAAATCATATATCCCTCTATCTAATTTTCTTATTAGCTTTATGGACACAAGCCTGGCAAGTACTTTGTCTATTGTTGATCTATAAGCTATGTCTAGGAAATCTTTAGGTGTAAATACCCATCCACGCCCTTTAGCCCGTATACGCCTTTTGATTTTACTTGTTATTGTGCTCATATTATTTACTTCCATTTACATCTATATACCTAATAATACCATGTATTTATCTGACATTCAATATAATTTGAATATCTAAATAGTGCGCGTATTTACTATATAGATTGACAATATAAATAATTACTATGCTTCTATAATATTTGGCATAGTTATATCGGCCTACATAATGCTATGTAAATGGTAAGTTCAACTATCAATTTACATAAAATAGAAGCATATTTTTTAAAAAGATTTAAATTCCCAATTTTCATCAAATAATCATTATAGCCGTTGCAATACTCTACATTTTTCCGCAATTAATGCCTTTTTAAGCATTTCTATGCTATACTTAAAGTGAGAGCAAGGCGGTGCTTGGGCTGGGTTGTTTATGTGCAGAGTTATAAAAACATCGAAAAAACAAGGGTTTACCCTTGTGGAATTGTCAATAGTAATCATAATCATTGGATTTCTAATTGCGGGGGTAGCTGCTGGTTCAAGTTTGATAGAGCAAGCCCGGTTAAACTCGGTTGTAGTTGATTTTAGAGATTATCAGACAGCCGCTTTTACTTTTATCAGCAAGTATAACGCTGTGCCTGGCGATATGTCAAATGCCGATCTGTTCTGGCCAAGCACCTGTGTTACTGATAATAACGGGGTTTACTGTGACGGAAATGGCGATGGGCTGGTTTTACTTCCTAATCTCGCTGAAGAAAGGCTGGCGTGGAAGCAATTATCATTAGCAGGCATGATTTCCCAAGGCTTTAGCAAGATTCCGGATGCCGGAACCACACTTTTTTCAGAAAGCTTTCCTAGCAGCAAGGTAGATGGCGCTTACTATGTAATTCAATCTTCTGAAGATATAATCTTCTTTCCTGCAGGCGCGGTAATTTTTCCTGGAGTAATGACGCCGACGTGGCCTGATAAGACTAATCAGAATCTGCTATTCATAGCAAAAGGAACGCCAAATGGGGTAACTCCACCTAATGTTCCGAATTTAGGCGCTTTCACTCCGGATGAAGCATTTAGTCTCGATCATAAGCTGGATGACGCAACGATAAGCAGCACCAGTCTCATCATCGGGGCAAAAACTGGATCGATGCGGAGTCAGGATGATGGAACCAGCTTAACTTCTCCTTGCGTTACTGCTGCCGATGCTAATGTCTACAACGTAAGCGCGACTAAAACTACATGCATTTTTGGAGAGTTATTGAATAATCAGTAGAGACTAATATTAATCTATATTTTACCAGATTTCCCTACAGGCAATTTAAATATTAATAAAATAAATCAAAAAGCGAATTGAACTTGATATTATTGCATTTTTAATGTATAATTTATTGAAATGAATAGTAGATTTTAAAATGGATTTTTTTGAATCAATCAAAAATGGCGATATAAAGTCTATAAAAGAGGCAATAGAGCAGGGGCAGGATGTTAATAGTTATAACCGCCAGTATGAACGTGCTATCACTGTTGCTTTATTTAACGACCAGTTTGAAATCGCAAAATTATTGCTTGAAAGCGGCGCTAAGATAAAAGCTGATGATTTAAGTTCGTCAGTACGATATAATAAGTTTGAGGCAATGAAATGGCTCATTGCTAATGGGGTGAATATAGACCCAAAAGTCATCATTGCCAGGAACACAGAAGAAAAGCCTGAATTTTTAAATTATAGTACTGAACGTCTCAGCAACGAACAAATAGCATCAGTTTTGCCCGTAGCAAAGACTAAGCAAACCGAATATATTATGGGTATTTTGCAAAAAAGAGGGGTGCTCGAACAGGTATGCCAGTTAAAAATTGACGATTCCGGAAATTCCGTGCTGCATAAAACCACCTCTCCCCTTTTGCTTGATAAATTGTATGAAATGAATTTCATACCTAAACAGCCAGTTATAAATAGCCAGGGTTTAAATGCTCTGGAATATCAGATGACTAAAGGCAATTTTCCTCTTGCTAAGTTACTGGAAAAACATGGCTTAGCTTTAGAGAATGATCCTGTCTCACTAATAGTTGATTCTATTATGCTTGGGATAGAAATGAGCAATGATCTAAACAAGCATAAAGCTATTAACCATTTAATGATGAAAGCCGGTATTGCCCTTCCCAACAAATTATTAAACCTGATAGATAATCCAGGCATTACTGTTGCAGATTCATACAAATTTTACCTACCTAAACTGCCAACTGATTCGTTTGATGCTATCTATGGTTATTTACATAAGCTTGCTGAATACTATCTTAATAAAAATTCTGTAGCTGATA
>Ga0206948_1183_pt1 | contig 13762 bp, 9 predicted proteins | sample Alteio_BWOrgHeat_FD_153236 | JGI IMG/M metagenome (GOLD analysis project Ga0206948, IMG submission 153236) | Enriched cells from forest soil in Barre Woods Harvard Forest LTER site, Petersham, Massachusetts, United States -... | ecosystem: Environmental > Terrestrial > Soil > Temperate forest > O... | reverse complement strand
ATCAAGCTCACCGTCACCCCGCCGCCTGAGGAGATCCTCGCCCCCGCCCAGCTCGCCGAAACCGCCGGCCAGATCATCGCCAACGTCGAAAAAGTCATCGTCGGAAAATCCGATATCGTCGTCCTCGCCGTCGCCGCCCTCTTCGCCGAGGGCCATCTCCTCCTCGAAGACGTCCCCGGCGTCGCCAAGACCATGCTCTCCCGCGCCATTGCCCAAAGCGCCGGCTGCACCTTCAAACGCATCCAATGCACGCCCGACCTCGAACCCGAACACGTCATCGGCGATTTCATTCTCGACCCCACCACCGGCCGGAAAGATTTCCGGTTCGGCCCGCTCTTCTCCCAGATGGTCCTCGTCGATGAAGTCAACCGCGCCAGCCCCCGCACCCAGTCTGCCCTGCTCGAAGCCATGGGCGAAGGCATGGTCACCATGGATCGCGTCTCCTATCGTCTCGAAAAACCCTTCATGGTCATGGCCACTCAAAATCCCATCGAATCGGAAGGCACCTTCCGCCTGCCCGAAGCCCAGATGGACCGCTTCCTCATCCGCCTCAGCCTCGGCTACCCGGACGCCGCCCAGGAACGCGAGATGTGCCTGCGCGCCCAGCAACAACACCCCATCGACACCCTCCAGCCCGTCACCACCGGCGATCTCATCATCAAATGCCAGCGCGGCGTCCGCGAGATCCCCGTCGGCGCCGACGTCTGCGATTATCTCATCGCCCTCACCCGCGCCACCCGCAGCCATCCCGCCCTGCTGCTTGGTGCCAGCCCCCGTGGCTCCCTCGGCCTCTTCCGCATGGCCCAGGGCATCGCCGCCATCCGTGGCAGCACCAGCATCACCATCGACCACGTCAAAGCCATCGCCCTCCCCGTCCTCGCCCACCGTTTATTGGTCCGCAAAGAAGCCCAAAAAGATTTCCCCGACGGCGCCGCCGTCATCCGCGATGTTTTGTCGCGTACAAATTAAACCGAAGACGCGCGAACGAGTTCAGGGATAAAAAAAGAAACCGGAACAGTGCCTGGCTGGCCGTTATATGGCCGTCTGCCAAGTCCGTCCCGGCCTGCTGGGATTTATTGCACGACAACATCGTGGCCCAGCACTAAAAAAACTGGTTTGGATTAAGACTCAAGCAATTGCCTGAGCCGCTTCACCGCATTCTTCAAATCCAACACTTGAACCTGTCGCCGAAGGTTCGGCCGGCTAAATTCTTTGCCTGGGTTGGAATTTTTTAGAAACCGTGCTATTGAATAACAGCAGCCACACCCGGACAATACTGTCATCGCCTGGTGTTTTTGCTCCTATGCACCAACACGAGCATGACGAAAATAATGCATCCAACCAGGGTGATGACGCCAAGCCCAAAGACTTGTCGGCCGACTTGGCGGTCGGTGTGCCCGGCGCTCAGCCGCCGTTGGAAGCGGAAGGCGCCCGCGTGCAAGGCCGGAACAAAATTGCCGCCGGCTTCCATTCCATCTATGAAACCGCCCATTTTGGTTTCAAAGAGATGGGCGTGAAACGGACTTTTGAAACACTGCTAAAGGTGAATCAAAAGGGCGGCTTCGATTGCCCCAGTTGTGCCTGGCCGGATCCCGATGGCAAACGCAAACCCGCTGAGTTTTGTGAGAATGGCGCCAAGGCCATCGCCTCGGAGGCCACCTTGAAACGCCTCACGCCCGAAGTCTTCGCCCGCCATTCCATTTCCGATTTGCGGCAGCAACCCGATGTCTGGTTTGAAGGCCTGGGCCGGATCACCCACCCGATGATCCTTCGGAAAAACTCCACGCATTACGAGGCCATCTCTTGGGATGAAGCCTTCGCGTTGATTGCCCGGGAACTCGGCTCGCTGGCTTCACCCGACGAAGCGTCTTTTTATACCTCCGGCCGGGCCAGCAACGAGGCGGCGTTTTTGTACGGCCTCTTCGCCCGGCAATTCGGCACGAATAATCTGCCCGACTGCTCCAACATGTGTCACGAGTCCAGCGGCACCGGTCTGTCCGAGGTCATTGGATTTGGCAAAGCCACCGTCCGGATTGATGACTTCGAGCACGCCGATTCCATCTTTGTCATCGGCCAAAATCCCGGCACCAACCATCCGCGCATGCTCACCGAACTGCAAAAAGCCGCGCGCAATGGCTGCCAGATTGTCAGCATCAATCCCTTGATCGAGACCGGTCTGATGCGGTTCAAGAATCCTCAGGACCCCGTCAACATGCTTACCCCTGGCACCAAGCTGGCCTGTTTGTTTTTGCCCGTCCGGATCAATGGCGATGTCGCCTTGTTAAAGGGTATCATGAAGGAAATGTTGGAAGCCGATGAGCGTTCCGGCGGTGATCTCCTCGCGCACGATTTCATCCGGCATTACACCGGGGGCTTTGAATCCTTCGCCGCCGATCTCCGGCAGGAAAGCTGGGATAAGATCGTGAAAAACAGCGGTATCTCCCGGGAAAAAATTCGTGAAGCCGCTGATATTGCGCTCACTTCCAAACGCATGATTTGTTCCTGGGCCATGGGCGTCACGCAACATAAGAACGGCGTCGCCAATGTCCAAAGCATCGTGAATTTTGCGTTGTTGCGGGGACAGATCGGCCGTCGCGGCGCCGGTCTCTGCCCCGTGCGCGGCCATAGCAATGTGCAGGGCGATCGCACCATGGGCATTTGGGAAAAGATGAGCCCCGAATTCCTCAAAGCTCTGGGCACTGAGTTCGCCTTCAATCCCCCAACCAAACACGGCCTCGATACCTGCCGCACCATCGAAGCCATGTATCAAGGCAAAGTGAAGGTTTTCTTTGGCCTGGGCGGAAATTTCCTGGCCGCCACGCCGGATACCAAATACACCTCCGAAGCCCTGCAACGCTGCCGGTTGACCGTGCAGATTTCCACCAAGCTCAATCGCGGCCATCTCATCACCGGCGAACAGGCGCTGATACTGCCGTGCCTCGGACGCACCGAGCGCGATCTGCAAAAGACCGGCGAACAATTTGTGACTGTCGAGGACACCACCGGCGTCGTCCACATGTCCCGCGGCATCCTCACACCCGCCGCTGAAAGTCTGCGCAGCGAGCCCGCCATCATTGCCGGCATTGCCGCCGCCACCCTCAAGCAACGCACCACCGTCGATTGGCTGGGGCTCGCCGGCGATTACGATCGCATCCGCGAACACATCGAACATGTCGTTCCCGGCTTTGAGCAATACAATCTGCGGGTGCGCCAGCCTGGTGGCTTCTATCTCCCCAATGATCCACATCAGGGGAAGTTCAACACCCATTCCAAGCGCGCCGGTTTTTCGGTTCACGAAATCCCGCAGCACGAATTGCCGGAGGGCCGGCTGCTGTTGACCACCATTCGCAGCCACGATCAGTTCAATACCACCATATACAGCGAGCACGACCGCTACCGCGGCATCTCCCACGGCCGCCGCGTCGTTTTTCTGAATGAGGCAGACATTCGCCTCCTGAAATTGCAACCAGATCAGTGGGTCGATTTGATCAGTCATTTTGAGACCGAACGCCGCCGCGCCGAACGCTTCAAAGTCGTCCCGTACGAAATTCCCGTGGGCTGCGCCGCCGCATATTTTCCCGAAACCAATGTCCTGGTGCCCATCCGTAGCGTGGCCGATGGCAGCAACCAGCCCGCTTCCAAATCCATCATCATCTCCATCGAACCCTCATCAGCGGAATCCTCGGAGTCAGCAGCGTTGGCAGATGAACCGCGATCAAAACAAACTATCCGCCTGTGAATAATACTTTTCTACGCAATGTCCGGGCCATGTCCATTCGCCGGCTCAACGGCTCGATGGACTTTGAAGACCGCGATCTGCTGGCCACGGAAGAACCGCTGGAGATCCGGGTCGAAGGCCACAGTGTCGCCGTCGTCATGCGCACCCCTGGAGAAGATCGCGAACTCGCCGCCGGCTTTCTGGTCACCGAAAGCTTGATCAAGGACTTCTCTGATCTCGTTGATATCCGTCATCAGGAACACTGCGCCGCTCTCGGCCGCCCGGCCATGGACCGCACCGATCCAGCGAGCCTTGATTCTGGTAAGCTTACCCCCGGCAACTTGAATTCCCTTCCGAAACCCGCCGAATCGGATCATACCGGACCGGATCACGCCGGTGCTCCAGCAGAACCGAAATCAAATTCCGCCCTCGGCAATATCATCAACGTACGCCTGAAAAATCCGGACGCCCTTGACCTCAAAAAACTGACCCGCCATGTCTTCACCTCTTCCAGTTGCGGCATTTGCAGCAAATCGTCGATTGCCGCCGTTCGCCAGCAATTTCCGCCCATTGATGATGCCTGCGAAGTCGATCCGCAGTTGCTGATGAGACTGCCCCAATTGCTCTCCGCCGCCCAGGACACCTTCAACCAGACCGGTGGACTGCACGCTTGCGCCTTGTTTGATCTGTCCGGCCGTCTGTTGGTCATTCGCGAGGACGTCGGCCGACACAACGCGTTGGACAAGGTCGTCGGTTGGGCCCTCCTCGAAAATCGCCTCCCATTGCGCGAACATATTTTGCTCCTCAGCGGCCGCACCTCCTTCGAGATGTTGCAAAAATCCCTCGCCGCCGGCGTGCCCATTGTCGCCGCCGTCTCCGCCCCCAGCAGCCTCGCCGCCGAATTCGCCCGCGACAGCGGCCAAACCCTCATCGGCTTCTTGCGCGGTGAAAAAATGAACATCTATGCCGGCGCTACTCGCGTCGGCAAACCCACGACGATACCATCGGTAGGGTCATAGCGGAGGACATGGCAATTTCTACAAAGTGCCATTATGGAAAAAATTTATGACCAAAATCAAAACCTACAAGACAGCGCCGTCGCCAGCATTTTTGGAAGCCGGGAAATACCGAATTTTTCCACGAAATCAAAATGGCGGAAGGGGTACTTTCTGAACTCTTTTTGTCGGCTTTTTGCTCAAGGCCATAAGAGTCGATTCAAATCCATTTACTGACAGCCAATCCGAGGTCGAATTCTTTTGAAATCATCGTAAAGGCACCGGGTTGACGCAACAAGATTATGCCTACCGGCTTGGAGTGAGCCTCCGAACAGTCAGGAACTGGGAGCATGGGCGTAGCATGCCACGAAGGGATATTTGGCGAGAAATGTGCCAGCGGATTGCCGAAATGAGCAGGTCTGGGCTTTAATTTACGGACAAAGCGTATGGGAACTTATTAACCGGCCTTGCCCGGCTTTCTTTTTACCTGTGCGGATTTGATGGCGGAAATTCCCGTAGCGGCTCCCGGGTGCAGGATCACTTTGGTCCAACCCTCTTCACGACAGTCAAAATGTTTGTACGCATCCGGCGCTTCGTCCAGGGCCAGCTCGTGCGAGATGATCCACGAAGGCTTCGCGCGATCCTTATGAATGAGATTACGAAGATTCCGATTGTACGCCTTCACGTTCGCCTGGCCTGTGCCCATGAACTGGCCTTTTTGGAAAAACGTGCCGAAATCAAACGCGAGTTTGCCTTCCTTCGCCAGTTTGTCTTTGGCACCGGGATCTTCCGGGACAAATACCCCGACCACGCCCAACCCGCCTGTCGGGCGCACGCATTGCACCAGTTTGTTCATCGTATCATTCGGCACTTCATGTCCGGCGGGATCATGACATTGATAGCCGACGCATTCGCAACCGCGATCCGCGCCTTCGCCCTTCGTGATCTCCAGCACCTTCTCCACTGGCGATTCCTGCGAATCATCAATGGTGATCGCACCAATAGATTCAGCCAGCGCCAACCGATCCGGATGGCGGTCCACGATCATCACTTTGCTCGCGCCCTTGATCATGGCTGAATATGCGGCCATCAAGCCCACCGGCCCACAACCGTAGATCACCACCGATTCGCCCGGCTTGACGCCTGCCAATTCCGTCGCATGCCAGCCCGTGGGAAAAATGTCCGATAACATCACATAATCATTTTGCTTCTCCACCGCATCATCCGGCAGCCGGAGGCAATTGAAATCGCCATACGGCACGCGCAAAAATTCCGCCTGCCCGCCGCTAAACGGTCCCATGCCTGCGTAACCATACGCCGCGCCAGCTGTACCTGGATTCGCCGTCAGGCAAAACCCTGTCAACCCGCGTTCGCAATTCTTGCAATGTCCGCACGAAATATTGAATGGCAGACACACCCAATCTCCCACCTGGATGCGTTCCACCGCCTTGCCGGTCTCGATCACCTGGCCGAGATTCTCGTGACCCAGCACCTTGCCTTTTTCCACGTTGGTCCGGCCTTCATACATATGCAGGTCCGACCCGCAGATATTCGTCGTGGTGATCTTTACGAGCACATCCGTTGGCTTTTCGATCTTTGCATCCGGAACTTCCGCGATCCGCACATCCTTGGGTCCGTGATAGACAAGTGCTTTCATAATTTTTCAGAGTGGTTTTGAAGGTTTAGCCGTTTATCGCTGTTACCGGGCAGCTTCTTCATTGGCTGTCGATTCTGCGATCTCCGTCAGCTTTGCATCCGCCGCCTTCTCCTCTTCGAAAGTCGCTTCCAGCAGGCTGACGGCATCTTCATGTCCCATCTGCCGTGCCCACGAACGCACCGTTCCATAGGAAGCGATCTCATAATGTTCCACCTTCTGGGCCGCCGAGATGATCGCTGCGTCGATCGACGCCTTGCCCTTTTGTTCCTTCAACAATTCGCTTGTCTCCTCGACCAAGCCTTTCATTGCCGCGCATGTCTTGCGTTTAATTTTTTCGCCCAACGATTGAAACACCTGCTCCAGCCGGTCCACATGACCTTCCGTTTCCCGGAGATGATCTTCAATGGCCGTTTTCAATTGATCCGATTGGGCGGCCTTCAAGACCTTCGGTAATGCTTTCGTCAGTTGTTGTTCCGCACTGTAAAGATCGGAGAGTTCGTCCAGGAACAACTCATGCAGATCGTTGTCCATGTGTTCGTCGTTTTCATTTTCAACGTTTTCGGTAGCGGCCTTGGGAGAAGATTTTTTCATAGGAATGAAAGCCAAGCCTTAACCATGCCAGTCCCGCGCGCGGCACATTTGCTGGCATATCCGCTTCTTCCGTAAATTTTTCACCGGTCCTTGGCAGCAGTTTGCAACCCGCAAATCTACTTTTTGCAGACTCGTTTAGCACATGCTGCGCAAAATCAGCGTTATTTTCATGGCATGCTTAACGCTAATAAATCGCATGCCCCAGCCATTGCCGGATCAAAAATCTGATGGGAATTCAGATGCCGCCGCGCCTTCGACATCCCGCTCCGTTTACCGCCTCCTGTTTGTATACGAAGATTGGTCTGCCCGTGAAAAAGCTCGCCGATTGCGGAACAATCTAGCCCGCAATTGCCCTGAACACGTGCTGCTAAAAGCCAAATTTTATTCCTTCGCCGACCTCTGCCATCCCGAACTTATAGAGGCCGCAAAAAAGGACGTTAATGAATCCGATATGTTTGTCGTCAGTTCCTCCGGCGCCGGCAATCTCCCGATGTTCGTTAAAAACTGGCTGGATGAATTCAATCCTTCAAAAACTCCCATGGCCTGTGTCGAATTTTTCGAGCCCGGCATCTCCGAACCCTTTGTCGATCATTGCATAGAACACTGGTCTGCCCATCTGCTGAAGACATCCTAGATCTGTTGCCGACTTCCAGTTTCATGCTTCTAACTTTCTGAACGGCTGCACCACCCGGTCCCCGCACATTTCCATCAGCAACTTTGCATTGTTCGGCGCGCGCACATTCAGATCGTTGTTGAAATACGCAAAGACATTTTTACCTGTCGCCGCCTGCTCCTGAATATGCTGCGCCCACGGCTCCATCTCCGCGCGGGTGTAATCATGATGCGGTCCGCCCGTCAGCCCATGGAACCGGATATAGATGAAATCCGCCGTCACCGCAAAATTGACCGGCATGCGCAAGGAACTCATCGCCACATTCGCGACCCCATATTTGGCCAGCAGGGCGAATGTTTCGCTATTGAACCAGTCCGGATGCCGAAACTCCGTCGCGTGGGAAAATCGTTTAGGCAGACGCTTCAGAAATGCTTCGAGCCGCTGCCGATCCGGTTTGAAATTCGGCGGCAATTGCCACAAGAGCGGCCCCAATTTTTCCCCCAGCGGTTCGATGCGACGCGAAAAATTCCCCACCGAACGCTCCAGGTTGTTCAAGCGCTTGATGTGCGTGATGTAGCGGTTTCCTTTAACCGCAAAGATAAATCCCGGCGGCGCTTTTTTCCTCCAACCATGGACCATCGGCAGATTCGGCAGCCGGTAAAACGTCGCGTTGATCTCCACCGTCGGAAACTGCGTGGCGTAATGCGCAAAATGCTGCGCCGGCTTCAAGCCTTTGTAAAAATCGTTGGCCCACTCCTTATAAACCCACCCGCTGGTGCCGATAAATATCCCGTTCATATGTGAGTCACTCGTCGGGTTATCTACCGGTCATGCTGATATTCACGGCTGCCCACTGCCGCCGCACGATCCGTAAATTTGTCCGTTGGCATAGCTCGCATCACTCGCGGCCAGTTGCACGTAGATGGATGCCAGCTCCGCCGGTTGCCCTGGCCGGCCAAGCGGCGTTTGCTTGCCAAATTCTTTGATCTTTTCCTGCGTCGCTCCGCCGCTTACTTGCAACGCTGTCCAAATCGGGCCCGGTGCCACGCCATTTACCCTGATGCCTTTCGGCCCCAATTGCTTCGCCAGCGATTTGATGTAATTCATAGTTGCCGCCTTCGTCTGCGCATAATCATAGAGATCAGCCGATGGATCATACGCCTGCACCGACGTCGTGCCGATGATTGCCGAGCCCGGTTTCAGATGGGGCAGGGCAGCCTTGATGATCCAGAAGGGCGCATAGATATTCGTCTTCATCGTCCAGTCAAACTGTTCCGTCGTGATATCCAGGATGGATTCATGACTCTGTTGCCTGCCCGCATTGCTCACCAGAATATCCAGTCCACCCAGCGCACTGACCGCTTGCCCCACCAAGCTCTGGCAAAAACTTTCATCGCGCAGATCGCCCGGTATGGCCACCGCCTTGCGGCCTGCCTGTTGGATCAACTCAATGACCTCCTTCGCATCCGGTTCTTCCGTGGGATAATAATTGATCGCCACATCCGCGCCTTCGCGCGCATAGGCGATCGCTGCCGCCCGTCCCATCCCCGAATCGCCACCCGTGATCAAAGCCTTCCTCCCTGCCAGCCGTCCCGAACCTTTATAACTCGTCTCGCCGTGATCCGGTCGCGGGTTCATCTTGCTCGCCAGGCCCGGCCACGGCTGCGTTTGCTTCTCAAACGGCGGCCGCGGATATTTTGAAACCGGATTTTCCAGCCTGGCTGTCGGTTCATTCGATGAATTTTCACCGCACATCGCCAGATTTTGCGCCAGCGCGAGGGTGGTTAAAGTTGCCCCAATGCCTCCGATGGCTTGGCGGCGGGAGATTTGATTTTCCATAAAGTTACATTTTTAGAATTTAGATGAACGGTCACTTCACTATCACAATCAATTGGTAAATCATGTATGGGGAAATGCCATGGTGGTCATCAGCGCATTCGCGGCTTGTCGCGAATCAAGTCGCGTATGCTGAACCACTATGGGCACGTCGGCTTCAATCACGCTGGCATAATCTGTCCCCCGCGGAATGGGAGCCGGTTTCTTCAAATCATTAAAACGCACATGCTTCGTCCGGCGGGCCGGAACGGAAATCTTGTACGGCCCGACCGGCTCGCGATCGGAATAAAAAATCCATATCTCCACCTGCGCGATCCGTCCGGATGTATTCAAGATGCACGCCGCCTCGTGGCTTAACATGGCCGGTTTGGGGCCATGACTTTCTTTCGGGATATAACCTTCCGGGATGACCCAACATTTATGGCCCATCGCCGGGAATTTTTTTCTAAGCGGCCTGACAGATTTAATTTTCATAAACGATGTTGCGCGTGGGTCCAGCAGATCATCCCCACTGCAATCAATGCGGTCAATAAAACGGCTGAAAAACACAGCGCGCGATGCTCCGTGATCCACAATTGCAGGCTGATTTTTCGCGATCTTTGGTCGAAGCTGCCGTGCGTTCCAAAATCCTCGCTCAAAGGTTTGAACAAGTTGTCCGGCGCTTGCGGATCTTTCGGCTCATCCGTTTGCTGGCTGTCAAAACACGTCTTGGCCAGGTGCCGGTCCAAGAAAGCCGGTGCGATCTTATTGACCACGATCGCCTCCACGGTCGGCATGCCCACATAGATTTCGCGGCGTTCCTTCGTTGCGGCAAACACGATCGCCCGCGCCGCCACTTCCGGCTGGTAGATGGGCGGCACCGGTTGCGACTTTTTCGGCAAGCGGCTTTTCACCCAGGCAAATTGCGGTGTGTTGATCGCCGGCATTTCAACCGTGCAAACATGAATATTCTTCCGATCATGGATCAATTCGCAGCGCAATGAATCTGTAAAACCCAGAATCGCATGCTTGGCCGCGCAATAAGCGGATTGCAGCGGAATACCGCGATACGCCAGCGCCGAACCGACCTGCACGATCACGCCGCGATTGCGCGGCCGCATGCGCCGGAGCGCCGCCAGCGTCCCCCACACGTACCCGAGATAAGTCACCTCGGTCACGCGCCGGAATTCTGCCGCAGACATCTCCATGATGGGTGAAAAGACCGAAGCCATCGCGTTGTTCACCCAAATATCAATCGGCCCAAATTCTTGCTCCAATGTTTCCGCCGCCTTTTCCACTGCTCCGTCATCCGCCACGTCTGCGATCAGGATCAGCCCTTGCCCGCCCAACTTTTCCACTTCACGCTTAGCGCCTTCCAATCCCGCCCGGCCCCGGGCAAGCAAACCGATCCTTGCGCCGCGGCGCGCGAATTCATGGGCCGTCGCCCGCCCGATGCCTGCGGAAGCGCCCGTGATCATCACCACTTCAGGTTTGGCCGTCGGTTTTTTCATCGCGTTTTGATTTCCAGCGGTTCCACCTGCCGCCGGTTTTTCAGGGCGGATTGTTCCTGCATTTCCGGCACGGTATGTGGCGCGTGGATTTCCTTCCCTTCCGGATTATCCCGGCTGCCCTCGCGCAACGCCTTCACCAGCAGTTCCGCCGTGTGCATGGGGCGAAACGCGGTCAGTTGTTCCATCTGTTCCCGGCAACTGAAACCGTCCGCCACCACCAGCTTTTTATCTTTTTCCTCCCGCACCCGCGGCAACAGCATGCGCTCACCGCATTTCACCGAGATGTCATAATGTTCCGTTTCAAAACCGAATGATCCCGCCATGCCGCAGCAACCCGCATCCAGCACTTCAAATCGCAACCCGATGCGCTTCAGCAATTCCGTCTCGGATTTCATTTTCAAGACCGCGTTCTGATGGCAATGCGGATACACCACCGCCTCTCCGATGAGCCGGGGGAAAACAAAGGTGGTATGCTTCACTAAAAATTCGCTCAAGGTCATCACATTGCGCGCCAGTCGCTGGGCGTCTTCATCCTTGGGAAAAAGCCGTTTCATCTCATCCCGAAAAACCGTCACGCAACTCGGCTCCAGCCCCACCACCGGAATATCGTTTCTGAGCTGGGTTCGCATGGAGACCAAAACCTCCGCCAACATCTGGCGGGCCTGGTCCAGCATCCCGAAATCATAGAGCGGCCGCCCGCAGCACAGCTTTTTCTCCGGCAAAATGATCCGGCATCCCGCCGCCTCCAGCACTTCCACGGCTGCCTGCAGGATTTCCGGATGAAAATGATTATTAAATGTGTCCACCCATAAGATCACCGGCGGCCCACTTTGATTTACCGGCGTATGCCGCTCGAACCACGCGCGAAAAGTTTCCGGCGCAAATTGCGGCATTTTTCGTTTCTGCGAAATGCCACCCAGCCATTTCACCACGTTTCCGATCACCGGCGCGCTTCCCAAAAAATTCACCAGTCCCGGCGCCCATGCCGCCGCCCGCGCCCATTTGTGGATCAACCCCATCGCGTAGGCATGACGCGGCCGGACATGATGCTCGTAATAGTGCGAGAGAAATTCCGCCTTGTACGATGCCATGTCCACGTGCATCGGGCAGTCGGACTGGCATCCCTTGCAGGCCAGGCACAGATCCAGTCCTTCGCGCACTTCCTCGCTCCGCCAGCCGTCCCGGATCACTTCGCCCTGCAACATCTCAAACAACAGCCGCGCCCGGCCGCGCGTCGAATGCTTTTCCTCCCGCGTCACCATGTAACTCGGACACATGGTGCCCGCTTCGCCGCGACGGCAAGTACCGATGCCGACACATCGAAGCACCGTCTCTGGAAAATTGTTTCCGTCTTCACCGTAATTGAATTTCGTTTCCGGCTGCCACGGATGATAACTGGTCCCTAATCGTAAATTCTCATTGTTGTGAAAGGCGTTCACGATTTTTCCGGGATTCATTTTGTTCGCTGGATCCCAGATTTTTTTGAATTCACGAAAGGCCTCGATCAATTCTTCGCCGAACATGATCGGCAACAGCTCCGCCTTGGATTGGCCGTCGCCATGTTCGCCCGAGATCGATCCGCCCAGCCGCACCACCAGCTCCGCCGCCTCTCGTAAAAACTGCCGGTAATGTTCGATGCCCGTCTTTGTCTTCAGGTCGAAATCAATCCGCGTATGGATGCAACCGTCGCCAAAATGTCCGTACAACGAACACCCATAGCCGAATTTATCGAATAACTTCCGCAGTTCACGCAGATAGGTGCCGATGTTTTTCGGCGGCACCGCGCTGTCCTCCCATCCCTCCCAGGTGACCGGTTCACCCGGCACGCGGGCCGTCGCCCCCAGCCCCGCCTCGCGCACTTCCCAGATCTTTTTTTCTTCCAGCGGATCGGTGTACAACTTCATGCTCGGCGCATTGGGCAATCCACGCAGCGCCTCCATCATCCCGCGGCCGCGTTGCTCTGCTTCTTCCCGCGTGTTGCCGCCGAATTCCGCCACCAGCCAGCCGTTGCCTTCCGGCATCAGCTTCAGATCTTCGTCGTGCATTTTCAGCTTCTTCATGTTGCGCGCCAGCACATCGTCCACGCCCTCCAAACCCAGCGGCTTGTGCGCCAGCACTTCCATCACATGATCGCCCGCGGCATAGACATCCGGATATCCCAGCGCCACGATCACACGATGCGGCGGGCTGTCCACCAGCCGCGTCCGCGCTTCCAGCACCGTCACACATGTGCCCTCCGTGCCCACCAATGCCCGTGCTACGTTAAAACCATTTTCCGGCAGCAACTCGTCCAGGTTATAGCCGGACACCCGGCGCGGTATGCGCGGATATTTCTGCCGGATCAATTCGGCGTACTTGTCCCGCAACGCCTTCAGCTTTTGATAAATTTCCCCGCGCCGGCCGCCTTCCTGGATGATGCGTTCCAGCTCCGGTTCGCTCGTGCGGCCCACCCGCAGGCGCAGCCCGTCATAAGTCAAAATGTCCAGTTCCTCGATGTTGTCCACCGTTTTGCCCGCCATCACCGAATGCACCCCGCAGGAATTGTTGCCGATCATGCCGCCCAGCGTGCAATGGTTGTGCGTGGAAGGATCCGGCCCAAACGTCAGGTGATGTTTCTCCGCCTCCGCCCGCAGATCATCCAGCACCAGCCCCGGCTCGATGCGCGCAAATTTTTCCTGCGGATTCAGTTCCAGTATCCGGTGCAGATATTTTGAAAAATCCATCACCACCGCCACGTTGCAGCATTGGCCCGCCAGGCTCGTGCCGCCGCCCCGTGAAAGGACCGGCGCAAAAAATTCCCGGCACAGCGCCACGGTCTGGATCACATCCTCGATTGTTTTGGGAACCACCACGCCGATGGGT
>Ga0206948_1182_pt1 | contig 13796 bp, 17 predicted proteins | sample Alteio_BWOrgHeat_FD_153236 | JGI IMG/M metagenome (GOLD analysis project Ga0206948, IMG submission 153236) | Enriched cells from forest soil in Barre Woods Harvard Forest LTER site, Petersham, Massachusetts, United States -... | ecosystem: Environmental > Terrestrial > Soil > Temperate forest > O... | reverse complement strand
TTTTCAGGCAGGCGGGCCCGAGTCGGCGGCTGCTTGCTGTGGCCGTGTCGCTTGAAGGCAAAGGTGGTAAAGATCGTTGATTTGTTGTGAAAATCTGTCAAGCGTGTCTCTATTATAGGCGGCGGCTATTTTCGAGGGAGAGAGCAGTTCATGCAGGCGTTGCTCAATAACCTGGGCCGATGTCGTGATTCCCGGAAAGCCAAAGGTCGTGCCCGAGCCAGCGAGATTGTGGACAAGGCGCAGCGTTATCCTGAAATCCTCTTCCTGCCAGGGACCGGATTGCAGCTTTCTAAGGATGCCTTCGATTGAGACAACGTCGCCCTTCAGCCTTTCAATATAGGCCTTCTGCCAGCGCGATTGAGAATCTTTTTGCGCGGTTGTCTGTTGTGCATCTGCGGAGGGTTCCTGCTTTGCAAGTTTATCCGCAGGAAGCCATTTGCGGAGTTTGGCTTCAAGGTCCTCCTGTTTGAGGGGCTTGGAAAGATAATCGTTCATGCCTGCCTCAAGGCAGGCGTTTTTGCTGAAAGCAGAGGCGCTGGCGGTGAGGGCGATGATGGTTATATTCCTGTTCCGTCCTTCCTTGCGGATAGAGCGGGCGGCTGTAAGGCCGTCCATGACCGGCATCTGGCAGTCCATGAAAACAAGGTCGATGTCGTCACGGCTGTACAGATGGGACAGGACTTCCGCGCCGTCACCCGCGGGGATTGCCTTGATCCCGCAGTTGTCAAGCATCTGGCTGATGATTTCCTGGTTAAGGGGAAGGTCCTCGGCCACAAGGACGTTCACTCCTTTATAAATGGGCCGGATCGCTTCAGCGCCGGTTTCGTTGTCATTAATGGTGGATGCGATTTTGAAGACGGTGGTGAAGTGGAACGTTGAGCCTCTTCCGGCCATGCTCTTCAGCTCAAGCTTTCCTCCCATCAGGGCCACGATATCGCTGCTAATAGCAAGCCCGAGGCCGGTGCCGCCGTATTTGCGGGTGACGGAAGAATCTGCCTGTTCGAAATTGTGGAATATCTTTTTCTGTTTGTCCGCGACGATGCCGATGCCGGTGTCTTCCACAGCGATATGCAGGGTCGCGGCATCCGCCATTACTTCCGTTGCCGTCACGCGCAAAGCCACATGACCTTTTTCAGTGAATTTGAGAGCGTTGCCGCAGAGGTTGAAAAGGACCTGCCGGAGCCGGCCCGGGGTCGCCAATAAGGCGTTCAGGGCACTCTGGCGCAAAAGACAGGAAAAACTGTATGCCTTTTTCCTGCGCGGAGGGGGACAGCAGTTCCACAACTTCAGCGCATAAGGTTGACAGGTTGAAGGGTATTTTTTCGAGCTGCATCTTGCCTGCGGCCGCCTTGGAGAGATCAAGGAGGTTATTGATGATGTGCAGCAGCGAGTCCGCCGACTGGGCGATAGTCTGGGCGTAACGCGCATTTGGGAAGATGAAGATATAGGGGCTGAAACAATTCATTTTTTATTCGTGGGAGAAAAAAATGCCGATTAAAAAACAGAAAATTTTGATCATGGATGACGACCAGAACGTAAGTTCTTTCATCGCCGATGTGGTTACAGATGAATTTTATACGGCTTTGGTGGCCCCCGACATAGATACGTTTAAAAGCCATTACAAGCTGCATTCCCCGGAGCGGATCATCCTTGACCTGCACCTGCTGGGGTGTGACGGGATTGAGATGATACGCTATCTCGCCAACGAAAAATGCACATCGGAAATCTTCCTTATAAGCGCCGCCGACCGCCGGACGCTGCTGACGGCGCACCGCCTTGGCGAACAGCACGGCCTCAGAATGGGCGAGATGCTCCAGAAGCCGGTCACGGCCCAATCCATCGCAGATGTGCTCAGGAAGAGATCAAAATCCCTGACAAAATTCAGCGGGGAAGAAATCCTCGGCGCCCTGGCGGAAGACCAGATGGTCGCTTACTTCCAGCCCCAGATTGTCTGCCGGAAAGACGGTAGCTGGGCCATCGACAACGTCGAGGCGCTCGCGCGCTGGAACCACAAGGAGCTCGGCCTGGTCATGCCGGACAAATTTATTCACTGCGCCGAAGAGACCAACATGATAGCGCCGCTCACGGACTATATCCTGCAGAAGTCACTGCGTCATATCAAGAAATGGGAGCTCGATGGCGTAAAGCTGAAAGTATCCATCAACCTTTCCGGCACAATGCTGTCCGACCTTTCACTGCCGGATCATATCGAAGCACAGGTGGACAAGGCGCGTGTGCCCCCCTCACAAATCATCTTTGAAGTCACGGAAAGCGCCGTCATGGCCGACACCAAAAGGGCAAGCGACATCCTCACGCGCCTCAGGCTCAAGGGGTTTGAGCTCTCGATGGATGATTTCGGCACGGGCTACTCGTCGCTGCTGCAGTTATACCGCCTGCCCTTCAGCGAACTCAAGATCGACCGGTCGTTCATCATGGACATGCATGAGCATACCGAAGCAGGCGTCATCGTGCGCTCGCTGATTGACCTCGCGCATAACCTCGGACTGGTTGCCTGCGCGGAAGGCGTGGAGGATCAGAAGACATTCCAGACCCTGACAGAGCTTGGGTGCAAGAAAATGCAGGGGTACTACTTCGGCAAGCCCGTGAGCGCCGACAACCTGCTTCCCACCATCAAACAATTTCATAGCCAGCAAACAGACCACCGGATCAGAGCCTAAACAACAATGGAGGATAACATGACGCCAAGCCAGACAAACACTGCACAACACTCCGACTTCAACACGAAACAGATGGTCAATGAGGTCAGGGAAAACGTCCTGATAACGATCAACGTCGTGCTGGAAAGGCTGAAATCCCCGAGCATCGATCAAGCGACCAGCAATAGGCTGCACGACGGGCTGGTTGAGCTGCGGGGCATAGTCCAGTACCTGTATTCGCACAAGACGAAGGGGCAGATAGACAGAACGATGTTCGATCACTTTGATAATATGATGGCAAGCATCATAGAAGAATGCAGAAAGAACGAGCTGGGAAGCGATGCCTAGAAAGTTAGTGCACGGCGCTTGGCGCCTATAGACGTTTTTTGGCAGAAGACATGGCTTAATGCCCTTAATATAAAAGAAAGTTTATCTGTAACATAACAGTAACACGGGGGAAATTTCCACGAAACATATCTAGATTAATCTTATAGTTAAGGGCCTGTAAAAAAGGGTCCTGTCTCTCAACATGAGGAGGCCATAGTGTCACACAACAACCTTAGGATTATAGCCTTAGTTAATAATTCCAAGGTAGTGTGGAATACGGGGGCGGTATAACCAATTTATGCCCATACTAGTGTCGGGAAATAAGTTCACGACTTCAATATCAAAAAGGGAGATACAAATGAAAAAAATATTCGGACTGTTCGCAATGACAATGATGTTGACTAGCATTACAGCCAGCGCCAATGCTGCCGATTGCGTTATCCACTATAAACGCACTGCCTGTACGGGCCAGGACGCGGAATCTTACAAAAAGTGCGATGGAAAACAGGAATGTGACAAGAACGATGCAGCGGCAACGGAAGCGGATTGTACGAAGGCGGCTCTGTCTGCCTGCGACAACGCACGTGTTGACGTTACAAAATATAAAGTCGTCACGGGAACTTTCAAGGGCGCGCCGCTGACAGGCGGTTTTACCGCTGATGGCAAACCCGACCCAAAGGGCGCCAACTTTTGCGCTGCTGACCGCCCTGACCTGAACAAGTGTCAGTAAGCGACCGATAACAGGACATGGCCCCCGCATATAAGCGGGGGCCGTATCCAGAGCCCGCAAGCTATAAGGAGAGAAAAAATGTCATTCAGAAACGCCAGGATTGGCTTCCAGATCAATACCATTGTTTTATCGGTCGTTCTGAGCTTTCTCATCAGCGGGGTCATTTATTACGGCAGCTATACGCAGAGCCAGAAGAAGGAAGCGACCGGCATGCAGGCCGCTGCCGCCAAAGAGCTTACCGACAAAATCAGCTACGGCTTCCTTAATGCGCGGCGCAACGAAAAAGATTTTTTACTGCGCCTGAACCAGGATTCCATCGACAAGCATGCCGACACTGGCAAAGATATCAATGACCGCATCAAGGAGTTGCGTGAGGCCCTGACGAACGACGGCGAGTCACATAATGAGCTGGATAAGGTTGAGGCGGGCTATGCCAAATACTCGACCCAGTTTGATTCAGTCGTTAAATACTGGCACACAATCGGGCTTACCTCCAATTCCGGTCTTCAGGGGGATTTGGCCGAAGCTGTCGGCGATGTCGAGGAAAAAGTGCGCGCAACGAATAACGACAAGCTTATCGCCCTGCTGCTGGAGATGCGCGGGGATGAGCGCGATTACATGCTGCATCTTGATTATAAATACGTCCAGAAAATGGACAACGATGCCGAGGCCTTTTCAGGAAAACTGACGGCGTCAGATGTTTCGCCGGATATTAAAAAGGAGATTGCGGATCAACTGGCAATCTATCTTAAAAAGTTCCACAACGTGTCGGACCTGCGCGACAATATAGTCGCGCAGACTGGCAAGCTTTCAACCACTTTTGCCGAGGTCGAGCCTTTGCTGAAGGGCCTCTCGGCGAAAATGGCCGAAAAAGCACAGCAGTCGGCACAGCAGGCACGCGATAGCGCCAGGCAGGGCTTTAATTTTATGATTATCGTTCTAGTGGTTGCGGCCGTTCTTATAAGCATCTTGTCGTTGTTTATTGGCCGTGAAATCAGCCACCCCATCCTCAAACTGTCCGATGTCATGAAGCATCTGGCCGAAGGCAACTTCAACGTGGATGTGCCTTTTACCGGCCAAACCAATGAGATCGGCTCCATGTCGAAGGCCGTGGAAGTCTTCAAGAAAAACGGCATAGAAACCACGCGCCTCCGCAACGAACAGGCAGCCGTGCAGCAAAAACAGCTCGACCGTGCAAAAAATGTCGACAGGCTTGTCGCCGGTTTTGAAAAAGGCATAGCCTTGATCGTCAATGCCGTTACTTCCGCCGCTACAGAACTGCAGTCGACCGCAGAAGTGATGTCCGCTGCCGCCGAAGAAACTTCTGCCCAGTCCGGCGTGGTTGCCGCCGCTTCCGAAGAAGCTACGGCCAATGTCCAGACCGTCGCCTCGGCTACGGAAGAACTGTCCTCTTCAATCAGGGAAATCCAGGGACGCATCAGCGACTCCAGCCAGATGATTGTCCGCGTCTCCAGTCAGGCCACCGCAACTAACGCCAAGGTAAAAAACCTTGCCGCCGCCGCCGAAAAAATCGGCGCCGTCATCGGACTTATTAATGACATTGCCGCGCAGACGAACCTTCTGGCGCTGAACGCCACCATCGAGGCCGCCCGCGCCGGCGATGCAGGCAAGGGATTTGCCGTCGTCGCCTCGGAGGTAAAGGCGCTCGCCGGACAGACTGCCAAGGCCACGGATGAAATCGCCCTGCAGATCAAGGGTATTCAGCAGGCCACCGGAGCCTCCGCCGAAGCGATCGATGGCATCGCCAGGACCATTGAAGAGGTTAGGAACACATCAACCGCCATTTCCGCCGCCATCGAGCAGCAAGGCTCCGCTACGATGGAAATCGCCCGTAACGTCAGCGAGGCGGCCACCGGGACGCGGGAAGTTTCCAGCAACATCATCAACGTCAGCGAGGCCGCCCAAAGAACGGGCGCGGCCTCGACACAGGTGCTTGCAGCCGCAGGAGATCTTGCCAAAAACGGCGAAAGCCTCAAGATGCAGGTGGACACCTTCCTGCAGGAAATCCGTGCATGCTGATATGCCTTCACCACTGATTTCACAGATAGATTTTTACATAGGTAATTTCCCAAGTCTGTATAGACTTGCGGAATTGAGGAGGCTAGGATGTAACTTGATTTAACTCAATAAATGCCCTGTACAGGGGTTTCTTTTCTCGAAATCTTTATCTTCCCTTCCCGCCAAACCAACCACTCATTTTTTCAGGAGCATTCTCGTGAACAAGATATCAAAGACGAGCCTTATTTTAACTGTATCGGCCCTCGCCATTATCGTCAGCTCAGCCGCAGCGCAGGCAGACGAGGTTTCTCAGGATCAAATAACAGCGCTTCAAAAGCAGATTGAGTCTCTGCAAAAGCAGTTGGATCAGGTCAAATCTGTTCAGAAAAAGCAGGTTGCGGCAGTTCCCGATGCAAATGCGGCGGCCGCCCTGACCCCGGCAGCAGGTTCTGCCGCACCGGACAAGCCCAGCGGCGTCAAGGTGACCGTCGGCGGCTTCATCGAGACGGCGGGCATTGAGCGCTCAAAGAACGAGACGACAGACGTGGCGTCAAACTTCAATGCGGGCATCCCCTTCACCAGCAGCGCCAACGCGCATCAATCCGAATTCAGGGGCACGGCACGCCAAAGCCGGATCACCGTGCTGGCGGAAGCAAAGGCAAATGACGACACAAAGCTGTCGGCCTATGCAGAAAGCGACTTTCTCGGCGCCGCACCGACAGCCAACTCAACAGAAAGCAACAGCTACAATCCGCGCCTGCGGGTAGGCTATGCCACCATCGATCAGGAAAGTTCAGGCTGGCACTTCCTTGCCGGCCAGGAGTGGAGTCTGCTGACAACCAACAAGACCGGCATCAATCCCCGGCAGGAAAACATACCCCTGACTATTGATGCGCAGTATGTGCCGGGCTTTAACTGGACACGTAACCCTCAGGTCAGGTTGGTGAAGGATCTGGATGACCAGAAAGTATGGCTGGGTGTTTCGGCTGAAAGTCCGGAGGTCAGCCTTGGCGGCAGCGCGCCTGGCGGAATCACCGTACCGGCTGGTATCAATTTCACCAATACCGGCCTTTCGCCTCTGTCAACGGCCTCTTACTCAACCGACTTCTTGCCAGATTTTATTGTGAAGGCAGCGTTTGAACCAGGCTGGGGACACTATGAAGTGTTCGGCGTCGAGCGCACTTTCCACGATCAGGTCACTGCCTCGTTTCATAACAATTACACCTCCGGCCTCTCCGGTGGCGCGGCGGCGATCCTGCCGATCATCGATAAAAAATTATCCGTTCAGGCTAACGTGATGGCAGGACAGGCAGTCGGCCGGTATGGTTCGGTGCAGCTTCCCGACGTTGACTTTCAGCCTAACGGCAGCATGAAGGCCTTGAAAGGATACACGGCTCTGCTGGGCGTCATCGGCCATCCTGTGCCCACATGGGATACCTACCTTTATACCGGATACGAAGGCGTTCAGCGTGACAGCACGGCCAGCACGAACTTCGGCTATGGTGACTATGGTTTGAATAACGGCGGCGCCAACTGCAGCATCTCCGGCGGGGCATGTCCGGCGCAGACCGCGCATGTATGGCAGGTTACCGGCGGCGTTTGGGACCGTGTATATGAGGGCAGTTACGGCAAAATGCAGTTTGGGCTTCAGGACTCTGTGACAGAACGGGTGGCCTTCAGCGATAGCAACGGCAATGCGCCCCATGCCTACGAGAATATTGCGATGGTATCATTCCGCTTCTATCCGCAATAAACCCTTTTACCCTCTTACAAAAGAACGTTATATCCCTTCGGGTATGACGTTCTTTTTTTATTATTTAAGGTATACGACCTCGATTTTATGGATGAGCTTTTCAATGCCCTTCAGCTCATGAAGCCAGTCGTCCGGGAACTTCAGCTTCTGCGTGGCGCGGTATTTCAGGAGCCCGTCCCTGGCTGTGATAAGGCTTTCCTTCGCCTTTTCGTACTCATGCAGCTTCACATAGGCTTCGCCCAGGTCTTTGTGATATAAAAACGCCATGATGTTCAGGGATTTTGCGCGCGCATCCAGCGCAATAATCTCAAGGCAGGCTTCGACGACGATAGCATATTCCTTGCGGTGCTCGGCAAGGTTCAGCTTGTCCCGCAGCGCCTTTAATTCTGCAACCCGTTTTCTGTTATCGCCCGCGGCCATGTTTTTTCCTCTTAGTTCAAAGGAAGATAGCGCGTTTCCGGCCCGATAAACAGGTTGTTTACCAAAGAAATTATCGGTAAACTCCCCCATAACCCACTATTCACAGGCAAAGCACCATGACAACACTGACCGTACAACAGGCTCTGGATAACATCTACGCCTCGCTTAAAAACGACAATGAAGATATCGACACGCATATCCAGCATTTAAAAACAGCGATGTCGGCGGGCAGCCAGAAGAGCGTGGAAGTAGAATCCGCCCGCCTTGTGCAGAACAACCGGCAGGGGCGAAAACTGATGCAGTCTTACTTCAGGAAACGCGGCGTCATCGTCACGTTTTCAGACTCCGCGCAATAAACCTGTCCAGCTCGTTTGCAAACAGCTGCCGCTCCCGCTGACCAAAACCGTTCGGCCCGCCGGTCTCGATACCGCTGCCGCGCAGGCTGTCCATGAAATCGCGCATGTTCAGGATTTGTTTGATATTGTCTTTATCGTACATCCTGCCGCGCGGATCGAGGGCCGCAACCCCTTTCTCCACGATGCGGGCGGCGAGCGGGATGTCCGCCGTAACAACCAGGTCCCTTGGACCGCACAGCTTTACAATCTCATCGTCAGCAATATCAGGCCCCGCTTCCACCTGGATAAAACTGATAAAGGGAGAGCTGGGCAGGCGAATCCACTGGTTAGCCACCAGTGTCACGGCAACCTTCGCCCGGTCCGCCACGCGGAACAGTATGTCCTTGATTACCTTGGGGCAGGCGTCTGCATCGACCCATATTTTCATTGATTAGCGAATCTCCACCTTTCGTAAGGAATAGCAAAAATACGGTTTAATTGTATTTTTTTTCGGATCTATGCCATAACTGCGGGATAACCCTAGAAAGATGCAGTAAATGGGCTTTTTGCTCGGCACGGTTAAAATTGAGGACTCCGTACTTCTGGCCCCCGTCACGGGCGTCACAGACCTGCCGTTCCGGCGGGTGGTCAGGCGCTATGGCGCGGGGATGGTCTTCTCGGAGATGATTGCCAGCCGCCCCATGATCGAGGAGTACCGCCATACCGCAAAAGCACGGGTCGACTACAGCGAAGAATTTCCCCTGGCAGTGCAGCTCGCGGGCTGCGAGCCGGACATGATGGCGGAAGCCGCCCGCATGAACGTGGACTTCGGCGCCGCCATCATCGACATGAATTTTGGCTGCCCGGTGAAAAGGGTTGTGCACAAGTTTGCGGGTTCCGCCCTGATGAAGGACGAGCTTTTGTCGGCACAGATCATGGAGGCAACCGTGAAAGCAGTGAATGTACCTGTCACTATAAAGATGCGTCTGGGATGGGACGAAACGAACATAAACGCGCCCAGAATGGCAAAAATCGCTGAAGAATCAGGCATTAAGATGATCACCATCCACGGACGCACGAGGAGCCAGATGTTCAACGGCGGCGCGGATTGGGAGGCAGTTCGTGCCGTCAAAGACAGTGTAAAGGTGCCCGTTATCGTGAACGGCGATATCCGGACACCCTTGGACGCCAAGCAGGCATTGGCGTTATCGGGTGCCGACGGCGTGATGATTGCCAGAGGAGCTTACGGGAAACCGTGGCTTTTACGCCAGATAATGGACTTTCTGCGCACAGGCGCCCTGACGCCCTCGCCGGAAATGAGCGAGATAAAGGCGCTTATCCTTGAGCATTACGAGGCCATGCTGCACTGCTACGGCGAGCACCAGGGCGTCGCCATCGCGCGAAAACACCTCTGCTGGTATCTCGGCCATCTTCCGGATTCGGAGGCTGTTTATACCGAGATCAAAACGATGCAGAACCCGGACGCCGTGAAAGAAAAGCTGAGCGCCTACTTTGACGGCTTTATCCACACGTGCAGGGCTGCCGCATAAAAACCTGCTATTTTATGCTTTAAACCACTAGTCATGGCATAAAAAACAGTCTAGTATTACCCCAACTACCTAACATTCCATCAACCCCTACAGAGAGAGAAGTACACACCATGGCACTCAAGAAAAAATCTGCCGCTTCAAAGAAAGTCGTTTCTGCAGTCGTTCAGCCCGTCAAGCAAACCCTGACCAAATCAGGCCTGCTGACCCTCATCGCTGAACAAAACAGCCTGACCCGCAAGCAAGCTGCTAACGTTCTCAGCACAATCGAAAACACGATCCTCGGCTCCGTTCACCCGAAGGGCGTTGGCATGTTCGTTCTGCCAGGCCTGATGAAAGTAACGCTGCGCAAGGTTCCTGCTCGTAAAGCCGGCACCCTGATCCGCAACCCGGCCACAGGCGAAATGATGAAAGGCGCAGCGAAGCCCGCTTCCGTCCGCGTCAAGATCCGCCCTCTCAAGAAACTGAAATCAGCAGCTGTTGCTTAATATAAGCTGCTAACGCGATAAAAAAACCCGGCGCTTATAAGGCGCCGGGTTTTTTCTTTAGCAGAAAAGAAAGCTTTAAGCGGCTTTCAGGTTTCCGGCAGATTCTTTGCCTTTTTCTGTGACGATGTCAAAAGTAACCTTTTGACCTTCGTTCAGACCGCGCAGACCGGCTGCTTCAACAGCGCTGATGTGAACGAACACATCTTTGCTGCCTGAGTCAGGCTGAATGAAGCCGAAACCTTTTTGAGCGTTGAACCACTTAACTGTACCTTGTGCCATATTGGCCTCCTTGAGAAAGACGCACTCTTCGTGCATAAAACTTACACAACCATTGTGAAAATCTTATATCCGAAACAAGCGATGTCTTGGAGAAAGCCTTTTGAGCCAGCGAACAAGTCAGAGCTTAAAATCAGAATAACTACACGGTATAGCCTTATTACCGCAGTAACAAGCAAGTAATGACGCTGCTTGCATAATAAAGTTAACGATTGACGGGAAAACAGGGCTCTAACGTCCGGGTTATGCGCTGAATAGCTGCGTCGCAGGCTTCCTGCAGGCTGGATTTCTTCATTAAAGCCGTAAATTCCTGTACGACGGCCTCCCAAGCCTCATTCGGCACCTTCTGGAGAATCGCACGACTATGGAGGACATGCACGTATCTCTCGGCCAGGGAAATATAGAGAATCACAACCGGCCTCTCTGCCGGGACATGGCGCGAGACGATCAGGAATTCCTCAAAAGCCCGCCTTGCCGCGTGATGATGCATCACGCGTTTGGGAATCAGTTTCAGGCACAGGCTCCCCAAAAATGGCACGAACAACATGGCCATGATGGCGGCAACCTGAATGCCGAAAAGCACCGGAAACCCGGTAACAATTTTTTCCGTCCACAAACCCATGCCGATAAGGCTGCCCAGAGCCAGGCCGTAAGACATGAGATGGCTTTGATAAGGGTCGCTGGCAGGCAGCACCACAACCACAACTTCCGCGCTCGTGCGGCGCTCAGCTTCGGCAATGGCCTTGGCGATTGTTTCTTTCAGTTCCGGTGAAACACTCTTTACCATGATCCCGATGCCCCTCCCCCGCCAAAACTGCCGCCACCGCCGCTAAAGCCGCCTCCTCCGCCCATGCGGGAACTGCCGAAGCGTGAGGGCTGGTTGGACATCAAAAGATACATCGCTATATAAGGATGCCGTATGGCGAACAGAATGAAGAGAAAGAATAGAAATATTTCCAACCCGGAGACTTGCCCCTGACCACCACCCTGGTTTTCTACCAGCAGGGATTTCCCGCCAAGAACGGAAAGAATGGCCTGCGTGCCATCAATAACACCCTGTTCCATATGACCCGCACGGAAATCCGGCAGGATGACCTGATTAACGATTTGGCTGGAGGCTGCATCGGTCAGCACCGGCTCCAGCCCATATCCAACCTCAATACGGACCTTACGTTCCTTGGGAGCGACGATCAGCAGGACGCCGTTATCTTTGCCCTTCTGCCCGATATGCCAGTATCTTCCCAGCTGGTAGCCATAGTTATCGATGCTGTCGCCATTCAGGGAGGAGATAGTCGCCACCACCACCTGATTGGAAGTGCCGTTCTCATAGGCTTGAAGTGATTGGTCCAAAGACTGGACCGTTGATGGCGAGAGTATATGCGCGTTATCCACCACCCGGCCAGTGAGAGGCGGAAACGATTGCGCCGCCAGCGCTGGCGCTGCATACAGCAGCAGTAAAGACAGGCCGATGGATAAGATGCGGCGCATGGTATCAGAACTTTACGGAGGGCGGCTTGTCGGCGCCTTCGGTTGAGGTAAAGACCTGCTTGGGCTGCGCGCCGTAAAGCATCGCCCAGATACGTCCGGGGAAAGTGCGCACGAGCGTATTATATTCCTGGACAGTATCAATATAATCCTTACGCGCGATGGCGATGCGGTTTTCCGTTCCCTCCAGCTGCGACTGCAGCGACAGGAACTGCTGATTGGCTTTCAGATCCGGATACCTCTCGGAGACGACCATAAGGCGCGACAGGGTATTCGTGAGAGCCCCCTGCGCCTGCTCGAACTTCTGGACCGCTACCGGATCGCTCAGCATCTCGGGCGAGAGCGTGACTTTGGTGGCGCTGGCGCGGGCGTTGATAACATCCGTCAGCGTTGACTTCTCGAAGTTGGCATAGCCCTTGACGGTTTCAACGAGATTGGGAATAAGATCCATCCGGCGCTGATATTGGTTATCCACCTGCGACCATGCCGCCTTGACTTTTTCATCCTGCGTCGGGATGGTGTTGATGCCGCTCATGATAAACAGCAGCGCCAGTGCAACGACCCCGACCAGCAACATATGATTTTTTAAAAAGTCCATGTGTTCCCTCACAACGTTAAAATACAAGCCCGCCTAGGAATGTACTCGCAATTCGCGGATACCGCAATTTGTTCATTTTCTGGAAATGAGCACATCACAGGATACGCAGCGGCTTGATGCCACATTCACGAACGCTTCCAATTCTGTATGCCGCAGGCAGTCTCCGCTCCAGTTTCACCGCATCTGATTCAGGCAGCGAGATCAGCAGGCCGCCGGAGGTTTGCGGGTCATAGAAAAGATCATCAAACGCGGAAGTTCCCTCAACGCAGGAAGCCACAAAATCCCGGTTGTTGTGCAGACCGCCCGAAAGCGCGCCGGCGCGGGCATACTCCAATGCACCCTCCAGAAACTGCAAGCTGTTGGCATTAATATCGAGCGTCACCTTGCTCGCCATCGCCATTTCCCGTGCATGCCCGAGAAGGCCGAAACCGCTAACATCTGTCACGCCATGAACATCAAATTCCGCCATCGCCTCGGCGGTTGCGCGGTTCAGTATCAGCATGGAGTCGATAGCACCCTGCACATGGGCTTCATCAGCAAGGCCGCGCTTCAATGCCGTTGATATAACCCCCGTACCAAGCTTCTTTGTAAACAGCAGCACATCTCCCGGCTTTGCGCCGGCATTCGGCTTGAAGCGGTCGGGATGCACCAGTCCCGTGATCGCGTAGCCAAATTTAATTTCAGGATCATTGACGCTATGGCCGCCCAGTATCACGCAGCCGGCTTCCTGCAGTTTATCTGCACCACCTTTTAAAATCTGTTCTAGAACATCGACATCCCCCGATGCGGGCCAGGCGAGGATGGAAAGCGCGGTCAGCGCCTTTCCGCCCATGGCATAAACATCGCTCACGGCATTGGCTGCGGCAATAGCCCCGAAGGTGAACGGGTCATCCACAATGGGACTAAAAAAATCAACCGTCTGCACCAAGGCAAGGTCCGGGCTCAATTTGTATATACCCGCATCATCCGCCGTATCGAATCCGACGAGGACGTTTTCATTCGATTGGCGCGGCATGCGGGAAAGCGCCTGATCCAGAATCTTCGGACTGAGCTTGGAAGCGCATCCGCCGGCTTTGACTTGAGCAGTGAGTTTGGGGGCAGTCATTTCAGATTCTCCTTAATTATAGGGCGACATTAACCCAGACGTTGGCACCACGCCAG
>Ga0206948_1129_pt2 | contig 13887 bp, 11 predicted proteins | sample Alteio_BWOrgHeat_FD_153236 | JGI IMG/M metagenome (GOLD analysis project Ga0206948, IMG submission 153236) | Enriched cells from forest soil in Barre Woods Harvard Forest LTER site, Petersham, Massachusetts, United States -... | ecosystem: Environmental > Terrestrial > Soil > Temperate forest > O... | reverse complement strand
ATTTTATACCGACCGGATCAACATTCCCATCCAGCCGGAGAGCAAGGCGGCCATCATGGAGAAGCTGGGCAGCGGGCTCACGGCGATCGGCGCTTTCAAGGTGGAGAAATTCATCACGACGGACGGTTATAAATTTCTGCTGCCGAACAACGAATGGGTGGCGTTCCGCGCCAGCGGCACGGAACCGCTGTTCCGCTGCTATATCGAGGCCAAGACGAAGGCCAACTTGAAAAAGCTGGATGCCGCGTGCCGGAAATTGCTGGCAGCGTGAGTTGAACCTTTAGCCTTACGAACTGACCAGCGTGGCAGCATACTGCCGGGTTAGTGCAGACAGTTCGTCGCAGACAGCCTTGTGCTTGGGGTCGTTGGCGAGGTTGGTCATCTCCAGCGGGTCGGCTTTGGGATCGAAGAGCATTGCGCCGTTGACGCCGTCCTTGCCGAATTCGGCGTATCGCCATTTCTCGGTGCGCACCGCCACGCCGTGCAGGGTATGACCATCTTCACTCCAGACGCTGAAGCCGGGCTTGTCCCAATCGCCACGCGGATCGTGGAGCAAGGGGGCAAGGCTAGAACCTTCGATCTCAGATTGAGCGGGGAGCCCGCATAATTCGACGAGCGTGGGGTAGATATCCAACGATTCCACAATACGGGCGCAGGTGCGGCCATTGCCTTTGGCACCGGGGGCGGAAACGATGAGCGGCACGCGCGTGCCCATCTCGAAGAGAGATCCGGCCTTGGACCACTTGCCTTTTTCACCGAGTTGATAGCCGTGGTCGGCCACGAAAACTACGATGGTATTATCGCGCAGACCCAAATGATCCAGTTCGTCGATAACGCGGCCGATGTTCCAATCGGTCCAGGAAATGGAAGCGATATAGGCGCGGATCACTTCCTTGGCCTCGGCTTCGCTGGCACCGCGGCCAATGAAGAGATCGGCGTTGCGCTTGCGGATGGCGGCACTGGGGAAACCGGGCGGCACAACCGGCCACGCGGCAAAATCCGGCGTGAGTTTCAAATCGTCCGGATGGTACATATCCAGAAAACGCTGGGGCGCGGTCGGCGGGCTGTGAGGTTTCACAAAACCGCAAGCAATGAAAAACGGCTGGTCCTTGTATTTGCGAAGATTTTCGATGGTGCGATCAGCGGTGTGATAATCGCCGTGGCCTTCGCCATTGCCTTCGAGCACGACGATGCGGTCCGAATAGGCGGAGCGGGCGTTGTCGGCGGGCAGCGGCGGCAGCACGCCATCGGGCTGGGGAATCTGCGCGTGTGGAATGACCATGGTATGCCCGGTCTGCGGTCCGCTGCCGTCATCTGTGGTGCCGCCTTTATCGCTGGTGGTGTTCCATGAGGCCGTGTCATCAATGCCACCATGATAAATCTTGCCGGCGCGGACCGTCACGTAGCCGTTGTTCTTGAACAATTGCGGGAGGGTGGTCCAATCCGGATGAGCGGTGCGGAAATCAGTGCGATTGCCAAGCACACTGGTCTTGGTGGGATTGCGCCCGGTGAGGAGCGACGCGCGCGAGGGATTGCAGAGCGGGAACTGGCAGTAATTGCGATCGAAGCGGACACCGGATTTGGCCAGGGCATCAAGATTCGGGGTCTTGGCGCCAAAACGGCTGCCGTAACAGCCAATCTCCACGCGCATATCATCCGCCATGAGAAACAGGACATTGGGTTTGCGCGCGGGTGTGGATGTTTGAGCCGGCAATACATCGGGCAGGGCCGCCGTGGCAGCGACTCCGGCCAGACCGCCCAAAAATTCACGACGGGTCCAGCGATTGCGGGCAAAAGTGGTCATGGGGAAACTTTAACAACGGCCCGAAACGGAACAAGCCCCCAACGAGTCACCAATTCTGCTGATGCGCTGAGGTTTGCGTGAGCGGTAAAAAATTCATACGCTGCCGGGGTGAGCCAAACGCCGATCACCGAGGCCGGATCCCTGTCTGGACGCGGGTTTCATGTCCTGACGAAACCCATCGGGCCGATCTGCAATCTGGACTGCAAATACTGCTTCTATCTCGAAAAAGAAAAAATGTATCCCGGCGAAAGCCAGTGGCGCATGAACGATGCGGTGCTGACCGAATACATCCGCCAGTATATCCAGAACCAGCCGGGACCAGAGATCCATTTCGCATGGCAAGGCGGCGAGCCGACGTTATTGGGCGTAGATTTTTTCCGGCGAGTGGTGGCATTGCAACGGCAATTCGCCGGCGGCAAGACCATCTTCAACGCCATCCAGACAAACGGGACATTGCTGGACGATGAGTGGGGTGAATTTCTGGCGCGGCATCAGTTTCTGGTGGGACTTTCACTTGATGGGCCGGCGGAATTGCATGATGCCTATCGCGTGGACAAGCGGCAGCAGCCGACGTTTGACAAGGTGATGAGCGGGCTGGCAGTGCTGAAAAAGCACGGTGTGGAGTTCAATACGCTCACGGTGGTGAATCGCAGAAATTCGCAGAAGCCGCTGGAGGTGTATCGTTTTTTGAAGAGTATCGGAAGCAATTTCATCCAGTTCATCCCGCTGGTGGAACGTCTGGCACCGGCGGAGATGAAGACGGCGGGATTTGATTTTGCTGCGCCTCCCCTGCCCGGCCAGGCCGACGCAGCAACCACCGTTACACCGTGGAGTGTGGAAGCAGAACAATATGGAACTTTTCTGTGCGCGATCTTTGACGAATGGGTGCGGCAGGATGTGGGTAAGACGTTTGTACAGTTGTTTGACGTGGCGCTGGGCAACTGGATGGGGCTGGGGTCGTCGCTGTGCGTCTTCGCGGAAAAATGCGGGAGCGCATTGGCAATCGAACACAACGGAGATTTGTACAGTTGCGATCATTATGTCTACCCACGACATAAGCTGGGCAACATCATGAACCACAGCCTGGGAGCGATGGTGGATTTGCCCCAGCAGTTGAAATTTGGGGCGGACAAATTCGATTCGCTGCCGAAATATTGTCGTGCCTGTGAAGTGCGCTTTGCCTGCAATGGGGAATGTCCGAAACATCGGTTCATCCAGACACCGGACGGCGAAGAGGGATTGAATTATCTATGCCCGGCGTATAAAAAATTCTTCAACCATATCGATCCGCACATGAAGACGATGGGACGATTGCTGGAGAATGACGAAGCGCCGGCGCGGATCATGGAAATGCTGGCCGAGCAAAAGTGACGAGCTGGATCAGGAATCTTTTTTCCGCGCGGCGATCAATTTTAACAAGCCGGGGAAGCGCCGATTCAGTTCGGCCTGCCGCAATGAAGTCATGCACTTGGTGCCTTTCATTTCGGTGAAGATGATCCCGGCGGCGCGCAGGACTTCAAAATGGTGCGACCGTGTAGCCTTGGAAATGTCCAACTGAACTTCATTGCACGCCAGTGCGCGTCCCTTGGCTTGCAGCAAATCGTGAACGATGGCGATCCGGCAGGGATCAGACATCGCTTGCATCACCGCATGCAACGGCACTTCATTGATGGCCGGATGGGAGTAATTTTTCACGCTGATGTACTATCGCATCATTTCGATAGTTCGACAATCATCGAATTATTTTTGACAATGCCAGCCGCCCGCACTAGGTTCGATTAGCATCGAACCATGCTGAAACAGTAAAAATTTAACCGACCAAGACACTGCCCAAGACAGACTATGCCCACGCTTTTTGATCCCATCCGCATCGGCGCCTGGAACCTGCCCAATCGCATCATCATGGCTCCCCTCACCCGCTCACGCGCCGGAGTGGAACGCCTGCCGAATGCGTTGATGGCGGAATATTACCGGCAGCGGACATCAGCCGGACTGATCCTCTCGGAAGCCACTTCGGTGACGCCGATGGGCGTGGGCTATGCGAATACGCCCGGGGTCTGGTCGCAGGAACAGGTAGCGGGCTGGAAGCTGGTGACAGAGGCGGTTCATCAAGCGGGCGGGCGAATCCTGCTTCAACTCTGGCACGTGGGGCGCATTTCTGATCCGATGTTTCTGAACGGCGCAACACCAGTGGCACCCAGCGCCATCACGCCGGGAGGACATGTCAGCCTGGTTCAGCCGATGAAACCTTTTGTCACCCCGCGCGCCCTGGAGCTAAATGAAATCCCGGGTATCATCGAAGTCTTCCGGCAAGGCGCGATCAATGCCCAACTGGCGGGTTTTGATGGCGTGGAAATCCATGGCGCTAATGGCTATCTACTTGATCAATTTCTGCAGGATCAAACCAATCATCGGACTGATATCTATGGTGGTCCCGTGGAAAATCGTGCGCGGCTCATGTTGGAAGTGACCGACGCGGTGATATCCGTCTGGGGCGCCGACCGGGTAGGAATGCATCTGGCACCGCGCGGCGATGCGCATTTCATCGGCGATTCGAATCCGCTGGCTACTTTCAGTTACGTCGCCCGCGAACTGGGCAAACGCAAGATCGCCTTCCTCTGTGCGCGTGAATCGTTAGGAGACAAACGCATCGGCCCGCAATTAAAGGCGGCATTCGGCGGAACCTACATCGCGAATGAAAAGTTCACTTTTGAAACAGCCAACAAGGTGCTGGCCGCCGGCGAGGCGGATGCGGTGGCATTCGGCGTGCCGTTCATTGCAAATCCTGATCTGCCGGCACGTTTCCTTAAAAGCGCGCCGCTGAATCCGCCGGATCAAACCACTTTTTATGCGAGCGGTCCCAAGGGTTATACTGATTATCCGACGCTCCAAAGTTGAACCTTATGAAAAACGGTGCGGGCATGGTGCTATCGGTTCTAGACCTCGCGAACGTTCGCGAGGGTGGGACCGTTGCGGAGAGCTTTCGCAACACGGTGATGCTCGCACAGCATGCGGAGAAATGGGGTTACCGCCGATTCTGGCTGGCGGAACATCATAACATGCCGGGGATCGCCAGCGCGGCGACCTCGATCTTGATCGGCCATGTGGCGGGAGTCACGAAAACAATCCGGGTTGGCTCGGGCGGTATCATGCTGCCCAATCATGCGCCGCTGGTAATCGCCGAACAATTCGGCACGCTGGCCACACTTTATCCTGACCGCATTGACCTGGGTTTGGGCCGTGCCGTGGGCGGTGATCAACTGGTTGCTCACGTCATGGGACGCGATCCCCGTGCGGGTGACCGGTTTCCGCAATTGGTTCAGGATTTGATCCGCTATCTGGGTCCCGTTTCGGCGCAGCAACGGATCCAAGCGGTGCCGGGTGGCGGGACGCAGGTGCCCATCTGGCTGCTGGGTTCCAGCACTTTTAGCGCGCATTTGGCGGCTACGATGGGATTGCCCTTTGCTTTTGCAGGACAGTTCGCCCCGCAAATGATGTTTGAGGCGATTGGCCTATATCGGGAATATTTCACGCCTTCGGCCACACTGGAAAAACCGTACGTCATGATAGGATTGCCCGTGCTGGCAGCGGATACGGATGAACAAGCGGAACTCCTGGCGAATTCGGCAAGGCAGCGAATTCTACGCCTGATCCGCGGCCAGCCAATCTACACTCCGCCGCCCATTCCCAGCATGGACGGTTTATGGAATCCCGAAGAACAGCGCTCCGTGCAGGCGCATCTCGGCGCGGCCATCATCGGCAGCCCGGCTACCGTGGAGCGTAAGTTGCGGGAATTTCACCAACAAACGCTTGCGGATGAATTCATCCTGCATTCAGACTGTTATCAACTGGAAGACCGGTTGCATTCGTACGAGATTGTCGCCGGCCTGTTCTTGAACAAGTGAGATAGAAGCAATAGAAACATCAACCACCAACTTTTGATCTTATGGAATATCGACAACTCGGCGGTTCTGGATTCAAAGTACCCGTGCTCACACTGGGCACCGGGACATTCGGCGGCAAAGGCGAACTTTTTTCCGCCTGGGGCAGCAGTGGTGTGCCCGAGGCCACGCGGCTGGTGGACATCTGTCTTGAAGCGGGTCTGACCATGTTTGACAGCGCGGATGTTTATTCCAACGGCGCGGCTGAAGAAATCCTGGGCAAAGCCATCGCGGGCCGGCGTGACAAAGTGCTCCTCTCGACGAAGGCGACCTTTCGCCTGGGAGCTGGTCCGAACGACGTAGGCTCTTCACGTTATCATTTGATCCAGGCGGTGGAGGGATCGTTGAAACGGCTGGGGACAGATTATATCGACCTGTTTCAACTGCATGGCTTTGATGCCGTAACGCCGATCGAAGAAACGCTGAGTACGCTGGCGGATCTGGTGCGTGCCGGAAAAATCCGTTATATCGGCTGCTCAAATTTCTCCGGCTGGCATTTGATGAAGTCGCTCGCCATCGCGGAAAAATACGGCTATCCGCGCTATGTGGCGCATCAGGCCTATTATTCCCTGGTCGGACGGCATTATGAATGGGAATTGATGCCGCTGGGTCTGGACCAAAAAGTCGGCGCGGTGGTGTGGAGTCCGCTGGGTTGGGCGCGTCTGACGGGCAAAATCCGGCGCAGCCAGCCGCTGCCGGCGGAATCGCGTTTGCAATCCAAGCTGAACACGGATGTGGGCCCGCAGGTGCCGGATGAATATTTGTACAATGTGATCGACGCCATTGATGCCATCGCCAAGGAAACCGGTAAAACCGTGGCGCAAATCGCCCTAAACTGGCTGCTGCAGCGTCCGACGGTCTCGACGTTGATCATTGGCGCGCGGAATGAAGAACAGTTAAAAGCGAATCTGGGCGCCATCGGTTGGAATCTCACGCCGGACCAAGTAGCTCGATTGGACGCCGCGAGTGCTGTGCCGATCATCTATCCCTATTGGCATCAGAATGGTTTTAAAGAGCGGAATCCGCCGCCGGTGTGATCTTGCAAAATATCGGAGCCGGGAAATCCAGTCGGAAGCTGGTGGGCCTGCTCGGACTTGAACCGAGAACCAAAGCATTATGAGTGCTCTGCTCTAACCATTGAGCTACAGGCCCAGTACGGATGCTTATTTTGGAATAGGATAGATTGAGGGCAAGACATTTCGGGCCCATCACCAGCGTATTGTCAACGGATGCGGCTTACGGCATCGTCAACGCATGACACCTGTTCAGCGAGTCTATCTGGCGCTGGCGGATTTGGTCCTGGTGATCCACGCCGCGTTCATCGCCTTCGTGGTCGTGGGGCTTGTGCTGATCTGGATCGGATGGCTGCTAAAATGGGCGTTTGTGCGAAACATGTGGTTTCGCGCAGCGCATTTGGCGGCGATCGGCGTGGTGGTGTTTGAATCGTTGACGGGAATCGTTTGCCCGCTGACCACCCTCGAAGATCATCTACGGCTGCTGGCAGGCGGGCACATGCGCTATGCCGGGTCATTCATCGAACACTGGGTGCGCCCGCTCATCTTTTTCAACATGAATCAAAGCGCCTTCACGGTCATCTATGTGGCGTTTTTCCTGGCCGTGGCACTCAGTCTCTGGCTGGTACCTCCACGACGGTCGCGCCGCGCCACCCAGAGCTAGACCTCAATCCAGATCGAGATTCTCGATCTCCAGGAAGCCGTGGAGTTGTTTCAGGCGCGTGGGATGGCGCATCTTGCGAAGCGCCTTGGCTTCGATCTGGCGGATGCGTTCGCGAGTAACGCGGAACTGCTGGCCGACTTCTTCCAGCGTGCGGGCATTGCCATCGCCAATGCCAAAACGCAGTTCGAGCACCTGGCGTTCACGTTCATTCAGGCTGCACAGAACATCGCCCAGTTTATCTTTCAAGAGGCTGAAACTGGTGATATCCAGCGGATTGTCAGCGCCTTTGTCCTCGATGAAATCACCAAAGCTGGCTTCATCGCCATCGCCAACCGGGGCCTGCAATGAGACGGGCTGCTGGGCCATCTTGAGGACCCCGCGGATACGCTCGACGGGCATCTGCATCTCGTCGGCGATCTCCTCGGGAGCGGCTTCACGGCCGAGTTCCTGCAACAATTTCTTCTGCGCGCGCATCAGTTTGTTGATGATCTCGATCATGTGCACCGGAATACGGATGGTGCGGGCCTGATCGGCAATGGAACGGGTGATGGCCTGCCGGATCCACCAAGTGGCGTAGGTCGAGAATTTGTAACCGCGACGGTACTCAAATTTTTCCACGGCTTTCATCAAGCCCATGTTTCCTTCTTGAATCAAATCTAGAAAGGACAGGCCGCGGTTTGTGTATTTTTTGGCGATCGAGATGACGAGGCGCAGGTTGGCCTCCACCATTTCCGTTTTGGCTTGGAGAGAACGCGCCGACGCATCCCGCAACAAATCGAAGGCCAGCAGGAAGTCCTGATGCGGCATGCGGACAAACTCTTCCAGCGCGCGCAAGGTTTGTTGCTCCGCTTCCACGAGATGCTTTTGCGGAATGGATTCGCGCTGGTTCTGGGCGTCTTCCAGGGCGCGCAGGCTGTAGAGAAATTTATCGTGGATGTTCTCGGCCACCATGGCCATCTCTTCAACCACTTTTTGTTTGAAGTAAAATTTCTGGAAAGAAGCCTGCAACTTTTTGTCCAGCTTCTCAAACTCATCATGTTCGCGGTTGCGGCGCGCATTTTGATGGGCGTCCCGCCAGAGCGTGAAGTGCTTGTCCACTTCTGAATCCAGTTCGCGGACCTTGGTCACGAGCCGGTGCATGGTCTTGAGGTGTGCATCGCGGCTGTCCACCTTCTTATCCAGCACGACGCGATCGAACCGTTCACGGGGCGGATCGGCCAGAAGTTTTTCAGCCAGGGCGATATGTTCCTTGCCCGTGAAGCCAAATCCGTACACTACGGAGCGCAACTCGTTTTCTGCTACTTCAATCCGTTTGGAAATCTCAACTTCCTGCTCGCGGGTCAACAAGGGCACGGCGCCCATCTGCTTGAGGTACATCCGGACAGGATCATCCAGGGCGTCCATCCGGGAGGTGTCTTCCTCCTCGACTTCTTCCTTGTCCACGGGTTTGACACGATCCACCTCGGCGGCATCCACGACCTCGATCTCCAGTTCGCGCAGCTTGGCGAAAACGTGATCCAGGTTCGCGGGCGTGGAGTGTTCCTCGGTGAGGATCTCATTGACGTCATCAAAGGTGAGCTGGCCCTGCTCCTTGGCGAGCCGGATGAGTTCCTTGAGTTTTTCAGCGAGGGCAACGGTGGGATCAGTAACAGCCACCGGCTGCTCTGACCCGGCGGCGGTCGCCGGAGCGGTTTTGCTGGACTTGGGCTTAGGCATAGGTTCGGCGCGCTTCTGAATTGTACGACAGGAGCGGGGCGAATATGAAAAGCCAAAGTGATTACGTCAAGCGGCGAAATGCTCAAACTTTTTTGGGCACGACCATGATTCCGCGCTGGGCGAGGTGCGGCAGCATCATTTCCACAGTCCGTTCGACGGCGCCGAGGTTTTCGGCGACCACTTCCAGCCCATGCCGGCCTAGTTCGGAACGACGTTTGGGGTCCGCGAGCAACTCTGCGATGGTGCTTTCCAGCTCGTCCGGACTGTGGATCTGGACGGCCGCCTGCTTGGAAAGCAGGATCCGCACGATATCCTTGAAATTTTGCATGTTGGGGCCAAAAACGACCGCTTTGCCCAACGCCGCCGGTTCAATGGGGTTCTGGCCACCGAGCGCCGTGAGGCTTTTACCCACAAACACCACGGTGGCGGGGTCGTAAAAGAATTTCAATTCGCCGGTGGTATTGACCAGGAGGCAATTCACTTCGCCGGGTGCCTTCTTCATGAGCGGGAAAATCTCGTTGCGGCAGACAAATTTAACACCATGGGCGCGCAATTTCGGGGCGAGATCACGGCACCGCTCAAAATGCCGGGGAACCAAAATGAGGAAAAGGTCGGGAAACTTTTGGCGCAAGCGTTCGGCGATATCCACCAGCAATATCTCCTCGCCTTCATGAGTGCTGCCAGCCACGAGTATGGGCGCGCCTTCGGAAACCCCAAGCTGGCGCAACATGCCCTGCACATCCAGACTGCGCTGCTCGGTGAGGTTGGCGCCGGAATCAAATTTCAAGTTGCCCATCACGTGGACATTGGCTGGCACACAGCCCACCTCGCACAATTTGCGGGCTTCTTCCTGGTTCTCGCAGCCAACCCCGGCAAAGGAACCGAACAAGGGCCGGAACAGCCAGCCGAATTTTTTGTAACGGGGAAAAGAACGCGGCGACATGCGGGCATTGGCCAGGAAAACGGGGAGCTTTAGATCCCGGGCGCGCCACAGAAAGTTCGGCCAGATCTCCGCCTCCAGCAAAATGATCGCCTGCGGATTGATGGTGGCCATGGCAATCCTGACATATTTGCGCCGATCCACCGGATAATAGATCTTGGTGATGCGGTTCGGCAGCTTGCGATATTCCGCCATGCCGGTGGTGGTGGTGCAGGAAACGACAATCTTGGCGTTGGGCACGCGCGGTTCCAGCGCCCGGATGAGTTGGGTGCACAAGCCGATCTCGCCCACGCTGACAGCATGCAACCAGATGATATGCCGGTTGGTCAGCGCCTGTTTGATGGCGGCATCATAATTGGCAAATCGTTGTCCAAAATTCTGGGTCCAATTGCCACGACGGCGCAACCGCCAAAAATAATATGGCGATGACACCACGAAAAAAAACAAGAACAGTATATTGTAAAGTGTACGCACGCTGGTCACCCAAGATTCATCTAGCCCGCACTACCCGCACTATGACGCCTGAGACGGGAAAATATTTCATAAATGACACACGTTTTCAACTGCGGAAAAATATCAACCACATCAAAATCAACACCGGCAGCAGGAATGGCAGGGTAAAATGCAAAATAAAACCCGCAAAGGAAGGCATGGGAGCGCCATTTTGTTCGGCAATGGATTTCACCATGAAATTTGGACCGTTGCCGATATAAGTCGCCGCGCCAAAAAAGACGGCGCCAATACTGATGGCCATGACGTGGACGGAATTTTGTGCCGCCAGCGCGGAAGCCGTGGTTTGACCGGTGACTCCATGCAAAGCGCTTAAGAACCCCATGTAAGTGGGTGCATTGTCCAATACCGCTGACAAAGCTCCAGTGCCCCAGTAAAAAATTCCCGGCGACGGTTTTTCTCCCAGCCATGAGGAAGCATTATCGTCCAGCCATGCCAGCGCTGGAATCATGGTCACAAAGATACCGGCGAACAGCACGGCCACTTCAAGGACCGGATGGAAATTAAATTGATTGGACTGATGCACGGACTTTTTGGTGGTGAAAAAAGATGCGGTTGCTGCAGCCAACATCAAACCTTCCCGTACCAAAGGTGGCTGGTGGATGAAAGTGGCACCGATGACCACGGCCAGAAAAAACACATTTAATCCGCCATCTAATTTCCAAGTCTCAGCCGCACGCTCGGGAGCCGGATTTTGACCGCGAGAAACATTCAATCTCTCCAGCAGATAGAAAATCGCGAGTAAAAGCCCAACACCCGTTCCCCAGATTGGCCAGCATTTTTGCGCCACCCACCAAAACGGGATGCCTTCAAGAAAGCCGAGGAAGAGCGGCGGATCACCGATCGGCGTCAGGCAACCGCCGACATTCGCGACGATAAAAATGAAGAAAACGAGGTGATAGGGCCGGACATTGCCGGCATTCAAGCGAAGCCATGGGCGGACAAGCAACATCGCTGCGCCCGTCGTGCCGAAGACATTGGCGAGAACGGCTCCCATCAGCAGGAAACCGGCCTTGCCTGCCGGTGTGGTCAGGCCTTTTACGCGGATGTGAATCCCACCCGCGATGACAAACAACGAACCGATCAAGGCGATAAAACTAAAGTATTCATGGCCAGCGTGGGCCACGCTGATGGTATCGTGGAAATAAAAAGCATAAATACCCGTTGTGATCGCCCCTAAACCACCCGCCACCTTGGCATAGTGTTTCTGCCACCAATGCGGAGCCGCGACCGGCGCCAGCGCCATGGCACCCAGCAGCAGCAAAAAAGGCAGGATCAAAATTGGATTTGGCGAGGTCACCACGAAAAGTATCCGGCGGCGACAACTGACCGGTCAATGGAAACCGGCAAATAAAATTGATTTAAGACGTTCAATTTTGTCCAATCCTCTGCACATGACGCTGGCCAGCATCCGCTCCCGTATTTTCCAACTCCATTGGACCACCTGGTTCATGCTGGCCGTGGTGGTGATGGTCGCCGCCGTAAGAATTCATTTGTTGGATGTCAGCCTGGAACGGGATGAAGGTGAATACGCCTATATGGGCCAACTCATCCTCCAAGGTGTGCCACCCTACGACATCGCCTACAACATGAAGTTCCCGGGCACGTACCTGGGCTACGCGGTTTTCATGGCATTATTTGGAGAAACTCCCGCCGGCATCCATCTGGGCGTGACTTTTATGACCACGGCCACGGCGCTTATGCTGTTTTGGCTGGGCAAAAGGATTTTGGATCGGGTGATGGGAAGCATCGCCGCTGCCGCTTATGCATTGATGGCCGCCAGCCCTTGCATGCTGGGACTCTCCGGCCATGCGACACATTTTTGCGCTTTTTTTGCGACGGCCGGGTTATGCCTTTTATGGCGCTCCCGCCAAAATGAAAAACTCTTGGAGCTTGGGCTCGCCGGCGTGATGTTCGGCCTGGCGGTATTGATGAAACAACACGCCGTTTTCATCGCCGCGTGGGCGGGAATCGCGTTTGCCGTTGAAAAAATTTTCTTTTTCGATCCGACCAAGGGACGGCGTTTGATGCCGGTTATCACCCTGGCGGCGGGAATGTTTCTGCCCTTGATACTGACCGGCCTGTGGTTGTGGGAGGCGGGCGTATTCGGACGATTCTGGTTCTGGGCAGTGACTTATGCCCAACAGTACGTCGCCATCTTGCCGTGGAAATATGTGCCGATCGTTTTTCGCGAGAATTTCTGGGAAGCCATCTCACTGTGCCGGCCAGTCTGGTTCCTGGCAGCGGTTGGATTGGTCGTCATGTGGTTTGATGAACGACTCGCCAGCGTGAAAGGGTGGGTGCTTGGATTCTTCGTAGCCAGTGCGGCGACCACCTGCCCCGGGTTTTATTTTCGCGGCCACTATTTCTTGTCCATGTTGCCAGCGGTGGCTTTGCTGGGCGGCGTGGCAGCCAGTTCTGCCGCGCATTTGTGGAAACGTCGCGCCGGCAATTCGCTGGTAACGGAAACTCCGATCATCGCTGCGGTGCTATTATTGACGCTCACGATCATGATCAATCGCGTCTTCTGGTTCACGCTCACTCCGGCGCTGGAAACGCGCACCATGTTCACTTCCAATCCATATCTTGAGGCGGAAAAAGTGGCCGCGTACATCCGCGAACGGCTTGACCCCGGCAAACCCATCGCCGTCGTCGGCTCAGAACCGGAAATCCCTTTTTTGGCCCATCGCTTTTCGGCCACCGGCTATATCTACACCTTTGCCATGATGGAACCGCAGCCTTTTGCCAGTCACATGCAAAAAGAAATGATCCATCAGATTGAAACGTCCGCGCCGGAATATATCGTCTACGCCAACAGCGATCTTTCCTGGTTGCAACGGGGCAATTCCGATCTTTCCATTTTCCGATGGTGGACGTCTTATCAGACCAACTATACGCTGGTCGGCGTGGCGGATGTCATTTCTCCCATGGAAACTCATTATGCCTGGGACGCGGACGCCGCGGCCTATGGCCACCTGCACAGCACCGGCTTGGAAGTGTACCATCGCAAAGCCGGCTCCCCTGCCCCGACCAGTCCACATCCATAAATGTGACGTCATCCGCTACTCATTCATTCTTCTGTAACCGGCACTGGCTGTAGTTCCTGACGACGGCCATGGCCCTGATGCTGTTCTGCGTCTGCTTCGGCACGGCGGTGTTGACGAAACAGCATGCCTCAAAAATAAAAACCCGACGACTGGGCTACGGCCGATGAGCGGCACCATACAGCCGCTGTCCTGGGACTTGACGGCAGCGGCTTTCGCTGCGATTTTCCTTCCGCTTGGTGTCGAATCTAACCC
>Ga0206948_1180_pt1 | contig 14140 bp, 11 predicted proteins | sample Alteio_BWOrgHeat_FD_153236 | JGI IMG/M metagenome (GOLD analysis project Ga0206948, IMG submission 153236) | Enriched cells from forest soil in Barre Woods Harvard Forest LTER site, Petersham, Massachusetts, United States -... | ecosystem: Environmental > Terrestrial > Soil > Temperate forest > O... | reverse complement strand
TGCCGGGGCCGAAGGTGCGGGCCGAGATGATCTCGGCACATTCCCAGGCATTGGTGCGGTGGGTGATGCGCAGGTGCAGCCAGTTGTTGGTATCGATCCAGACGTTGTTGGTGGAATCGGAAAAATAATTCGGGCCCGGTCCGGCGAGGCCGACGGGACTTTTGACGGACCAATCGTAACCGGAAAAACTGAGGAAACGCACACCGGGCGATGGGCGCGTGATGACGGTCTTGGCGATGGCCTGCGAATAGGCGTTGGTGGGCAATGTGGTGGAGCCAAGCACGCACGGCAGATTGTAGTTGGTGTTGACGAGCAGCGCGGCCACGCGGGTCGCGGTGAGATCACCAGCGCCGCCGGTATCAATGTTCGCCGACCACGAGCCGTCTGGATTTATGGTAGTGAGCGGCTGGTCGCAGGTCGGTTTGGTGACCCAGCCGTAACCGGGCACAAAAATATAAACGGCGACGGCGTTGGAGACCGTACTCGCATTCAGCGCGATGCCCGAGAGATTGCCGACGGCACCGTAGGCCGGGAGGTTCGTGATGAGAATGGCAGGCGCAGCAGCCTCAGACCGCAAACTCAAAGCGGCGAGCAGTAACAACAGCCATGGGCAAATCCTTTTCACAAGCTTGGGGCACACAAACGTACAACCTTGGTGAATAATCAACTCTAGTGTTTGTCCTTGGAACGGCAAGGCTTTAATTGCCAGTCACCGTTAAGGCCTCAACGCTTCTTGAAAGGATATAGAAGCTGGCCCGCCAGGGAACGCGGGTGAGTAGTTTTTTCCTCGGAGGAAAGGCCGACGGTGTGCGGCAAGATGCCTTCCGGCATGTAAAAGGTGCCGAAGGCGAGGTCGAGACAGGAAAACATGGCGGCAAAATTTTTATCCATGGCCTCGGGCAGATCGGAGTGGTGCCAGCGATGAAAGACGGGGCTGACCAGCACGTATCGCAACGGACCAAAGGTCCAACGAAGATTGGAGTGGATGAAGAAATTATAAAAGCCGATGAGCAAGCCGGCTGCCGACAGCACCCAGGCATCGAAGCCGATAAGAGTGGCGACGATGAAAAGCACGATTTCGCCGGACGCTTCAATGATGTTTTCCGCCGGATGGAAACGCGCGGCGGAAATCCAATTCACCTCCTCTGAACTGTGGTGGATGGAATGAAAAGCCCAGACCTTGGGCAGATGAAAAATGCGGTGGCGGAGATAAATGAGACAATCCCGCACCACGAGCAGGATCAGCACTTCGCCCGCAAAAGTGAGCGGGGTGATGTCTGGATTATGCGACGAATCGGAATAGTGGATGGCTCGCAACGCGAAAAAGCCGGAGATGAGAAAGTAAATGAAGGGCGGATACAGCATGGAGATGAACGCGTACTGCAGATCCAGCAGATTGGCGCGCACGGTCTTTTTGGCCGGGCTGAATCCATACAACCGTTCCATCACGGAAAAGATCAAAAATCCGATCGTGAGCGCAATGGCGCCTTCTTCAATGGAAGTGCCACAGGCGCGCAAAATGGAGAGCAGTTTATCCACGGGTACAGGTTAGAATTGATCTCAACACTCGTTTTATCGTGTCAATTTTAAGCCGCTACCGGAGTAAATCAAGTGTGAGGAAGGGTGCAAAATCAGTTGTTTGCGCCAGCGCGGTTTGCTGCGATACTGAGACATTGGTTTTATTGTGCAAATCGAATCTGCCATCTTTCATTGCAGTGCGCCGGACTTAAATTCGTGTCCGGACGAATCGCTCCCGGAGTTCGCATTCATCGGACGCTCGAACGTGGGCAAGTCGTCGTTGTTGAACGTGCTGGCGGGGGAACAAGGTCTGGCCCGCGTGTCGCCCAAGCCGGGCTTCACGAAGATGATCAACATCTTCACGATCAATAAGAATTGGCGGCTGGTGGATCTGCCGGGCTATGGCTTTGCCGAAGGCGCGAGGAAAGAATCGGCGCGATTCAACCAGGCGGTCTCGCATTATCTGAAAAAGCGCACGAATCTGTGCCTCGTGTTTGCCCTCATTGAATCCGGTCTATCACCGCAGGAGATCGATCTGGCATTTGTGGAATGGCTGGCGCGCAATCAAGTGCCGTTCGTGCTGGTCTTCACCAAGACGGACAAGGTGCTGGAGGCGGTGGTGCAGACGAATATCGAAGCCTTTAAACAAGCCATCTCGGCGTGGTTCGTGCAACCGCCAGCGATCTTTACGTGTTCATCAGAAACTGGTCACGGCCGGCGCGATCTCCTAAATGTAATCGGAGAAATGATGACGGCCATCGAAGCCGATCAGGCGAAGCAAGAACAAGCCGAGGAAGCGGCCAAGCCGGCGGCCCCGACCATTGGCGATGTGCCGAGCCTGAGCACACGATCCAAGCCGCGCAAAAAAGGTCCCGACCTCATCCGCCCCTGGTGAGGCGCAGGCTGCGCCTGTCTTATCATTTGGGCGCGGGGCGCCCTGATCATTTCTTAGTGATGCCCGCTCTGGACATTCGGCGTAGCTTATTGTGCGGCGCCGTCGAGCGCTGCAAGTTCCTGAGAAGCTTTTTCCCATTCAGCGGTGACTTCCGGCAAGCGATCAGAGACGTGGGACAGTTCGCGATTGATCTGGGTGGCGCGTCCGCCGGAATGGTAGGTCTCTGGTTTTTCGAGTTCAGCAGCGAGTTCACGTTCCTGTGATTCCAGCAGGGCGATCTCTTTTTCCAGCGTGCTGACGCGTTTTTGCAGGTCTGATTTCTTTTTTGAGCGCGCCTGGCGTTGCTCGGCTTCGAGACGTTTCTGTTCCTTGCGATCGGCCTGGGAGACCGGCGCGGCGACAGGCTTGGCAAAACTGGAACTGGTCAGGGCTTCGCGCGCAGTTTGCGCGGTCTTATCAAGATAGTATTGGTAGCCGCCGGTGAAATGGCGGAGCTGGCCCGCTTCCACGCGTACAACATGAGTGGAGAGCGCGCGGATGAAATGCACATCGTGGCTGATGAAAACGAGCGTGCCCTGGTATTGCTTCAGCGCTTCAATCAGGGCGTCCACGCTCTGCAAATCCAGGTGCGTGGTGGGCTCGTCCATGAGCAGCAGGTTGGGCGGATCGAGAAGCAATTTGACGAGCGCGAGCCGGCTTTTTTCACCACCGCTCAGGACGCTGACCGGCTTGTCAATGTCATCGCCACGAAAGAGGAACCTGCCGAGCACATTGCGGATGGCCTGTTCGGTGATGCGCTGCGGCGTATCCATAGCCTCCTGGAAAACGGTGTGCGTGGGGTTCAACATCGCCGCGCGATGCTGTGCGAAGTAACCGAACTTGGCGTTGTGCCCCAGCTTGTGCTCGCCGGACTGCGGCGTGAGCACCTGCGCGAGCAATTTTAACAACGTGGATTTGCCGGCGCCGTTCGGGCCGACCAGCACCATGCGCTGATCGCGTTCGACTTCGAGATCGATGCCGTCGTAGATCAATCGTTCGCCGTAACCGAATTTGATCTTGGAGAGGGTGATGACGCGCTGGCCGCTGCGTTGCGGTTGCGGAAAGCGGAAGCCAAGCTTGGGGCCGGTGTTATCATCCACCTCGACCATCTCTTCCTTGATGCGTTCGATCTGCTTGAGCTTGCTCTGGGCCTGCGTGGCCTTGGTGTTCTTGGCGCGGAAACGGTCGGCGAAAAGCTGGAGGCGGTCGATCTCGCGCTGCTGGGACTTGGCGGTGGCGATGAGATTGGCCTCGTTGGCGGCGCGTTGCTCGAGATATTCGTCGTAGTTGCCCGTGTAGCGCATGATGCGCGAGGAGCGCAGCTCGGCGATGTGCGTGCAAAGCTGGTTGAGAAATTCGCGATCGTGGGAGATGAGCAGGATCGCGCCCGGATAATATTTTAGATAATCCTGAAACCAGAGGAGCGTCTCGAGATCGAGATGGTTCGTGGGTTCGTCAAGCATCAGGAGATCGGGCTCTTCGGCGAGCAGGCGGGCGAGGTGCGCGCGCATGATCCAGCCGCCGGACATCTCGCGCGCGGGGCGGTCGTGATCCGTGAGCTTGAAGCCGAGGCTCGACAAGATTTGCTTGGCCTTGGCCACGAACTGGCCGTCGTGTTCGTGTTCATGGGGCACGGCGATCTCCAGCACGGTTTCGTTGCCGGCGGGTTCGCTTTCCTGCGGCAGATAGCCGACGCGGGTGCCGCGGATGAAGGTCACGCTGCCAGCATCCGGCTCTTCCTTGCCGAGAATGATCTTGATGAGCGTGGACTTGCCCGCGCCATTGGGGCCGACGATGGCGATACGGTCGCCGGACTGGATGTTCAACGTGACATCGTCAAACAATTCGCGGCCGCCGAAGGTTTTTTGAATTCCAGAAACGTTGAGCATGGATGTATCAAGCCTTCGGCTTCAACTGCGGGAACAAAATGACGTCGCGGATGCTTTCCTGACCGAGGAGCATCATGCACAGGCGGTCGATGCCGATGCCGATGCCGCCGGCGGGCGGCATGCCGTGTTCCAGGGCGACAAGGAAATCTTCATCCAGCTTCTGCTGCTCGCCGCCGGCCTGATGCTCCAGCGTGGCGCGCTGCATGATGGGATCGTTCTGTTCCGTATAACCGGGCGAAATCTCCTGGCCATTGATGCAGCACTCAAAGACTTCCACAGTGGTGGGGTCATCGGGCGAAAGTTTGGCGAGCGGCACGAGTTCCTTCGGCAGATGCGTGACGAAGGTAGGCTGGATGAGTGTGGGCTCGATGAATTTGGAGAACACGGCATTCGTGACTTCAAAATCTTCGAACTCTTTGCCGATCTCGGCGCCCATGTCATGCGCGCGCTGGCGGCGTTCCGCCGGCGAAATGGTAAACCAGTCGGCGCTGGTTTTTTCCTTGATGAGATCGTTGTATTTTGCGCGGCGCCAGTCGGGTGTGAGGTCGATGGTCTTGGTCACTTTGCCTTCGGCGTCTTTGGTCTCGATGACCAGCGTGCCCAAAACTTTCTGTGCCACGTGGCAGATGAGCGACTGCACCGTTTCCATCATAGTGGCGTAATCACCGAAAGCCTGGTAAGCCTCGAGCATGGTGAATTCCGGATTGTGCCGGCGCGAGAGGCCTTCGTTGCGGAAGTTTTTCCCGATCTCGAACAGCTTGTCGATGCCGCCGACGAGCAGGCGCTTGTGATACAGTTCCAATGCGATGCGCAGATAGAATTCGCAGCCGAGCGCGTTGTGAAAAGTCTTGAACGGTTGCGCCGCCGCGCCGCCGGGAATGGCCTGCATCGCGGGCGTTTCCACTTCCACATAACCGCGACCGTGAAAAAACTGCCGGATCTCGTGCACGATGGCGCTGCGCTTGAGCATGACGTCCTTGACCTCCAGATTCGAGATCAGGTCGAGGTAACGCTGGCGGTAGCGGATCTCAGTGTCTTCGAGGCCGTGCCATTTGCCGGGCGGCGGGCGAAGCGACTTGGCTAAAATGGTGAAGCTGGCGAGCTTGATGGAGATCTCACCGGTCTTGGTGGTGAAGAGCGTGCCTTTGACGCCCACGAAATCGCCGAGGTCGAGGTGGGTGAAGGTATTGAACGGGTCATCGCCGATGACATTTTTCTGGGCGTACACCTGGATACGTCCGCTCTGGTCGCGCACGTCGATGAACATGGATTTGCCCATGTCGCGGTGCGCGGTGATGCGTCCGGCCACGGCGACTTCGCGGCCTTCCACGTAGTTGCCGCGGGCGGCGGCGCAGGATTCGCCGGGCGTGAACTTGTTCTGGAACGGGAAAACGCCCTTGGCTTCCAGCGCCTTGAGCTTGGCCTTGCGCTGATCAATCAGTGAATTGGTGTCGTCCATTTGAACCACAGATTAAATCAGGAACGCGCCCCATTTGCACGTGGAAACGAAACTTGCGTTGAGACAGGCAGCGCCTAGGATTTACCCATCGCACGGCGAATTAACCGCTTATGATCCGATCCTTTGCATTCACCACGGCCGGCAAACTGCATTCCAAGGACATCCAAACGTTCTTGATGCCCACGCTGCTGGCCGATACCAACCTTTTCCTGTGGGTGGACCTGGAGAATGCCACGCGCGAGGAGGCCCGTTCGGTGCTGGAGAATATTTTCCATTTTCACCCGCTCTCCATCGAGGATTGTCTCACGCCCAGCCCGTTGCCCAAAGTGGAAGAATATTCGCCCAAGGAAGGCGATATGTTCATCAGCCCGTATCTGTTCCTGGTCATCCACGCGGTCGATTACAGCCGCAAGGACGGTTGCTTCGGCACCAGCGAGCTGGATTTTTTCCTGGGCAAAAATTTTCTGGTCACGTACCACGACCAGCCATTGCGCAGCGTCTCGACCGTGGAAGAACGCGCGCTCAACGGCACCATGGGCATCGCGCGCGCGCCGGATCGCGTGGCGCATTCGTTGCTCGACACCCTGGTGGATAATTACAAACCCGCGATGGACGACCTGGGCCTGGAGATCGCGGAACTGGAGCAGATGGCGTTGCAGCGACCCAACAAGGAGACGCTGAACAAGATCTTGCAGGTGAAGAAGGAAGTGTTGCACGTGCGCCAGATCATCGGCCCGCAACGGGAAATCCTCTCGCGATTCGCGCGCGGCGATTTCAAGCTGGTGCGCCCGCATCTGGTGCCGTATTTCCGGGACGTCTACGATTCGCTCTTTCACATCGGCGAACTGGCGCAGACATACACGGATTCACTTACCGGCATCCTGCAGGTCTACTTGAACATGTCGTCCAATCAGACCGGTGAGGTGGTCAAAGTGCTTACGCTCATCACCGTGATCACCACGCCGCTGATGATGATCGGCACGTGGTACGGCATGAATTTTCACGACATGCCGGAACTGGAATATAAACATGCCTACCCGGTCGCGGCGGCGGCGATGATCCTTTCCACGCTTGGAACATATCTCTATTTCAAGAAGAAGCACTGGTTCTGAAACACAGGCTTTGGCGGGTCGATTCGCCGGGTCACATGTGATACCAATTGTACGGATTGGGGAAGATCTTCCAGTCCACCGTGATCTCCGAGACGAGCATAAAAGCCAGTAGCAGCCCCAGCACGGTGAATTTCAGCGCCGGCGGTGATTTGCCCAAAAGGCGGTCCAGGGCCAGTGCTACCATCAAAAAGAATGGCACCAATAATCCTAGCATCAGCCGGCCGGAAACAAAATAAGGCAGCGCGGTTGAAGGATAAAAGCAGTCGCGAAAATCATATTTCACCGAGAGCAGCGCGAAAAATGCCAGCATGGCCGCGAAGCACATGAGCCCGAACCAAATCGCCGTGCGTTGCGGCGCCGCGAGAGTCGCGCCGCGCAGATAGACTACGACCACTGTTACCAGCAGCACGAACAGCGTGAACCCGACATAAAACCGGTCCAGGTCCGCGATAGCCAGCGGTTGGCCCTGCCATAAAAATTCGCCCTGCCAGAACGTGGACAGGTTTCGGGACAGGAAATACCAGAAGCCATGCAGCGAGAATATCGGGTGGTGAAACCATTCCGCGAACGGCTTGTCGCCCCAGTTCAAAAACTGGATCTTCACGCTGGAGCCGGTGAGATCGCCGAAATTCTTTTTGCACCATACCATCCACGCCGCGACCGGCACACCGGCGGTGACGACCAGGATTGCCACCGGGGCGCTTGCGGAAGAGAATTTATTTTGCCTGAGCAGTTTAAAAATTCTGAAGACCAGAAATAGCACCGTCACTGCAAGGAGTGGCAGGTTGCTGGTCTTGGTCAGGTACGCCGCGGCAAAAGCCAGTCCCACCGCCAGCCCCTGCTTCACGGCCGGTACTTCCGCCGAATAAAATTTCATGAACGCCAAAAATAAAAGCCCGAACGTCAGCGGCGCCATCGCATCGTTGTTGATGGAATAAAAAGACGTCTGCGGCATCAGGGCGATGAAAGCGGGAACGGCGCATTGAACAAAGGCATTTTCGGGAAAGAGCCGGCGGGCGGCAAGCCAGCCGAGCCAGACGGCGGCCACCACGACAAGTACATTCATAAAGCGCAGCCAGTAAAGAAGCTGGCCGCCATCGAAGCCGAGCATTTTTCCGCCATGCCACCAGGCACCGGCCAGCGCATAGTAAAGTGGCGGTTGCGAAGCTTCGTGATTTTTGAAGACTGCCCGGTAGTCATTCATTTTAACGGCCAGTTTATCCCGGACTGTCTGCATGGGTTGTTTCCAAGGTGGCGGCGGGATCACCGCATCAGGGAACGACGCCGGCGCAAAGAGATATTCCGGGGTACCATAAATAACGATGTATGGCAGGGCGTTGACGGTGGGTGGTGTCAGCGTCCTTGGAATGTCAGCCTCAGAGTAATGCACCACGAGATCAAGATGCACCTGCTCATCCACGACACTAAAGAACGGGAAGGCGGCGGAGAAAACAAACACGTGGAGCGCAGCGAGACAGGAAAATAACAGTGGAATGGAACGGTTATTTGGCATTGGAATTGGTGGCTGAACCGGATTCGTGCCAGCCTTGGGCGAGGAAAAGCTCCATGTTCTCGGCCGTATGTTGACTGGTGCCGGGATTGGAGACCAGGACAAAGGAACGGCTGTGATCGCTAAGAAATTGCATTGCCTGAAAAGTCCAGGCTACGGAATAAGGTTCGTCCGACCAGCCAGTGTCCGGCAGGGGTGCAGGCGGCAGATCGGGCGGCGGCGGTGTGCCCGGGGCGGGAATGCGCAGTACGCCAGCCGGTGCGAGCAACCACACGCGGTGGCCGGATTGAAGCGCGATGCCGGCTTGATCCAGTACCGGGCGCATCACACCGGATTTTTGGAGTTCGCCACGAACGAGATCGTAGCGGTGCGTGGCGTGGTCCGGCAGTGGTGGCAACGTTGACCAATTGGTTGTCCCGTGGAAGTAATGGTCAAACGTGATGCCGTAGAACCAGGGCGTGACGATGATAAAATCCTCCCGGGCAGCGGTTTTGGCCAGTGAATGCGACCAATCATCGATGTTGGTAAAACGATAATTCAAATCACGACGGCAGACGGGGATGGAAATGATCGTGGTGGCGAGCAGGCCGCCCAACAGCACACAACGAACCAGGCCGGGTAACGCGGGAACGATCATGTCAAAGCACATCGCCGTCAAAGCCATGAGCGGAAGGAAATACCAGGGTTGACCGGGCATTCCGGTCAGCCGGAGGAAAAGTAAAAAGCCCCCCACCGAAAGAAGCAAAGTAGTGGCAGCGAACAAATACGGTTCATCCTGCGTGAGAGCGCCAGAAGTTTCCGGGACTGGCCGGGGTTTAAAAAAACCACAAAAGCCAAGAACCAACACCACCAGGGCCAACAAGGCCCAGACGAACATGTACGGGCGCCAGGGGAAACCGAGGTCGGTGGCGAGGTCGTTGAAAAATCGCAACCACGACACACCGGTGTGCAGGACGGCGGTAGATTCCCTGCCGTCAAAAAAATTGCCCAGATAGGGCGCGAGCGACAAGGCCGCCACTGCTCCTGCGAGCAGGATTTTGAAAGCAGCAAGCCAGTCCTTCCGCCGCAGGCATACGGCGACGGTTCCCAGACAAGCGGCCCCGATGAGGACAGCATCATGGAAGAGAGTTTGAACACTGAGCACGGCGAGAACAGCCACGAGCCCGGCGCGCGGCCAGGAGGTTTGCTTCAGGAAAAACCAGATGCCGGCCATCGTGAAAATAACGAACAAGCAGCCCAATCCGTAAGGACGGAGGGAATCACCGAAGGAAATCATGGTGCTGTTTAATCCAAACAGAACAAGACTGATGAGCGGGGGAGACCGGCGCGATTGCCAGGCCGCAGCCCAAAGCCCGGCGACACACCCGAGGCCGATGAAAATCCCAAGCAGGCGCAAATATATCTCAGCCTGCCCAAAACCGGCCGCGCAAAAAAATTTGACCGCCAGCGGCATGAATAACGGAAAGGAATCGCGGGCCATTTCTGCCAGGGAATGGCGCCGGGCAACATTGAGGAAGTTGACCTCGTCCCGCCACAAGCCGCCCGCGTGCGCCAGAAAATAAAAGTGAAAGCCAATAATGACGAACGTAATCAAAGCTGCCGACAACCAGCCGGGATGACGCAGGGAAAATTTTCCAACCGGCGGCGCGATGCAAGATTGCGTCATTTGCTTCAATTGAACAAATCGACCAATGGCCCGCAAGTGAATTAAGCCTGCAGCCGTGGGGATCAGATGAATTCCCACTGCGAAAACATCGCCGCCTGCCCGCACGGTCGCAGCTCCGGCGTGACCAGGTTCCAGACCGTCGCTTGCTTAATGCGAAAACGCCGTCCGTTTTTGGAGATACGGATGCCCGAATAATCATCGATGAAACCCTGGTTATACACTGCCGCCAGCAGGCGCGACCGTTCCTGCCGGTTCGGGGCCTCGGCGGTTTTGTGCGAGGGCGTACGTGTCAGTTCCTCCCAGGACATTTCCCATAGCGCGAGCGCCGTGGCGTTGCCGTAGTTGAGCACCGGGTCCGCTTCTGTGTCGTGCGAAACCAGCACGAACGGCGCGTGGAAAACTTTTTCCGCCAGATCCGCTGCGGAATGTGTTCCCGGCAACAGTTCGCGCCGGGTGAAATGTTTCAGGCTGCGCGCGATCGTCTCCGTCTGCGCCACAACTGCGGGAATTTGCCAGATCGCTTTCATGCGGTTCAGGTGGCCTGCGCCAAAATGTTCGTCAATTCCGCAGGCGTGAGTTGAATGGGATTGGCCTTCATGCTGCTCGCATTGGCGGCTTTCGCGACGAGTCCGGGAAAATGTTCTTCGCGAATGCCATAGTCGCGCAGCTTCGGGATCGCGAGATCCGCGGTCAACTGCCGGACCCAGGCCACGCCGTCTTCCGCCGTGGCCGTTGGCTGGCCGGTGAAGATGGCGGCCATTATTTCATAACGCTGGCGGATGCCGTTTTGTGGTTCCCGTTCGCGCAGGGCCTGGATGTTTGCCGCCATGGCATACGGCAACAGCGCCGCACAAACGGCTCCGTGCGGCGCGGGAAAACTGCCGCCGATCGGCCCCGCAAATCCGTGCACCGCGCCCAGCCCGGCATTGGCCAGCGCCAGCCCGCCGTACAGACTGGCCAGGGCCATGTCCGCGCGCGCAGAGTTATCCTGCCCATTTGCCACGGCGGCGCGCAAAGCCCGTGCGGCCCGCGTCAGGCCATCCATGCACAAAGTATCGATCATGGGATTGGCGCGAATGCAGGTGAACGGCTCGATCAATTGCGTGAGCGCATCCAGCCCGGTGCTGGCAGTCAACGCGGGCGGCAAATCATATGCAAGTTCCGGATCCACCACGGCGATGCGCGCCAGCATGAGCGGACTGCGCAGGCTCACCTTCACCGCATGTTCCGGCGAAGCCAGCACGGCGTTGCGCGTGACCTCCGAGCCTGTCCCTGCCGTCGTCGGAATCGCCACAAACGGGAGGGAGCTTTTCGTCAGCGCCTTTCCTTTCCCAATGATCTCCAGGTAATCCAGCAACTCACCCTCATTTGCCAGCATGGCCGCAATCGCCTTCGCCGCATCGATCACGCTGCCGCCGCCGAACCCGATCACCACATCGCACCTGGCTTCTTTGGCCACGGCTACGCCCCGTTCCACCGTGGCGATGTCTGGTTCGCCCGCCACGGAAAAGATTTTGGCGTTGATGCCCGAAAAGGCCAGGCCGGTCAGCAATTTCTCTGCCCGCCGCTTGTCGCGCCCGATGACCACCAATGCGCGTTGCCCCAGTTCCTTGATGCCGGGACCGATCTGGTTCAGCGAGCCGGCGCCAAAAACAATGCGCGTGGGTGTGGCAAAATCAAATTTCATGCCGCGAGTTTTGCTTCATCTGGAAAGACGGCGTTATACTTCAAGCCTACGCGCGGCTCGGCCATCATGTCCGCCACGCCATCGCGCCAAGTGAGATAGTGCTTCGTCTCCCGGTGCGCGAGCTGGTCCGCTGGCGTGCGATAGATCTCCACCAGCACGAAGCGCGCGGGATCGTCCGTTTGTTGCACAAAGTCGAACCGCAGGATGCCCGGCTCCTGCACGCTGGCGCGGGCATTGAGCAGCGTGGCCGCCTTGAACGCCTCGATGCATTCCGGTTTCACGCGGATTTGGACGTGGACAATCAACATGTCTGAGGGATAAGCCAAACGGTGTGAAAGCTCAAGCGTTGTTCCGATTGCAGGCCGTCGGGAAACTTTGTAACCTGCGGCAATCTTTAAAGGAAAAATCCTATGGCCGCAAAAGTACAGATCCCTGATTCGTTGAAATCCGACCTGCCACCCGGCACGTTTGGCAAAATTTTGGCCGCCACTCCCGTGATCATGGCCGTCATCGCCACCATGCTGGCCGGACTCGCCTCCAGCGAGATGACCCGCGCGCAATACGATCGTTCTAGTGCGGCCCAGCTTCAATCCAAGGCCGGTGATCAGTGGGGTTATGCCGCCGCCAAAAAGACCCGCAGCGCGCTCGCGCACAATTCGCTCGATGTCCTCGCCGCCGGCGTGGCCATCCATCCCCTTTCAGCGCAGATATTGCCCGGCGCGGATGACGCCACCGTCACTGCCCTGACCAAAAATCAGCCTCCAGTCGTCACCACGCCAAAATACGAAGATGAAGTGAAGGCTGCCCTCGACGCACTGAACAGCGGGCAGCCGGAATCCGAGATCGTCGCCAAAGTAAAAAACATCAAGCCCGGCCAGCTCGATGCCGCCCTCACCAGTGCCACCAGTGCTGCCAATGATTTCGATGTCGCCACGAAAACCATCAACTCCACCTCGGACAAATTCGATGTGCAGATGATGCACAACGGCCCGGAACAGTTCCGTGATTTTTCCGCCGCCCGACTTGCTTACACCGCCTCACGCTATGATGTGGAATCTAAATTGAACCAGGCCGTGGCCAGCGTTTATGAATTGCAGGTGCGCGCCGCCAATATCTCTGCCGAGAAACATCACCTGCGCAGCCATAAATTTTTCTACGGCCTGCTGGCCGCGCAACTCGCCGTGATCATTGCCACCTTTGCGCTCGCGTCCAAGCAACGGAATGCGCTTTGGTCCATCGCCGCCGTCGCCGGGTTGATTGCCGTGGTATTTGCCGCGTACGTTTATCTCTGCGTCTGAGGCCGCGCGAAAGTCCGGCGCAACCACAACCGCGCCGGATGTTCCACCACAAAAAATAGCAGCGTCGCCGCCGCCAGCACGGCCACGGCGTCTACCACCAGGACGCCTGCTCTGACGGCCAGCGTAGCCTGGGTGTATTTTGTGGCTGGTAGGATGATCTTCAACAATCTTATCACCACGCCGTGGATTAGATAGATGGAGTAGGAGATTTCCCCCAGAAAAATCATCGGACGCGTGGCCAGCAGCCGTGAAAAAATTCCATCTGCCCGGCTCAACCCGAAGATCAGCAGGGCGATCACCATGGTTATCGCTATGGTAACCGGCAGCCAGTTGCCGTCCGTTGGAAACCAGAGCAACGCCAACAACGCAACCACCGCCACGGAATCCAGATGTGGTGGCAGGGCTTTGCCTGCTGCCAGCCGGCGCCGGCGCAGTTCCCAGAACAACGCGCCCGCCAGGAACAGCAGGCTCACCATGCTGATGCTCCATTGCGTGCGGACGGTTGGTTCCACCGCCAGTATCATCAGCAGAAGCGCCAACACCAGTTGATCTCGCCGGGCTGCCAGTTTTTTCAGCAGCCACACAGCCAGCGGAAAAATGAACAGGTACGCAAACCATTCTGCGCTCACCGACCAGTCCGGAAAATTCCAGCCAAAGAAATGCGGCGTGGCGTTATTGGGCACCCACGCATGCAGCATCAGCGCTTCCGGCAGCAGCCACGCCAAAGGATAACCCGTCGCGGAATGTGCCACGCCATGCAGCGTGGCTGCCACGTACAGCAACACCATCGCGGCCAGCGCCGCCAGATAGCCCGGATAAATCCGCGCCAGTCGCAGACCCAGGAAACGGAAATATTCCGGCCAGGTGAAGACTTCAAACCGGTCGCGATACGTGTGCAGCAGGATGAATCCGCTCAGGATGAAAAACATCGGCACCGCGTTGGCGCCCGCCCCGATGAACCAGTTCACGTGCGCAATTGCCGGTATGAGCAGGATGGCATCCAAGCTGAAATGAAGCGATACCACCCAGAGCGCGGCAAATCCACGCAGGCCGGTCAGCGCATCCAT
>Ga0206948_1179_pt1 | contig 14262 bp, 13 predicted proteins | sample Alteio_BWOrgHeat_FD_153236 | JGI IMG/M metagenome (GOLD analysis project Ga0206948, IMG submission 153236) | Enriched cells from forest soil in Barre Woods Harvard Forest LTER site, Petersham, Massachusetts, United States -... | ecosystem: Environmental > Terrestrial > Soil > Temperate forest > O... | reverse complement strand
GCGGTGTGAGCAGGATGGAACTAGCGCAAAATTCGCATTTGTGCGGACACCCACGGCTCGTCTGCACGGTGATGCGATTGTATTTTTCGGGATCCAATAGGTCAAAACGTGGCATTGGCGCCTGGGCGAGGTCAAACTCACGCTGGTTGACATAAAACGGCTTTAATGCGCCACGCTTAAAATCTTCCAGCAATTCCGGCCAGATCACTTCGCCTTCGCCCACAACCACGCTCGTGCAATGTTCTTTTGCTTGTTCGCGCAGAGAAGAAACCGTGATGCCACCCATTACAACGGGAATATCCCGGCTTTGATAATAATCCGCCACTTCGCAGGCTTCATAAAATTGCGCCGTAAAAGTGCTGATGGCTACCAGATCAAAATCCACCGGCAGCTCAGGCAGTTTTTTGAGATCGGCAATCTCATGGTAGCTGACGTCGTATGCAGAGGGCGTCAGCCCAGCCAGCGTCAGCAACCCCAGGCTGGGCAGCGAGGCGATGATTTTATTCCGGTCTACGAAACCAGGCAGCGTAAGGCCAAGCTCGGTGAGTTCCGCGTTGTGTGCGCGAACTCCGCTCATGGCGATAAATCCGATGCGTTTCATTTTGATCCGATGGTTGAGAGTTGAACTTCAGGCATCCGGGAAATCGTATCCGCCGTGCCGGTGACTTTTGATGGGTGAACGATCAGCGTCAAAGTCAGCATTCCTCCCAGAATTAAGCTGACAACCGGCACGGCGAAAATCAAGTGCGCTTTGGGAACATGGGCCAGCAGCAAGCAACAAACTGGCATGGATAACGCGCCGGCAACGAAAGACCACGAGGCGTACTGAACCAACGGGCCAGCCAGTCCAAAATTCTGCACCGTCAGGCAGAACATCAGATTTACCACCCCCAGGCCAAAGAATGAAACATGAGCAAGCCGGTACATACGCCGTTTGAAACTGGCGTAACCGCCCAGCCAGTTCTCACCCCGAAAGAACAAACCCAGCACCAGGCCCGAAACAAAGCCCAGCAGTATCCACAGCCACGCCAACGCGAGATTGATATGAGTAAGTTCGTTTTTCACAGCGCAGTCACTTTAGCCACAACGGTTGTCGGAGGGTTCATTGATAAAAAATTCATCATTATCGTTTGAATCAATGTTCGGAGATTAGGCTTTTGAAACAGCTTCAGGACGTTGAAACTCCTTCAGCCACGCGGGACCAGGACCATGACCGCGCACCGATGTGTCAGGTTGACGATGCAAGCCAATGGTTTTGGCCAGCAGCCATTCCAGCCCATCCCAGAAACGCACCCGGTCCAGAACCGGATTCAGGAAATTGGTGATCGTGCAATAATGACTGTTCTTCGGATCAGTATGATGCAACGCATGATGTTTGGCCGTCTGCAAAATCCGGATGTCCTGCAGAAACGAAATGATGCGGCCATTTTCCTTGCGGGTACGATGTTCCCATTTATGAAATTCATTGGCATTGGCCGCCAGCAAGGCAAAGAGCCAGACCTGCCACGTTAGCAAGCCCATGCTCCAAGCCCCCAGCAGAAGCAGGACTGAAACCACCACCAAATCCCGCGAGCTGTGCCACCAGCTATGGCGGGTCATGTAACGCGGATAATGATGATGCACCGTATTGGGTCGGCCGATGAACCGCCCGACAATGGGCGTGTGATCCCGGATATACGCATCTTCAATCCAGTGAACAAAGCCAGCCATGAATTCCGCGGCTATCACAGTGACGGTGAATTCCAGGAGATAACTTAATATCGTTTTCATGCCTCACTTTTAGCGCAACGCCGACTACAAGCGTGAATTGATAAAAGTTTTTGAACATTGTAGAAATCAATGAAGCAGAAGTTGCCCCGCAAACAGCCGTCATCATAACCATTTGAGCAATCGAAAAAGCTGCACTCGCTGCAACCGTTGAATTCGGCGACATCTTTGGAAGATAGTCAGAACTGCCTAAAACGAAGCTTTCTACTATTCACGGAGGCAATATTGAGACAAAATGTGGTTTAAATGGCTTATTTTTAAACACTTAACCGTATAAAACCATCAAAATTCAACTTTGACAAAAAGAGGTGAATTATTAACGATATTTAATGACAAATTGTGAATAATTTGTTAATAACTATTTCGAAGTTGGTTGGCGGGCATGAATGTTCATCACCTCGAATTATTTTACTTTGTAGCACGACACGGGGGAATCATGCCTGCCGTAAGAAATATTCCATATGGAATACAACAGCCTGCAGTGAGCGCGCAGGTGGCCCAACTGGAAGAATTTTTAGGAGTTACACTGTTTCAAAGGCGTCCGTTCGGGTTGACCGCTGAAGGCCAGAAGCTGTATCGGTTCATTGAACCATTTTTTGCAAACTTGGACAAAGTCGCCAACGAATTGCAAGGCGGCCAGGCCAGGCACTTTCGCATCGGCGCTTCGACGATCATCCTGCGTGAGCACATGCCGCAGTTATTGAACGGCGTGCGCCAGCGGTTCCCGGCGCTGAAGATTTCTCTGCGCGAAGGTTATCCTGCGCAACTGGAAGAATTATTGGTGAAAGACGAAGTGGATATCGTCATCACCATGATTGAGCGCAAGGCGCCTGCCGGATTGCAGTCAAAGATACTGGTGGAGTTGCCGATGGTCTTGCTCGTGGAAAAGAGTCTGAATTTAAAATCAGCGGAAGAACTTTGGAAACGCGACCGGATCGCAGAACCGCTCATCTGCCTGCCGGCGCAAGAAGCGTTGACGAAGAATTTTTTGGCGCGGCTGGGAGAATTGGGTACGGAATGGTTTCCGACCATGGAAGCGAGTTCGGCGGATTTGATAGAAACTTATGTCGCCAGCGGATTGGGAATTGGCGTGTCTGTATCGGTTCCAGGACGGCGATTGCCGGAAAACGTGCGGGCATTGCCATTAAAAGGGTTTCCGCCAGTTGTAGTGGGCGCCGTTTGGCGCGGCAAAAAATCACCACTGCTGGAGGCATTTTTGGACATGGCCAACCGCCGGGCCGGTGAAATTTTCTAAATCCGCGACTTGTTTCAAGACAAACGCGGCTGGAGTTCAGACAGATTTGCCCATAATTACGTGTTAATTCAGAAGTTTTAAGGCGTTTTGCCATAATAAGCCCTGTTGGCTTGGCATGTGCTAAACATTGGAAAAATTGCGGATTGGTTCTTAAGAAACCAGCCGCGCAACCGTTATATAACAAATTACATGGCTTTTTCATTGCCATTTCTAAACGGCGTCACGAAGAAAAAACGCGCCCAGATGATCGCTGTCGACTTGGGAAGTCGCACAACCAAGGCGGTCCTGCTCGAACGACGGGGTGAGATTCTTGCCCTGACACGTTATGCCCTGCTGGACGCGCCCATCTTTGAAAAGAAGATTTCGGCTGAACTTCTGGCCGATCATCTACGCGCCATCGCTGAAGCTTTGGGCAACACCACGAAAAATATCACCATTGCCGTGGGCTTGAATGATGCCGTCGTTCGCCAGGTAGAGATGCCCCAAATTCCTCTGGATGAAATGCGGCAGATTCTCAAAGTAAATCATAAAACTTATCTGCAACAAGATTTACCCAACCACGCTTTTGATTGTTACATCATGGCTCCCAGAGCTCCCCGTGACGGAGACAAGACAGCGGCCACCAATCCCAAATTTAAGGTCATCTGTACCGCAGCACGCCAGCAATTGGTCACCGATTTCATGAAAGCCGCCACTCTCGCCGCTTTGACACCTGATGCCTTGGTGCCGGGTTTGATTGGGCCAATCAATACTTTTGAGCTGGCGCTTCCCGAAGTCCACGAAAGAGAAACGGTGGCACTCGTGGATATCGGTTTCAAGCATACTTCGGTCAGCGTATTGGACCGGGGCGAACTAGCCTTGAATCGTGTGGTGAACATCGGCGGCGACCAATTGACGACAGGCTTGGCTGAAACCATGAACATCAGTTATGCCGAAGCTGAAGGCATCAAGGTTGGCATGGCTCCCGAAGTAGAGGCAGCCCTCCAAATGCAAGTCATTCCCCTAGGCCGTGAAATCCGCGCTTCGCTCGACTTTTTTGAACATCAACAAGACCGTGCTGTATCTCAAGTTTACCTCAGCGGCGGTTCAGCCCGTTCGGAAATGATTCTGCAGATGCTTCATTCAGAATTGCTGGTGGAATGCAAAACTTGGAACCCCACAGCCTTTTTACAACTCGCCCTGCCCGGCCAGCAAGCCGTGGAAGTGGATCATATCGGGCCACAATTGACCGTGGCCGTAGGCGCAGCATTGGCAGCTTTATAAACTTATGCCCATAAAAGTAAATTTATTGGCCGAAGCCCAGGCAGAAGAGGACTTGCGCAGGCGGGATCCCGTCAAGCGCGCCATTTTTGTCGGCGCCCTCTTTGTGGTTCTATCCCTGGTCTGGTTTAGCTCGATTTTGCTGGAACATATCATGGACAACCAGCAGTTGGGATCGGTGCAGGGCGAGATCCAGTCGCTCACCAACAACTACGCGCAGGTTCAGATCAAACTGAAAAAAATCGCCGAGACCCAGAAAAAGCTGGATTCACTGAACGCTTTGAGCTGCGCCCGGTTGCTACAAGGTTCTCTGATGAACGCCTTCCAACAAGTTTACGTGCCCAATGTGCAGATGACGCACATGCGCGTGGATCAATCCTATGCCAGCAGCGCTGGCACCCCTGCCGTCACCAACCTCTATGGCGTGACTCCCGCAAAACCAGGTGCGACCATTGAACGCGTCGTCATCACCATGGATGCCAAGGATTTTAGCGCCAATGCCGGCGATCAGGTCAATCATTTCCAGGATGTTTTCACCAAGGTGAACTATTTCAAAACCAATTTGAATTCAACCAATGGCATCCGCCTCGCCAATCTTTCGGCTCCGCAATCATCCTTTGACGGCAAGCCGTATGTGCTGTTCACCATCGAATGCCGTTTTCCTGACAAATCCCGATGAAACGACTACCGCCAGCTAAACGTAATCATCTGATCATCGTGATCGCGGTCACGATTGTTGTGGTCTGCTGCATCTATTTCTTTTTGATCCAAAGTCAAAAAGAAGAGAACATCAAGCTCGCTCACGATACCATTGACCGCCACGGGGAGCTCGAAGTAATCAAAAAATCCATTGCTCAGGCCAATGTCACCGATGCCAATCTTACGGAAATCACTCTTCAATTGAGCCATGCTGAAGAAGATGTAGTTACCGGCGATGCTTACGCCTGGATTTATGACACCATTCGCCGCTTTAAATCCACTTATCATGTTGATATCCCAAATATCGGCCAGCCAACGATAAGCGATGTGGACGTGTTGGCCGGTTTTCCATACAAACAAGTTAAAGTCTCATTAAGTGGCACTGCTTACTACCATGATTTGGGCAAATTTTTTGCGGATTTTGAAAACACCTATCCGCATGTCCGGTTGGTCAATCTTTCCCTTGAACCTGTTGGCTTGGGACCTGCTTCAACAAGCAATGAAAAGTTGACCTTCCGCGTGGAGCTGGTCGCCTTGATCAAACCCAATACCTGAAAATTCTTGTGAGAACTCTTTTCAAAATCCAGTTGCCGCTCCTGGCAGTATTGATTTCCGCGCGCATGTCTGACGCGGCTGAACCTGTCAAGGCTCTGCCAACCAAGCCAGTTCCTGCCATGTCTGTTTTCACCATGCCGACCTCGGCCAAAGACGGCCGCGATCCGTTTTTCCCCGACTCCACCAGGATTTTTGATGCCAATGTCCCGGCCGCGACGGCCACCGTTGCCCGGACCGTGGAAATCACCGCTTTAAAACTAAAGGGATATTCCATGGTTAACAACCAACCCATTGTAATTATTAACAACCATTCATTTATGATCGGCGATGAAGGTGATGTGCTTACCACCAGCGGGCGGGTACATGTTCGCTGCCTGAACATCCGCCCCAGCGTCGTCAATGTTGAAGTCAATGGGCAGCGTCAGGATCTCCATTTTTGAGCCATGTCCAATCATTTTAACACTTCATCCCAACTAACCTTTAAACCGCAGAACGGAAACCAAACAAATAATAGCGCCATGAAAAAAATCACCTACCTCATGCTGCTGGCCGGAATGGCCGGCCTGCTGGCTGCCCATGGGCAGACTAACGACAGCGTTACAGCCCAGGCTGCAGACGCCACAGCCACAGCCACGACAACGGTGAGTGTGGCATCCACCAATGCCGTGCCCATGGCCGATACCAATCAGCCTGCCGCAGTGACCACAGCTACCACTGTCACCACCACTTCCACCAACCCGGTGGCCGTGGCGGTCAGCGTCACGGTGACCAACAGCGCGCCGGCTGATTCTAATGCAGCACCTGCAGCCGCAGATGTTGCAGCTCCTGCGCCGGCCGCAGCAGCGACGGCCAGCGCTGCGCAAACCAGCATTCCCGTCATCCAGTTTTCCGACGTGCCGATCACCACCGCGATCGAAAGTCTCGCGCGCCAAGGTGGCATTAATTATATGATGGACCCCAAGATTGGCTATGGCCTGCCAGACGCTAATGGACAGGTGAAGGCTGAACCGCAATTGTCCATCCGTTGGGAAAACATCAGCCCGGAGAACGCCCTGCTCGCTTTGCTCGACAACTATGGCCTGCAACTCGTGGTGGACAAGAAGACGGGCATAGACCGCGTCACCATGAAAGACCCGACCGCCGCGCCCCCGTTGGTCACCCGCGTTATTCAATTACAGTACTCAAGCGTTTCCAACATGGTTGATTCTGTTGCCTCCGTTTTCACCGACAAACGTAGCAAAGTCATCGCCGATCGCCGCACAAGCCAGCTCGTCGTCGTCGCAACAGACCCTGAACAACAAGCTGTGGACGTCATGGTGGCCCAGTTAGATAAGCCCACGAAACAGGTGTTGATTGAGACCAAATTGGTTGAGATCTCCAGCCAGCCAACTACCGCCAAAGGTGTCAATTGGTCCGGCACTCTCAGCGCGCAGAATGTTGAATTCGGCAATGGCTTTATTGATTCGGCTAATTCAGTTACCACGATTGCCAAGGCCGCCACCACCGCTGGAGATGGAGGTCATCCAGGATCAGGAAGTGTTGCCAGCACGGCTCTAAGCATCATTCAGGGTAACGGTGGCTTTTCCGCCAGCACCCTTTCCGGCTTGATCCCGACCACTGGCTTCCTGAATGCAGACGGCGTGAAAGCTGTGCTTTCTTTCTTGAACTCATCTTTGGATGCCCAGATCATGTCCACTCCACGGATCGTCACCCTGGACAATGAAATGGCTAACATTGAGGTCACCCGCCAGGTCCCGGTGATCAACTTTGGTGGTGGCACCCAAAATAGCTCCGGCAGCTCCTCCGTAACCTATTCCAACGTAGGCACCTTGCTTCAGGTAACTCCTCGCATCTCTGCTAATAACGACATTTGGCTGCGCGTCATACCCGAAGTCTCATCTCACTTCAGCGATGTCAACGTCACAATTCCCGGTGGTGCGGGCAATCCAAGTTTCACCTTCCCAGTACCGATTTTTGACGTTCGCCGTATCACCACCCAGGTACGGATCCCCAATGGCAATACCCTCGTGATGGGTGGTCTTGTTCAAGATAATCCGTCCGCCACTTATACCAAAGTACCTTTTTTGGGTGACGTACCCGGATTGGGCTGGGCATTCCGCAGCGAAAATAAATCCATGAACAAGGACAACTTGATCGTTTTCCTGACTCCCACCATTGTCCAAGATACAGATTTCCACCCAACTCAATCGGATTTCTTGGAATCGCGCCCAAGCCCTATGAAATCACCCATGAATCCGCATACCGTTTGGGACAGCGCTCAGCCACGGGGTGAATGGAATAATCCGTTGCCTGACCAACCGGGTGAATTTGACAGCGATTCAAAACTGCATAATCTCTGACAGTTTCGCCACATAACAGTCACGCATCGCCTAACTTATGAAAAAAATGAACTTTAAAGTCCGGGGCAGGCTATTCGCCTCCCTCCTGGCTATGGTTTTGGCGTTATCAGCAGCCCCCAAGCTGGACGCGCAAACCGTCAAAACACTTGGCGGTGATGGTGCCGGCAACGCTAATGGCGACACGTTTAACGTTGCATTATTTCACACGCCATTCGGCCTGGCCTTGGATAGTGCCGGCCAATATATTTATTTGGCTGATCGAGATAATAATGCTCTCCGCCTGCTCAACCTCCCCGCAAGCACCACCACTGGCCTGAGTTTTCCCGGTACAAACATCTTCACCAAACCGGTAGGTGTAATTCTCGATGCCAACAACGATATTTTTGTGCTTAATTTTGGCAACGGAAAAAATGGAAATTTGGTTGGCATTGGACCAATTACGCAAGGAGCTCCTTTTCTCGGTGTGATCACCTCTGGTCTCACCAATGTCGGTGGAATCACTTTGGATTCTGCTGGAAATTTTTTGATTACTTCAAGTAATAGCGTTTTGAAAATAACTCCGGCAGGTGTGAAAACCACTGTGGCCACCGTGGGCATTTCCGGCGCCGCTTTGCAAGGACTGGTCTACCGCCATAATGGCATGGTGGCAGTTTGCGACTCAGGACGTAACGGTATTTACAACATTAATCCTGCCACTGGTCTTGTCACCACCAATGCAGGTTTCAATGGCAAAGGTGATTTTGTCACCAACGGTTTTAATGTTACTCCAGCCTACGCTGCCAAATTTAACCAGCCTCACGGGATAGCCGAAGCGGGCGACGGCACTTTGCTCGTAGCGGATTATGGCAACAATCGTTGCAAAGTAATTACAACTACTGGCACGGTTACCAATTTATACGGAATTACTCGCAAGTTTTGGAATAACAGCACCCCTCCGGGAGTCAGTGGCTGGGAAGATGGCACCGTTGTTGTGCCGGATTCGTCTATACCAAACGTTCAGGCCGACGAGCCCAATGGCATTATCATTGGCCCAGATGCGACAGTTTACACCACAGAAGATGGTTTTGATCTGGTCCGCAAAGTCACCGGTGCGGGGCTGGCCACACCGCCGGCCTTGCCGCCTCCTGCCCCCGCTGGTTTGAATGCCACCGCTATCGTAGGCCAGGTCACCTTGAGTTGGCCACCGTCAACCGGTGCCACCAATTACAATGTAAAGCGTTCTCCATCCACTGGCGGACCTTATTCCCTTGTCGGCAGTACGGCCGCGACTTCATACGTGGACACTACTGTTCAAAATGGGGTGACGTATTACTATGTGGTCACTGCTCTGAACGCTAGCGGAGAAAGCTCCAATTCCGTCGAGGCCGTTGTTACAGTCCCACTACCACCGGTGCCTGATCCACTAATAGGCTATGTAAATTTTGTGATTGTTAATTCCACCGAATCTTCCGTGTTACAACACGGATTGGCTTCATATGATTTGAACAATGACGCACTCATTGTCATCCAGGGCACTCCCGGCACAAGCACTTACTACACATACGGATTTACCACCAATGTCAGCGCAGTTCCCAACCCCACTAATTCGTCCGGGTCTGTCCCGTCAGATTATGTTGACGGCCTCCAACCTTTCCAAGTTACCCCCTACGTCATTGCCCAAGTTGCTCCCAGTGTGACCATCAAAGCCATAGGCATGAAATCAGACGGCAGCCCCAACAGCGCTGTCGCTGCGACCACCTTTAATTTCATAACCGGCAACCCGGTCATTAATGGTCTGAATGCAGCTTTATTCACTATTAGTGATGTTACCACTGGCGCGCAGTTATATTATACACTGGACGGCACCGACCCGTCGCCAACGAACGGTGTTAATTTGGGATTGTCGACGAATTCCACCAACACCTGGACAGTTTCTTTGAATATTTCAACGAATACTTTGTTTGAAGTCAGAGCATTCAAGAATAATTATCAACCCAGCCAGATTGCCACCATCATGTTCGCCTCAAGCAACATTGTGGCCAATACCATCAGCTTTGGGTTTGCCAATGGTGAAGCTTCCAGTTCGTTCATTGGCGCGCCGGGACAAACATTTTATGCACCCGTGACGCTGACCACGCTGCCCGGAACCACTATATATGATCTTTCTTTCAACATCAGCTTGTCGAATGTCGGTGGATCTCCCGCCCCTATCGCCGGTGCTTATGATTTTACCAGCATGCTGCTGACGCCAATTGCCTCTGATATATTTACGAACATCCCCCCCGCGATGTTCGTGGGACCGGGATTCACCAATCTGGATCTGATCAACACCAACCTTAATACGATCGGTCTGTTTTGGGTCGAGCGGGCAGGAGAAACGAATCTTTATGATACGACCAGGCAAACCTTGCTTACCTATTCACAGGCCCATGATGATCAGTTCCCGAATAAACAAAACCCAAATGGAGTCATCATTGGTGGTTACGGCTTCCAGATTCCGCCGAATGCCACGCCCGGCCAGCAGTACCAGATCCAGATCAACCGCGTTTCCGCCTCTTCTGACGGCATTGGCGCCCCGGCCTCCAGCGTATTTATTTATACTCCCACCAATGGTTCATTTACTGGCGGCGCCATCAATTCGATCAAGACCGTAACTGCCGGCGAGAGTATTTATCTGGTAGGCGATGCTTATCCGTTCCGCTGGTTTAACGCTGGCGACTTCGGTTCTGGTGAGTTGGTCACCAATGGCATCAATGACGTCTTGCAGGTATTTGAATCCGCTGTTTATGGTCTGAATACTCCCCCTACTGCCACAGATTTCTATGACTGCATGGATTCAGCAGGCGATATGGGTACTTTTGATAACGCACACGGCTATTATGTTGACGGAGGCGCTTTGTCCGCCGGTCAACAAGCCGCTCTGTTTAATAATAACGATCCGAGTGAAGTGAACGCTAATATGTTCGGTGACGGCGTGCTGGACGTTTCGGACGTCTATGTGACGGCCACTCGTTCAATTTTCGGAACCAATGCGAACTATAATCTGCTTTGGGTACAACGCTTTTGGACCAATGGCGTTCGCGGCGCACTGTACACCGCCAACCCGTCCTTGACCCTCAACCAGGCAACTCCTCATGTCGCCATCAGCCACGCTCAAGCGAATACGACTCTTTCATCGACTAATCAACCCAAGGTCGTTTTCACTGCTGGTGATATTCCCTTGGCCACCGGTGGCACAACCGTACAGATCCCCATCAACGCTACGGTTTACGGCACCTATCCCTTGCGCGTCCTCCTGTTAAATCTCACAGTCGTACCGTTGGACGGCTCGCCGGCCTTAACCAATGCAGTGAGCTTCATTCCCACCAGTTCCCTGGGTGCACCTACCACTGGATTCACTGAACAGCGTGGTTTGGGCAACTATTCAGGAGCCTGGCTTAGTAATTCAGTTGCTGGTCTTACCGGAACAACGACGATCGGCGTGTTGAACATCACGCTTCCTGGCAATGCCACCGCCAGTTCATCGTATGCCATCCACTTCGACCACGCCTCGGGATCTCCCAGTGGTTTTGCATCGTTCCCGAAACAAACTATTACCGGCCTGATCACCTTTGCCAACCGGACCAATTCATTCTATGGTGATGGCATTCCCGACTCATGGCGCCTGCGCTACTTCGGCACTGTATATAATTATCTGTCCGTCTCAAATGCTGATGCCGATGGTGATGGCTATGATAACTGGCACGAATACGTCGCTGGCACCGATCCCAATGATCCAGCCTCGCGTTTGAACGTCAGCGCCAATAATGTCGCCCAAGGCCAGCCCGGCACCATCCAATGGCCCAGTGTCGCCAACAAACAATATTCCATCCAACGTTCTGCCACATTGTTCCCAGGAGTGTGGAGCACAATTGCCACTGTTACCGGCTCGGGAAATACCATGCAGTTCAATGACACGGTCACGGGCCAGGCATATTACTATCGGGTACAGGTGAAATAAGTCAGCCTGCTTAATTAACGGCGCGTTCAAATGAACGCGCCGTTTTTATTTTAGGCCGGCAACGTGTTTAAGATACTCAAAAGAATATAACCCAGTCGCATGCCCATCCGCCCAGACCGGCTGGATGGCGTAGCCGCCCACGGTGATGATGCGAGTCAATTCAAATGCTTTGGCGGTTAAAGGCTGGTCAGGATTTTTGTAGAGGTTGCCCATGATATCCGTCTCACCTTTGCAACCGGCACATGGACAGGCTCGACGGAGTTGTTCCAGTGCAACAAAGCCCTCACTGCCGTCATTCCATTTCACGGCCAGCTCATTTCCGATCTGTTGCAGGTCCAGCGGTTTCAACCTAATCTCCCTAATTGCCTCTCAAAAGCAGCTAATGTTTCCGGGCTGACATGATGTTCAATGCCTTCCGCATCCATCTCAGCCACTCTTTCCGGAATGCCCAGCGAACGCAGAAAAGCCGTCACCGTCTCATGGCGTTGTTTGCATTCCGCCGCCAGCTTACGCCCGGCATCGGTTAAAAAAATTGCCTGGTAAGGTTTGGTGCTCACATAACCCGATTGCTGCAAACGCGCCAGCGTCCGGTTCACTGTCACATGCGTTACGCCCAGCCGCCGGGCCAGGTCTACGACCCGCGCCCTGCCCTGTGCCGCCGAAAGATCGGCGATCGCTTCCACATAATCCTGCGCGGTCTCGGCCGCGCGATCACGTCGTGAGCGGCGCAGATTCTCCGCCTGCTGCGATGGTGTGCGCGGGCGCGGTATATTGGCGGGTGCTTTCGTGCTATTCACTGGACGGGCCATGCTTCTGATTATTGAAACTGGACGGCCCGACATGGTCGAGATTTTAATTTGTAACCTAGGCTACATTTTTCATTGACAGGCCACCTAAAAATTGTAACCTAGGCTACATATTATGAAATTAAAGGAACTTTGTCTTGGTTTGCTCCTCCCGGCGCTTCCAGCCATCGTCTCCGCGCAGGCATCTGCGGCAGTTGATGCGGATGCCAACGCACCGGCTACAAATAGCTACAGTCTGTTTCATCCCAAGCCGGCAGGCGCCCTGCGCGAATTATCCCCGGACCGGCCGGACAAGACCGATTCTCCCTATACCATCGACGCTGGAGACCTCCAAATCGAAATGGATTTTGCCAATTACACTCTCGCCAAATCTGACGGTATAACCACCAAAACCTGGAACTTGGCCCCTTTCAATTTGCGGCTCGGGCTTTTGGACAATTTGGAAATGCAATTGGCATATGATTACTATATCCATGTTCACACTGAAGGCGGATCGGGTCCCATCACACAATCCGGCTTTGGTGACCTCACCACTCGATTAAAGATTAATCTGTGGGGAAATGATGGTGGCACGACTGCTTTTGGATTGTTTCCGTATATTAAGTTTCCCACGAACACCGATCATTTGGGCAATAATGCCGTGGAAGGTGGACTGGGCCTCCCGCTCACGCTGAAACTACCCGGCGATTTTGACCTGAGCCTGGAAACCGCAATTTCCTGCCTGCACGATGAAGCTGATAGCAATGACCATGCTGATTTTGTGAACAGTGCCTCCCTCGATCATGGTATTATCGGCAAGTTAAGCGGATATTTGGAGTTTTTCAGCGATCACAGCCTTGAAAGCCATTCTGGCTGGGTGGCCACAGTGGATACGGGGTTGGAATATATGGTGACCGATAATATCCAGATCGACTGCGGTTGTAATTTTGGCGTCACCCGGGCCGCCGATGATTTCAACCCATTCACCGGCATTACAATCAGATTTTAACGTGCTTTAAGAATGAATTTACCTGTTTATGAATGAACCCGACAACAGAGTCGGGACGGATCAGGATACCGGCTGGCGCAAGCCAACCTCGCAAGCGTCATTGCCCGAGGTGCATCGCAGCATCGTGGTACCGGTAACGGCTTCCTTCTGGCGTAAGTTGCTGGCGTTTTCCGGCCCGGGATTTCTAGTGGCTGTTGGATATATGGACCCAGGGAATTGGGCGACCGACCTGCAAGGAGGTGCCCAATTTGGCTATACCCTGTTGTCCGTCATCATGATCGCTAATTTCATGGCGATACTGCTGCAACATCTGTCCATCAAACTTGGTATCGCCACGGGACGCGACCTGGCCCAGGCTTGCCGTGATCATTATTCCCGACCGGCGGTATGGATTCTTTGGATCCTTTGTGAGATCGCGATCGCCGCCTGCGACCTGGCGGAAGTTGTTGGCTCAGCCATCGCCTTGAAATTGTTGTTCGGGATTCCCCTGGTCTGGGGTTGCATCATCACGGCGGCTGACGTCCTCGCCATCCTGTATCTTCAGAACAAGGGTTTCCGCTATATCGAAGCCTTGGTCATCGCCTTGATGACCA
>Ga0206948_1160_pt1 | contig 14294 bp, 7 predicted proteins | sample Alteio_BWOrgHeat_FD_153236 | JGI IMG/M metagenome (GOLD analysis project Ga0206948, IMG submission 153236) | Enriched cells from forest soil in Barre Woods Harvard Forest LTER site, Petersham, Massachusetts, United States -... | ecosystem: Environmental > Terrestrial > Soil > Temperate forest > O... | reverse complement strand
CTGCTACATCGGCCAGGAAACCATCAACCGCATCCACAGCATCGGCCACGTCACTCGCGAACTCCGCGGCCTCAGGACGTTTTTTTCATAAAATACGGGGATGAATTTAGACGAACTTTATTCGGAGCTGACGTTAAAAACCAAAACGAAGCATGTGCTGGTAGTGCTGGATGGCCTGGGCGATCTCGCCACGAAGGAACAGGGCTATCTGACCCCGCTGGAAGCCGCGCATACGCCTAATCTGGACCGCTTGGCCAAGGATTCGGCGCAGGGCCGTATGATTCCCGCCGCACCTGGCATCACGCCCGGCAGCGGTCCGGGCCACCTTGGCTTGTTCGGTTATGATCCGCTGGAGTTTCAAGTCGGTCGCGGTGTGATCGAGGCGCTCGGTCTCGGTATTGAGTTGAAGCCCGGGGATGTTTGTGCGCGCGCGAATTTTGCGACACTCGACAGCAAAGGCATTGTCACGGATCGCCGGGCGGGACGTATTCCCACGGAAACGTGCGAGAAGCTGGTGGCGCTGCTTTCCGCGAAGGTCAAAAAAATCGGCGATACGCAGGTGATCATCAAGGCCGGCAAGGAACATCGCTTCGTGGTGGTTTTCCGCGGCAAGGGATTGGAAGGCCCGCTGACGGATGCGGATCCGAACCGCGAAGGTTTTGCCATCCCGACGGTCAAGCCGCGAGATGCGAAGAACGCGAAGCAAAAGAAAATGGCCAAGTTGATCGCGGATTTTTACAAGGCCGCGCTGCCGGTCATCGCGAAGGAAAAACCGGCGAACGGTTTCTTGATGCGCGGCATCGCTCATCAGCCGCACATTCCGCTCTTTGCCGATCGTTACCTGCTCAAGCCGGCCTGTCTCGCGGTGTATCCCATGTACAAAGGTCTCGCGCAACTGGTGGGCATGGAAAAGATCGAAGGTCCGCAGACGATCAAGGAACAGTTCGAGCGCTACCTGAAGGAATACGACAACTACGACTTTTTCTTCATCCATTACAAGTACACGGACAAATATGGTGAAGACGGCAATTTTGCCGCGAAGAAAAAGGCAATCGAAGATTTCGATGCAGCGCTGCCGGTGCTTTTGAAAAAGAAACCGGATGTGCTGGTGGTCACGGGCGATCATTCCACCCCCTGCTCCATGCACGGGCATTCCTGGCATCCGCAACCGGTGATGATCCACTCCGCCACGAGCGGCTCGGACAAACTGGAGCGTTTCACCGAAACGGGCGCCAACAGCGGCTCGCTCGGGGTGTTCGATTCCAAATTCATGATCCGCCTGATGCAGGCGAACGCGAAGATGTTCGATAAATTCGGTGCTTAATCCAAATGTTGTGTGGGCCGGGGCAACCCGGCCCACATTTTATTTGAGCGGGACTTTCCATATCCTGCCCTATCATACGAAATGAATCTGCCTAATAAGCTCACCGTCTCCCGTTTCGGGCTGACGGTAGTTTTTTTATGGGCGATGTTTTCGGCGTTCCATCTTCATTACACGCTGGCGCTGATTTTTTTCTGCCTGGCAGGGTTCACCGATTTTCTGGATGGACGCATCGCGCGGGCGCGCAACCTGATCACCAACTTCGGCAAGCTGATGGATCCATTGGCTGATAAAATCATGACCTGCTCGGCATTTGTGGCGTTTGTGGAAAGCACGCATATCAATGCCAGTGCGCCAGTGAAGGTGGGCGCTTGGATGGTGGTCATCATCGTGGCGCGCGAGCTGGCCATCACGGGGCTGCGCTTGCTGGCGGCGTCAAAAAATATTGTGCTGGCGGCAGAGCGTTACGGGAAGCACAAGACCATCTCGCAGATCATCTGCATCATCGCGCTGCTGGTGGTGGATGCCGCGAATGAATGGCCGCCGACATTGCAAAACCTGTTCGTTTCATGGGCGCCGATGTTTGCCACAATCATGCTTTGGGTCACGGTGGTACTGACGGCAACATCGGGACTCATTTATCTCGGGCGAAACCGGGCATTGTTCCTGGATGATCTTTGAAGGACGCGTAGCAGAAGCCGCGTCTGCAAATTCTCACCTTCAAATTTTCCGACGCAGACCTTTCAGCGTTTCGGCAGCGGCAGCGTATCGCCAGAATTGGCTGGCTGATAAACTGCGGGAGGAAGATTTTTTAGCGGGTCGCTGGCCTTGTGATGGTGCCAGCCCCAAATAAAGAGGCCTACAATCATGGCCACGATGATGGCGATAATCCCGGCGAAACCCATTTTCCAGTTCAATTTCGCCAGCATCAACATCACGGTGTCCACCGTCGTTTTCTTGGTCTCCAAGAGCGGCGGCGGCTCGCTAAATTTCTCGGTACCTTTCAGCTCCTGATCCAATGCGGCGAGGAGCGGTGGCAGGTCCAGCTTCAGGAATCCCCCGTAAATCTTGACGGAACCGCGGATATAAATCGTGGCGGAGAATGCGCTATAATCGCCCTCTTCCAAGGCGCGGACGTGATCGGTCCGGATCTTGGTCTGGTCGGCCACCTGGTCGACCGTCATTTTTTTTGCTTCCCGCGCGGCGCGGAGTTGTTCTGCAACGGATGGCATTCCCTTCTATTTAGCTGGTTTTAGCCGACTTTGGCAACCTTGGAAAATGGTCTTGGCCGGCTTTTACTGAGTTTGACGAGGACCGGGCGATTGATGAACATGAGCCGATATGATCACTGCACCCAAAACACGGCTAGGGCTGGCAGTGATTTGTGTCATCGGTCTTTTTCTACTCATCGCACTTTTTTATGCCGTGGAAGACTGGCGCGGTAACCGGGCGTGGAACAACTACCGTAAAGAGCTTGAAGCCAAAGGTGAAACGATGGATTGGAAGGCGTTCATTCCACCGCCAGTTCCCAATGAGCAGAATTTTTTCGCGGCTCCCAAAATGGCGGAGTGGTTCATCAAACCCCAGTCCGGTAATCTTTCCAATGAATTGACGGCCAAGCTGAACATCGATCATTTCCGACACGAATATTGCAGCACGAATCTTCCTATCGTTGCCGAAATCACCCAATTACCGATTGGCAGTCAAAGTACTTTGCCAGAGGCTCCTCCAGACATCACATTGCGATTCTCGGCCCTGGGTAATATTTTTTCCATTGAGACCAATTTTGTGGCCCATTCAAATTCGCCTGCAAACTGGCAAATCCCGTTGATTCAATTTGAAAACGTGCCCCTGACGACAGCGATTGAAAACCTGGCCAGGCAGGCACAAATCAATTATATGCTGGATCCCCAAATTGGCTATGGAATGCCGGATGCAGACGGGAGAATAAAACCGGAACCTCAACTTTCACTCCGTTGGACAAACGTCTCCTGCGAGGCAGCTTTGCTGGCTATTTTGGACAATTATGATTTGCAAACAACCCGGGGGCCGAAGCCGGACATTCTCCTGATAACATCAAAAACGTCTCATCATTTGCCAGCCTACTTGTCGATAGCGGATGGGAAAACTTTGCATGAACTTTGGGACGAAAAAATGGGAACGAACGCAGTTGGTCTTCAGGGCCAAATATTTTTCGCCAGCGATCCAGCCCATATCAGTCCGATCCACATTCTGTGCCATTCAGATACTCCGGTACCAACGGATGATCTCGCCGACCTTTTTTCACAATTGTTTCCGGACAGCCTGGGACGCAATGAGCCAATCTTGCTGCAAATCAATCCAACCAACACCAATGTATTCTGCGTGTACATGCAAATCGACTCGGCGGCTGACTATCTGCGTTGGAGTGACCGGTTTGCATCAGACATTGAGTTGATCCGAGAAGCACTGAAAAGGCCATTTACCCGGATGGAAGGCGACTATAACGATCCAATCCACATACCTATTCCGAATATGGCAACGGAGCGATCACTCATCCAGATGGTGGCTCAGCGGGCTGAATGTCATCTGGTAGAAGGTGACTCTGAAAAGGCCATGGCAGAGCTTGCTTTAATCAATGAGTCACGGCGCATCCTGGAACCCGCCCCCACCGGCAAACCCACATCCATGGTAGCAGCAGTGATCAATATTGCCGTAGCCGATTTATATCTGGAAGCGGTACGAGATGGCCTGCAAAAACACTCGTGGAATCAATCTCAATTAACCGCATTGGCATTACAACTTAATCAAATTGATTTGGCCACTTCGCTGGGCAGAGGTTTGCAACATCAGCAAATTCTTACCATCCAACTGATGGAAACTTATCTGTTTAACGCCCCCCACTCATGGTTTGTCCCCAAAGGCTGGAAAATGCAAAATCTGGTTTTCGCTGCGAAGCTAAACCAGCAGGTAATTGATGCCATCAGTATCAAAGATGGCCTGATAAAACCTTTTATGATCAACGATCTCCAAGATGAAATAAAAAATACGGCCAACCACTCGACACCCTATTCCTTTCTTACCGTCCATTTGACACCTGATTTAAGCAAAGCAGTCAGACTATTCGCCTTCAAGCAAGCCACCCTCAATGAAACCAAAGTGGCGTGTGCGCTGGAACGCTATCATCAAGTTCATGAAGATTATCCAGAAACGACCGACGGTTTGGTTCCGCAGTTCCTGAGCTTCGTGCCACCGGACCCCATTGATGGACGGCCTTTGCATTATCAACGCGAAAATGACAGCCATTTTCTACTCTACTCCATCGGCTGGAATGAAAAAGACGATCACGGGACTGTCGGAACGTCTACCGATTCAGAAAACGGCGACTGGGTTTGGTAGAGGCGCGCACTATCCAGGTTCGTTCCGGCATCAGGCCGGTTAAACCGCAGACTGCGTTCCGCCGTCGGCTCCGCCGCCATCCAGATCAATCAAGATATCCCGCGGCTCGGCACCCTTGCTGGGGCCTACAATGCCGCGACCTTCCAGTTCATCCATAATACGGGCGGCACGGGTGTAACCCAGGCGCAGGCGGCGTTGCAGCAGCGAGACGCTGGCTTTTTGTTCGCTGCGGATGACTTCAATGCACTGCTGAACGATCTCCTCGTCTTCATCAATGCCACTCTCAATATCCGCCCCGGCGGCAGGCTTGGACAGTTGTTGGTGAATCTCCATCTCGTAGCTCGGCTTGGCCTGCTTGGCGATGAAGTCCACAATATTTTCCAGTTCCTGGTCGGTGATGAGGGCGCCTTGGGCGCGCTTGAGGTTGGCAGAACCGGGCGGCAGATAAAGCATGTCGCCTTTGCCGAGCAATTTGTCCGCGCCCATGGCATCCAGAATGGTGCGTGAGTCCACCCGCGAAGCCACCTGGAACGCGATACGCGCGGGAATGTTGGCCTTGATGACGCCGGTGATGACGTCCACGGAAGGACGTTGCGTGGCGACGATGCAGTGAATGCCAGCGGCGCGCGCCATCTGAGTGATACGCGCAATGGCCATTTCGACATCCGCCGGGGCCACCAACATGAGGTCCGCCAACTCGTCGATGATGACGACGATGTAGGAGAGTTTTTCCGGGATGATGATATCGTCCTCACGGGGCACAACGATCTGTTCATCCACTTCCACGGCGAAGCCGTCCGCGCCGGGTTCGACTTTTTCTTTTTTGGCCGACAAGGGCAGTTCCAATTCCTGCACGGGCAAGGGCTTGTTCCGAGGCCGGTCGTTGAAGGATTTGATATTGCGCACACCCACGCGCGCAAAGATCTGGTAGCGCTTTTCCATTTCGTTCACGACCCAGCGCAGGGCCAGCAACACTTTCTTGGGATCCGTGACCACGGGCACTACGAGATGCGGCAGCGCATTGTATTGCTGCATTTCCACGACCTTGGGATCGATCATCACGAAGCGCAATTGATCGGGCGAAAAGCGGTAGAGCAAGGAAGCGATGATGGAATTGATGCAAACAGATTTGCCGGAACCGGTACTGCCGGCGATAAGCAAGTGCGGCATTTCTGCCAGGTCGGCAACGATGGGATGACCGTAAACGTCCTTGCCCAAGGCGATGGGGATGCGCGCCTTGGAGTTGCGCCACTCATCCGATTCAAACAGGTCGCGCATGATGACCTTGGTCTTGATCTGGTTGGGCACTTCCACCCCAACGGAGCTTTTGCCGGGAACGGGAACAAGAATGTGGATGCGTTCGGCCTTGAGAGCGGCGGCGAGGTTGTTGCTGAGATTCTGGATCTTCTCCAGCTTCACACCGGGCGCCGGATGCAATTCGTAGCGCGTGATGGTGGGCCCCTTGGTGATATCGCCGAGAGAAACTTCAATGCCGAATTGCGCAAGCGTTTGCTGCATGAGCCGCGCATTGGCCATCAATTCTTCCTTGGATTCCGTGGGCTTGGCGGTGAGATCCGGGTGCTGGAGGAAATCCATGGGCGGCAACTGATAATTGCCGATGAGCGGCGTGGAGGCCACCGTAATGGGCTTGGGCTTGCGGGGCAGCGGTTTCGGGCGCGCGGCGGGCACGACGGCGGCAGCGGCAACGGAACCATCGGCAATCGTGACCACTGGCTCCGGTTTGGGCTCGTCACTTTTTTCGGCAGACTCTTCGACTGGTTTTCCAGCAGCGCTCGATTTTCTGCCAAGAATCTCATCCGTGGAGGCGGCACCAACGATTTCTTTGGCGGAAATAATTTCCACTGGTTCCAGCGGATCGGCAGCGGGGTCGGGAGCAGTTTCTTTCGGTTCGGGCAAGGTGGTTTTGCGGACACGCGGGCCCTTGGCCTGTGGCACACTCAAATCGCGAACGGTGGGTTCGGGGACGGGCATACCATCCGCACCGAGATTGGCACCGGATTTTTGAGGCTTTTCCGAGCGGTCGGTTTTATCGATACGCCCGACTTCTTCCTCCAGTTTGCGCTTTTGTTTTTCGAGGTCGCGGGCGCGCTTTTCCAGCGAGACTTCCTCGTCCGATCGAGAATCATCTTCCTTGACCGACGGTTCCCGGCTCATCATTTCGCGCAACCAGGTACCGAGTTGAAAATTAGTCAGGAACAGCAGGCTGATCAGCCCCAAGGTGGCGTACACGATACCGGCGCAAAAGCCGCCGAGGAGCGAAAATCCGAATTCGCGATTTTGCGTCTGGCCGTAGGAGAGATATCCCAACCAACCGCCCAAGCTGGGCGCGCCAAGGGTCTCGTGAAATCTTCCGTTGAGTCCGCCGTTATCGGCCAGATAGGCCAAGCCGGTGACAGAGATGAAAAGCACCGCGATCCAAATCAAAGACCGGTAAAGGTGTTCCCGCAGAAAACCGCAAATGTTCAACAGATATGCGGCACCAAACAAGGCCAGGACAGGCGGCAACAAATAGGCTGCCACACCCAACGGAATGAACGTGAACCATGCCAAATAGGCACCCATTTTGTAGCCCCAGTTGTGCAAGGGTTCATTGTGAGGGGTGCGATAGAACCCGAGATCGTAACGATCAAATGATACCTGTGAAATCAGCAACAGCAATGCCATGGCCAGCAAAGCTATGCCGATGACATCGTTCAAACCGTGGTGTGTATTACCGCCCGACTTTCGTGACATGAATGCAACGGTAGCAATTCAAAGCGATGAGTTCAAAGTTGAAATTGAAGGAGGTTGGATCGTACCCGACCGTTTTTCGTCCGCGTTTCGGCTTGCCCTTTTGCTTCGCGCCTGTCAGGATACGCGCCCCTCGGTAGCGCGGTTAGCTCAGTGGTAGAGCATTACCTTGACACGGTAGGGGTCACAGGTTCGAACCCTGTACCGCGCACCATCTTTTTTGATCTTCCCGGTCTGAAATTTAACAGCCTGTGATTACGGAAAGAGCCGACCCGGCAAGGCTGATCTGTAATTCCAGCCGGTTCCCGGCTGGCCTCCGATGTTCAATCTTCTTCGCCGAAGAAAATCGCAAGACCATTCAACACAGGTGGGCTAGATTGCAGGTATATTCACCCAAAGATATGAAGCAAAGCATCCGCGCGGCTGAGGCAGTTATAGTCCGCGAAACTCGTTTTAGAACCGGCCAGCATGGCTATTTTGTGAGGTCAAAGGTCAATAGTCCATATGGTCCGTTGGTTTGTCTATTCTTATGATGAAAGCTTTGTGTGAATCTAAGAGCATGACCACTGTTTTTTCCCAAAAAACGACGCGTAAAGTGCGTTGTGTCCGTAGTGGCTTTACCTTGATCGAATTATTGGTGGTCATCGCCATCATCGCGATTCTGGCAGCGATGCTGTTGCCAGCCCTGTCTAAAGCGAAACTCCGGGCCAAGGGTGCTACCTGCCTGAGCAACCAAAAGCAGCTCGCCCTGGCTTGGAACATGTATGCGGACGATAATCAAGGATCGATCATCAATTTCGATACAGCGACCAATGTGATTTCGGGATTGCCATGGCGATTCGCTGTCCCGAATCCGGCGCCTAATCTGCTGGGGCTTACCCCTGTAAACAAAGACATTGCTATTCTTCAAGCCGGTTTCAAGCAGGGCGGATTATTTCAATATTGCCCAAATGTGAACGTACTGCACTGTCCGGCGGACCTGCGAGCGAATTTTGGGCAGGTTGGCAATACAGCAGGATCAGATTTTGCGTATGGAAGTTATTCCGGGGCCGGTGGAATGAATGGAATTGTCTATGCCCCCAATACTGCCATCACGAAACAGTCCGGCATTCATCATCCGAGCGAGCGATATTTGTGGGTAGAAGAGAATGATCCGCGTGGTGAAAATCAAAGCTCCTGGGTAATGCAAAATCCAGGACCTCCCGCCACCGCAGCTACAGCTTTTGAAGATTCCGTTGCCTCCTGGCACGGAGCCAACAGTACTTTTAGCTGGGCAGATGGCCATGCAGAAAGCCATCACTGGCTGGATGGGAAGACCATCAGTTTCGCTTTGGACACGAGTGCCAATAAATATTCCAGCCCACCAAACTTGCCTCTAGCCACAGAAGATCTCACTTGGCTGGCTAACGGATATGCCACGGTTCAAAACCCGTAACGATCCGCAGAGCCGCCGAAATCCTGCCGAAATCAACCCGAGTAAACCAATGAAAACACAAACCTCCGTCTACCGTTTTGGCCGTCTCCTCACCACCATTGGACTGGTAATGGCACCCGTCCTCTGTGCCCTAGCTGATTATCACGCGACCGTGTTAGCTGATCATCCAATAGCCTATTGGCCAATCAATTCATCCATTGACCCATCTAGCCCGACGGCGACAGATTTGAGCGGCAACGGCAACAACGGAGCTTATGTCAGCAATGACCCGGAATTCAACACGGTGACCGGGCCGACGGCATATATCCCCACGGCCCTGGCTTTTGATGGGTTCAGTTCTTATGTGGATCTCAGCGGCATCCCGAATCCGGGATTATTGAATTTTGGAGGGACCATCACGATGGAAGCGTGGGTTCAGGCAGCGAATACTTCGGAAGGACCGGCGGACATCCTGACCAAAGGTTATGACAGTTCTCAAAACTATAATGAAGTGTGCCTCCGGGCCAACGGCGGAAGTTATTACGGCGGCTCGTTCAATTTCACCAACGGCAGCGGAAGCGTGAGCGGCGGCCAGCAGACCACTTCATGGTCGTACGTGGTAGCGACGTATGACGGAACAAATTGGAACATTTATCAAAATGCGGTCTTGAAGAATCACAGCGGCAGTGCCTGGGGCTCGATCCAGTTCTCCGATAATTGGAACATTGGTGTGGGCTCGGCGGATGCTGGCCCGACGGCATCCGGCCCGCGCTGGTTCAACGGCAATCTGACGGAAGTCGCGATGTACACGAACGCACTGACGCCGGCGCAGATCTTGACTCATTTTTATTCGGCGGAAGTGAATTCAGCCCCGGCCACCTCGGCTCCAATCATCATCGCACAGCCGCAGACTCAATCCGGCTTTGTCGGCGGATCAGTCACTTTTAGCGCGGCGGCAGTGAGCAGTCCGGCCATGACGAACCAATGGTATTTTGGCAGCAACATCCTGACCAACCAGACGAATTCATCGCTGGTGCTGAACAATCTGCAGCTCACCAACGCGGGTAATTATCATGTCATTTTCGGAAACGCGAACGGTTCCACCAACAGTGTCACGGTCAGTTTGAGCGTGGCTACTGGATCCAGCATTGTTTGGAGCGCCAGTGGGAACAATGGAAATTGGGATACGGCGACCTCGGCCAACTGGACGAACAAGACAACCACAGTGCAAACGGTCTTCAATACGGGTGACGCAGTGCTGTTTGATGACACGGTGGGTGTGCCGACGACGGTGAATGTTTCCGGCACAGTTTCCCCCAGCATCACGACGGTCAATTCCAGCACCAACAATTATACTTTCAGCGGTTCGGGCAGCATCAGCGGCTCAGGCGGTTTGGTCAAGGACGGGGCCAGCACGTTGACCATTGTGAACCCGGATAATTTCACCGGGCCGGTCACCATCAAGGGCGGCACAATCTATGCCGGTGATTTCGCTTTCAATTCAGCTTCTTCCATCACCGTGACCAACGGCGGGACGCTGGATTTTGGCGGCAGCACTTATGACAACAACCAGACGCTGACTATTTCCGGCGCCGGTGTGAGTGGACATGGCGCGGTTTATAACACGGTCTTTAATCCGGGCCAGTTATATAACATCGTGCTGGCAGGTGATGCCACCATCGGATGTACGCCGGGTAATATCTGGGGTCTCAACAATGGTTCTGTCATCAGTGGCCCGCATAAATTGACCATCAAATGGGGCAACAGTGGTGACTATACGGAATGGAATGGTGTGAGTTTTGCCGCCAACTCCGGCGACTTTGAACTGGCCAGCGGCAAACTGGGCATCAAGAACATGGGTTCCAATTTCGGTCCCGCATCCAGCACGTTCACGGTGGATGCCGGTACGGAGCTGGATTTCTGGACCTCGGATTTTGGGTACGCCAAGAATTATCATGTGTTTGGCACCTACCAAATCCTGGCAGGGTTCACCACGCTGAATGCCAGTTATACGCTGGAAAACGGCTGTCAATTCACAGGAATCTTCGGCGGTGGCAACCAGACGATCACCGGCACGTTTGCTCTGAATGGTACGGCGCACCTGGTGCTTGGTGATGGTAACTTTATCTTCACAAACGTCATCAGCGGTCCCGGCGGTTTTGTGTGGGATGCGTATAATCATGCGTTGGTCCTGCAATCTTCCAATACGTACACCGGTCCCACGGTGATCGGTGGCGGATCACAAATCCTGACGTTGACCGGCAACGGTTCCATCTCGCACAGCTCACTGATCTTCTTCGGTGGTAATCCGGGTAATGAGACCAACACGGCGATCGATGTGACGGGACGGCCGGACCAGACGCTCACGCTGGTCAGCGGCCAGACATTGGGCGGCATTGGCCGGATCAACGGCAGCCTGGTGGTTTCCAACGGCGCGACCATCGCTCCCGCCGGGACTAATACGACGATCAGCATCACCACTGGAGCGAATCCGACGGGCATTTTGCTGGCCAGCGCCAATGTCACCCTGCTGGGCACCACGACCATGAAATTGAACGGCTCGGGCGTGAACGATCAGATTCAAGCAGGCGCGAGCCTGACTTACGGCGGTACGTTGAATCTGGTGAATATCAGCGGCGCATCTTATGCCGCAGGTAACAGCTTCCAGATCTTCAGCGCAGCGAGCTATCACGGATCGTTTGGCAGCATCTCTCCGGCTACTCCCGGAGCGGGGCTGGCGTGGGATACGTCCCAATTGAACATCGGTTTCATCAATGTGATCGCATCGGGCGGCGCAGGGCCGTTGATCACAAATCCGAAGGTTGCGGGTGGAAATTTCATCTTCACCGGCACGGGTGGGACGGCAAACAACAATTATGTGGTGTATACTTCCACCAATCTGGCGAGCGGCGTGTGGACGCCATTGATCACGAATACGTTTGATTCATCAGGAAACTTCGGCGTGACCAATGCGATCAGCACGACGACGCCGAAGATGTTTTATCGCATCAAATGATCAGTTTTAGACGCTAATCGAGGTGGACAATAACGGCCGCCGGCTAGGAGTTTTAGCTGGCGGCCGGTTTGTCATTCGGATGTGAGGATTATTGGAAAATTTATTTTTGGGTGGCGGGGGATGATGGCTTTGGCTTTCATCTGCCTGGGGGGAGGTTTTTTGCCGCAGGCGGAGGCGCAGGCGTCTTTTCAACAGGTTGGTAATACGCTGGTTATGTCCAACGGGAATGTGCGGCTGGTGTATAATTTGAACGCGGGAACGGTGAATTTTTACTGGAACAATGCGCTCAAGATCGCCAATTTTTACAGCGGAATCGGGTTGAGCACAGGTTATATAAAGGGTACGAGCTACAGTAGTTTTAGCTATCTGGTGATCAGCAGCAACCAGGTGGCGGTGACCTCGACGGGAAACGGCTTACCGGTGATAAAACAGTATATAACACTTAATAACACCGATAGTTTTCTTATAAGACTGGATGTCTTTGGTTCCAATCTGAAGGCGAACTGGATGGGACCGGTGGTGGTGGACAGCAACGGGAGCGTGGACATCGGAATCACGAATGATAATCGCGCGCTGGTGGTGCCTTTCGACAACGACGGTTTTGTGCGTTACAAAGCCATGCCGATGAACAGTTCGGCCACGGGGTATGAGGTGGGGGCGTTTTATGATAATACGAGCCGCAACGGGCTGGTGGTGGGGTCGGTGACGCATGACACGTGGAAGACGGGGATTTTTTTCAACGGGGCGAACAACAAGCTGAATCTCCTGAATGTGTTCGGCGGGGCGACCTCGCCGTGGGATGTGGACCCGCATGGGTATGTGAGCGGCAATCTGATCTCCTCCCCCACCCTGTTCGTGGGGTTCGGAACGGACTGGCGGGTGACGATACAGAATTATGCGGCGGCGAACACGAATTTCGTAGCCCGTCTGCCCTGGACCAACGGGGTGCCTTTTGGCTGGAATAGCTGGGGGGTCATCCAGCAAAACATCAGTTATACGGATGCCATCCAGGTTTCCGATTATTATTATGTGAATCTGATGCCGCATAATTTTTCGGACAACGGCACAGTTTATATCAATCTGGATTCCTACTGGGACAATCTGACACCGGCGCAACTGCAGAGTTTTGTGAATCATTGCCACGCGCACGGCGAAAAGGCGGGGATTTATTTCGGACCGTTTGTGTGGTTCGGCGCGGCGACGAATGCGACCAACTCCACCGTCACCGGGTCCACATGGCACTACAGTGACGCCCTGCTCCGCGACAGCCACGGGAATTTTGAAAGCAGCGACGGCGGCCTGGCGATGGACCCGACGCATCCGGGCACGAGAGATCAGATCAATTATTACATCAACCTGTACACCAACTGGGGGTTTGATTATGTGAAGCTGGATTTTCTTTCGCACGGCACGTTTGAGGGCGTTCATTATGATCCGACGGTGACGACGGGCATCCAGGCTTACAACCAAGGGATGCAATATGTGTTGAACGCGATCAATGGCCGGATGTTCATCAGCGAATCGATCGCGCCATTGTTCCCCTACCAGTATGGGCATAGCCGCCGGATTTCCTGTGATGCGGAGACTTCACGGATTGGCGATACGGAGTATGAGATGAATTCGGAATCGTATGGATGGTGGCTGGATAATCTGTACCAGTTCAATGATCCGGACATCATGGTTTTTGGCAACGGAGCGACTACGAATGAAGCGCAAAGCCGTTTGATCTCCGGAGCAGTGACGGGGTTGATGCTGGGAGGAGATGATCTGACGGCGGCTTCCGGGCAGGCGGGGGCGCAGGCTTTCATGACGAATGCGGCGGTGAATACGGTCGCCCGGGTGGGACAATCTTTTATGCCGGTCGAAGCCAACACGGGCAGCAGCGCGGTGAATGTGCTGGTCCGGCAGGACACCAATTCGTGGTGTATCGCGGTCTTCAACTATTCCGCGAGTGCGGTGAACACGACGGTGAATCTGATCCGGGCGGGACTGCCGGCGGGTTATTATCTGGCGACTAATCTGTGGGATGGGACGAGTGCGGTGGTGAACGGATCATTCACTGCGAGCCTGAATGCCAAGCAGTCCAAGCTGTATCGTTTGACGGCGCGCAGTCCGGCGAGCTTGGAGTGGAGCGCGAGCAACACGGGTACGTGGGATTTGGGAAGTTCGGCGAATTGGATCAACGTGAGCAACAGTCAGTCCTCAGTCTTCATCACGGGGGATCAGGTGCTGTTTGATGATACTGCCGGGACGCCGACGACGGTGAATGTGAGTGGTACGGTTTCGCCAGCGGCGGTCACGGTCAACTCAAGCAACAATAATTATCGGTTTACGGGATCAGGAGCGATCAGCGGCGCGGGCAATTTATTGAAGCAAGGCGGCAGCACGCTGGTTTTGGGCACGAGCAATAATTT